>SDBT01015531.1_pt1 | contig 12098 bp, 28 predicted proteins | sample 2277101 | NCBI WGS metagenome assembly SDBT01 (sample SAMN10404973, study PRJNA504765) | marine sediment metagenome | isolation source: marine sediment core GS10_PC15, 103 cmbsf | place: Arctic Ocean: Southern Knipovich Ridge | collected 2010
GTGTTGTTCTATAAATCCTTAACTCACCGTTAATGTATTTGTTATTCAAACGTCTGACCCTTCTCTACCCAACCAAGGAAACCCTCTTTAACAGCATCAAATGGTTTATCATCGTAGTGATACAACCACATCTTTGCTTTAATTTCATCAGGGAGTTCAAACATCTTTTTATAATGAGAGTGGACACCTGACTCAAACGGTGAAGTTTCACAGTCATGGAAAATTAAATCAACTTTCTCCAGTATTTGAATGTATTGATTAGGATTAAATTGTGTATCACCGGAAAAGAAAACATCCTTACCGTTGAGATCGAATCGTAATCCGTAACTTGGATTGATTGATACGTTGTTCATCGTGTGGATTGTTTGAACAACCTCGAACACTTGGTCTTGCCAGGAGAATTTATCACCGGTATAGATGACATCGAAAAATGATTCAAGTGTTGTATCTTCCCATTCAATCGATTGCACACCATTGCGAATGCTTCCCCAGATCCATTTGGCAAACTGTTCATCATGCAAGTAAAGAATTGGTTTATTAGCTGATGGGTCAAAGAAGGTGCAGAATGCTAACCATTCGAGTGAACCAATATGGTCTGCATGAAAGTGTGTAATGAACACACCTTTAATGTCACGAGCGGCAAGGCCTGCGTCAGCGAGTGCATGACGCGCATCACCACCTAAATCAATCATTAACGAGCTTCCATTTTTTGAAAGAAGGACGTTTGATTGCCAATTCTTTTTATATGAAACAAAGGCTGAACCACTGCCTACGAATTTCATTCTCATTTAATACTCCCATTCCATTTTTTCTGTTTCGGCTTCTTATCTTTAACTTCTATAGTCTCTTTTGTTTTGGGAAAAAATTTCAAATAGTAACTTTCTTCTCTGAGCTTGTTCGCCCTCGTCCTTAATGTCTCAGGCTTCAATCCAGTCCTGGCCACAACCGCTTTGAATGTGGGAGAGTCATTCCAGATTTTAATAATCTCATCTTTCGATAGAGGGTTGTGCTTGCCGACCATGTTAATCTTTCTTATCTCTCACAATGAAATATCCTGCACATGAGCCTATCATCAACCCTATCATAAAAAACAATTGATCTTTAATAATCAATAGAACCTCTAAGATCTCATTGTCCATTAATAAACTCCTAGGTTGTGTGCATGAACAATATGGTAACATTGCTGGCGTGTTAAATTAAAACCAATACCGACAACAATTTCATTGCTATATGTTAAGATTCCCCATTGTCCATTATCTAAATATTCAGATGCCATCCATAATTCTTTGCTTGGTTCTTGAGGCCGATTCATTTCTGTCATCTTTATTGCTTTTGCAACCAATGCTTCGCCTTGTTTTCTTACGTCATCAATCATCTTTTGTGTTTCAGGTGTGAAGCCCATTAAGTAATCCTTTTCGAGCATGGAACAATTGGTTCAATAAAAACCGTATCTTGCATTTGGAATCCGCCGAAGTCTGGTTCATATGGTTCGCAAATATAAAGACCACCACTTTCTGCGGCCTCTAATCTTACAGCCTGTAGTTCGTTGTCACATTTAACCCACCACCATCCAGCGGTTATCTCACCTTCGTATTCATCACCATCACGGTATTTGAATAAAGCCCATTCAGAATCAGGGTAAGTGCTAAAATAATTTTTCCATGCTTGGTCAACCATGAAACTTTCAAAATGACAGTCTGGTTCATATGAATCTTTATAGCAAATGACGTTGCCAATTTCTGCTTCGGTTCTTTTGATAAATTTATCAAATATTAATGACATTATTTTTCCTCATCTTCCTTTACTTCAAAATCAGCTTCCTTAATTTGATCTGCCGTAGGGTTCAAAGGTGGCGCTTCTACAATCGGCATCAATATCGTTAAGAAAGTTTTAATCAATTCATCCTTCGTCTTTTTTGAAGGACCGGTATATGAAGATTCCAATACCAGTAACCATTGGTTCACAATGACGGCTAGAACCAACAACAAATCGTTGTCCTTCTGCCGGTAACCTTGCTCTTCTATAATTGTATTAAGAGCCTTGGTCATGTGTTGCGAGGTTTCATTTGCTATAAAATTAACTTGTTCGCTGGTTATCATGTTATCAACTTTCCGTTTTCAACTTTAACATGTGAAGGCCTGTGATTTTTCCAATCGTAATACGACTCTTCATTAGAGCCAATAATTAATTGAAGTATAGCGGCTAAGACACACACAGTATGAATATTTTGTTCTGTCCGTAAACAGTGTTGAATATCTTGAGGCGAAGGTGAGACTTCGTAGCCAACCTTTAACGCAATGTCTTTTAGCGGCTCTGAAATATATAGATCAACCTGCCCACTATGCGCCACTTTAATAAAAGTGAATTCATATTTTGTTAAAGCGCCAGGTTGTAATTCAAATACAACAGTCCTGTCCATGACAAGCTCTTGCTTGACCAAGGCACAAGCCTCTTTAATGTCAGTGTAAAGGTGTTGCTTGTTCCATTCGTATTTTGCGTTACTTTCTATCATATACTTAATAACTTCTTGCATTACTCTCTCCCATGTCCAAAGTTTGGCTGACCGAAATTCACATCAGCGACAATTTTTTTACAGTCTTCAGTATTGCTCTCTATATAATTAAGAGTCTCAGCAAATGTTCCAGTTAGATGTTGGTCGATTATTGATGTGCATTTATCGCAAACTTTTATACCGCCAACCTCACTAATACAAACCATGTCCCATTCTTTACCGTCTAAATCACACTTCATTTATATCTCCAATGATTTTTTAAATCGTTTTTTTTGATATTCATCCCATTCCTCATTATGCTCTTTTTGCATTCTATCTCTAAATTCTTTTCTTTTTTTTGCTTCTTTTTCTACTTGTATTGAAATGAAAAATAGAATTAGAGCCATAACAATGATTACAATTAAAAACACTAAAATAAAACTGCTTATAGTCATTACGCCACCTCTCTAATTTTCTTCATCGACCGCTCATAGATTTTGTAGTCTCTGTTCACGTAGTTCGAAGTCGTAGCCACATTCGAATGACCGAGCGCATCCTTCACTGCCATGATATCCTTCGTCCTGTAATATAATCCACAGGCGTAGTATTTTCGTAAAGCGTGCGGTGCTAATTTGATACCAACTTTTCTCCCCAAACTTTCCACAATTTTCCTGGCGTTCGATTCACCGAAGCGAAAGATCTTGCCAGTCGTTTGCGAATTTGGAAAGACTGTTCTATAAGCGCAGATCAAAACAGTGCTGAGTTCGACCTCGCGGTTCTTGCCACCCTTGGCATTGTTCACCAAGATCAACCCTAGGTCGGCCTTGATTTCTTCATGCGTCAGTGCGACTGCTTTTGCGATGCGAATACCAGTCTCCGCCAAAAGAACGAAGAGAAATGCTTCAATCGATTTGACTCCAGCCAACTGATAGATTTCACTGACTTTTTGAGGGGTCGGCGCGGGGACTGGGTTTCTGTCGCTTTCACGGACAATTCTACGGACTCGCGCAGCATTGAGTGGTTTATTGTAGAATGCCCGAAAAGCGCGGATATTGCTCATGCGAGTCTTGCCGGTCGTCACTGCACCGCAGGAGTCTACATATTCGTTGATTTGGGCTTCTGTGGCATTTAGGAGACTGATACCATGCCTTTTCTGCATAGCGTGTTGTGCGTGCGATAAGAACTTCCTCTTGGTATTGAGCGTGCCTTCTCTGTAACGCTGCTTGCGGAGTTCTGAGAGGTATGATTCGATGAGATTTGTTGAGTTCATGGTATTATCCCTTCGGTTTAAGTTCAATCAGTGGAGCAATTTCCAGCGATTTCAAGACAAAGAATTCAAGGGCGCGAGACTGCTTGAAACGGCGCGAGAAATTCTCTTCAAGACGTTGTAAGGTATTGTTAGCAATGTCTTTATGAAAACATATTCGATACCGATCTTTGACTTCGCTGGGGAAAAATCCTTCTACTTTCTTGCGCGGCTCGTTTTTCGGCTTTCTACCCTGTTTAGCTAACTTCTCTCGCTTGAAATAGTATTTGATGAATTCTAGCTCAAATTGCTCTAACACCTTATTTAGATAGAAATTAACGCTGGTAAAGTATTCGCTGGCCGATACGTCATATTTAGACAGGAATTCATCGAAGATCTTTCCAGTCTCAGGGTTTACGCGAATATAAGTAAAGTTGTTTTCCTTGCTTGGCATGAATACATCCTATCAGAATTACGCTTAATTGTCAAGATAAATATAGCTTATTTGTAAAGTTTTTTATGTGCCGAGATCAGCGTTCAATCGATCCGTTTCCTCTGCGCTTTCTTTTTCATCCCTGAAGTCCTGAAGTTCTTTTTTCATGGATTGAATTGTCTCCTGGCTTTCAGGGTCATAACCCTCTCTATACAATGCATCTTCTAGGTCATTGCTAAACTCTTCATCGATTTCTTTGCGGCGCTGTGCATATTCCCAGAGTAAATCCTGCGCCATTTTATCTGTCACTGACAATGGAACTTTACCAGGTGGACATTCTGGATATTTGTCAGATTGAAATTGCCCGTTTATCATGTGCGCTCCCATGTTAATCTTCCTTTTTAATTTTCGTTTGTCGAACTGAGATTTCTTTGATGGCTTGTTTAAAGGACATGCCGTCTGTGACCATATTGTCAACCAATAATATATCATCTAGACTAAATCCTTTAGTCGCATTAAGATGGTCTATATTATGACCAAGAATTAATCTTCTGAATGACATATCAGGAGATTCAATTTTTATTTTATATTTGAATCTAGATGGCCGATATTTCAATGCATCATCTATCTTAGATAAGTCATTTGCTGTCATAAATGAAACTAATCCAGTGGCCGATGAGAAACAGCCATCTAAAACATTTAATAAAGTATCAAACGTAAACTTCGCATCTGACATTAAACATTTGCGCTTGTCGAAATAGTTATCGAAATCTTCAAATATTAGAATGCCTGGTCCTTTTATATGACTAAACATTCTAATAATTTTGTGATTATCCATATCATGATTAAATGACACGATATACAATGGTAATTTGAATTTCATTGCGAAGTAACGTATTAAATAAGACTTCCCATTTCCAGGGGGACCATAAAGAATAATGCCAGTCCTATCAATCTTGCCTGACTTAATTTTAATTATTTCATTAGAAATTTTTATATATGTTCCATCTTCGATAAACGGTCTTGATAATTTATCCGGTATTGTAATCTCTCCAACTTTTTCAGCGTCCCAAGGTTGCAAAATATAGATAGGAACTTTATTGCCCTTTACCAAAGAGTTTTCTTTTATTATCTTCAATAACTTTTCAGATCTCCATCTAACAATGGATATGTGAGCTATAGAGTCAGTTCCAGTAAAACCAGCTTTTAACATTCTTTCTTCAATATGAAACCAGAAATGCATCTTGTTTAATCGACAAAATGTATTGAATACTGCTGGCAGTCGCACCCCATCAGGAATTTCTTGTTCAAAAACAAAGCACCACCCTTGTTTTTTTAATAAACTATACAATACTTCTGCTTGTTGTTTGTTTAATCGTATTTTTGTAAATGACAAACCGCGAATGAGCAATGTAAAAGTTGTTATCGATCCGATTAGCCAAATCCACATATTTTTAAATATCACTCTACACTCCTTATAACTCTTCTATATTATTATTTCCTAAAAAACTTACAATGCTAGTCGCCAGACGTCTAGCCTCTTTGTCATCTGGAACTTTGCCTTCACCGTAACACAAATTACATTCGATCTTTTGCTTGTGTGGTAAGCCACCTTCACCAAAACATCTTGGACACTGATAGATTCGTGGAAGCTCACTGCTTAAGCACATGTAGATGGCATCCCAGAGCGGCATTCCCATATTATCTTTCCTTATTTACAGTGATTACAAACTCGTTGCCGTCTATCAATACAAATACATGGCTCTTTTCTACATCCACCACAAGATTCTCTGTCAAAACATCTTGGACAAACCTCTTCTTCTTGAACATATTTATTTTCAATGCCGCAAAGTGGACACCATAAATAATTAGTAGGCCAGTCTTCCTTACAGCCTTCACATCTCTTGGATTCTATAATCAAAACAGTTCCCCTTCCTTCTTGTCAACACCATCTAAAAATCTTTTCAAACAGCGTTGTGCCATGTCATACCGTTTGTGTTCCTGCAACCCTTCGAGTTCTGCAACTTTTATCCGCGCACGAAAAGATGCAATATAATAATCAACTGTTACATCTTTGTCATTCTCTTGACCGGCCCGGTATGTATCCCAGATTTGTGTTTGCATTGCGCGTGGCACCATGTTCCAATGTCTGCGACACATGAAAAGTTTGGGCGGCGTGTGTGAGTCGCAATCAATTGCGTGACATTTATGTGCCATTAAAATTACCTTAATTACACTAATAATTTTTCAAGTTTAACTTTCTCTTTATCCGCTTCTAATTCTTTTTGGTAAATTTCATGCGCTAGAGTGTCCACCTTCTTTTTCTTTTTTACTACCCTGGCATCGAAATTTGATATGAAAAATCGCTCCATGACAAATATTAGAATAAAAAGTAGTGGTGTGTAGTAGAGCCATAACCAGATAGGTGTTAGTCCAGACCTGCCAAACTCATGATAAAGCGTCTGAGAAATTGCAACAATAAAAATGCCTGAGATGAATGCTATGAAATATAACGCGATATGAAAATCTCCAATTGGGTTGCGCTTCACATCAACATAATCATAGCTACCGTATTCAGCTTCTTTGAATACATGATATCTAGTGAAGCTTACTTTTGATAATCGGCTGTCGCAAATCTTAAATCGCACAGTGTCTTCATCTAATACTTCTTGTTCAACTTTGAACGGCGTTTCAATCTTCATTATATTTTCCTCATATTGTCAGCCCGTAAACAGCCACAGCTTCTCGACCTTCCTTTTATTAAACATCTCGTCCTAACATACGCATAATTTCCACATTCACATAAGCAATACCAGGTGCGCTCATGCCACTCTGTTACGTGTGCTTTATTAACTACTACCCACCTACCAAATACTTTATCAATTAGATCTGGACCGTTCATTTAACCCCCGAAGTATGGAAAATGTATTTCCACATCTCTTTGTTTTAATATTTCTTCCATTAGATGCGGGTTATCACCTTTATGAATGAAATATATAATCATACAAATGCCTTCCTTAAAAGAACATCCAAGAAAGCCACAAATTACCTCAACAAGCCTTGCCATTCTTTTAACTTGGAAGTGATGTGGAGAAGTATTATCAGCACCAGTAAAAAACTTAATATGAGTTTCACGTATAACCTCTTCCAACTTTTCTATTACTTCTTTTTTACAGAATGGTTGAGTCTCATGTTCAAAGACCTCTTTTCTATCCGCTCTCATTATTTCACCTCGATATAAGGAAGTGCTTTTTTTGGAACCATTATTCTTGATCCATTCTTCAATTCTAAACAAACCATTTCAGAACCTTTTCCGCGTTCCAGCATCATAGCGTCTGCAATTTTGTAACAAACTTTTGCAGCAACATCGTAGAGCGGTTCAGTTCCACGTTCTAATTTTCTCATTTCTTCTTTGTCAGAACTAAAAGCTCTCATGGCTTGCATAGCAAACTGATCTCTTAAATCTATCATTTCCTCGTCCTTTCGCCCCACTTCTTTCCATGCCTTGCCAATGAATCAGCAAACTTAGAAGTCGGATCAATAACAGCATTCAAAAAATACTGCAACAATGTAGCGCGGGTAATATCAAAACCCTGCTTCATAAAAAACGCCCTAGCGACCCTAGTATTTCTGTCGAAGAACTTAAATGTCATATTAAATTTGTCCGGTAGTATCACCATGCAAAAGTTGTTCGGGTTTTGAATTTCGTTCCAGTCCATCATCCCCCAAAAAGATTGGAGAGGTATCAGACAAAGCTCGATATCCTTGTGACCGGTTTTGTGTGCGTAATGATGAGTCAAATTTAAACATAAGTGCCCGGGGTAACCGCAATACAGTGCGTCATTCAGCCGTTGAAAGTTCCAGTGGTTGTATCCAATCCCTCGCCATCTCTCAATATACAATGAACAATCGTAGCGTTCATTCGCCATCCGATTTGAGGATATAATCTTACCTTTTGGGGGGAATTTTATTGCGGCCATATTAATTTAACTTAAAGCCGCTCTCAAATTCCACTGCGTTAATCTGCATTTTCATGTGTGCAGTCACACTATATTTTTTCCACTTTTTGTATTGTGGGAAGTGGATTGTTATCCACTGGCGACCGTTCATGGTGTCATACCATTCAGATTCAATCACACCGTCAGCATAAACCTTTTCGAGTTCGGGCATCTTATTGTTTTCTTCATCAATGATTGTTATGTTGCCGCAGTGGAACTTTATTTTCTGGCCGATGATTTCGGGCCGAGAATTGTAAAGAAAGTCACCCTTTTGATACTGTTCTTTTTGTTTTGTCATGGTGCTAAACTCTCCAAATAAGTCTTCATGTAATCTTCAACGTATTGTGGAAATGTTGTTTGTGTGTCACCGAGTAAGTAACCGTAGCCGACTACCGGTGCGCTGCCTTTTTCATCCTTCAAGTCCATATCAATAATCATATACACCATGATAGTCTTGGACCGTATAGCATGGACAAGACCGTTCTGTATAAAGATCTGAATTGTTTCAGCATCTTTAGGGATGTCTTTCTTACTTATTATTTTTGGAAGCTTTTTACCATTCGAAGAAGAGTGGCTCTTTTTAGAGCCACTCTTTTTTTTCTTCTTGCTGGTAGATTTACTTCGCGCCGACTGTTTCTTTTTTGTTACTTTCTGCTTTGTCGCCTTCTGCTTTGTCGCCGCCTTTCGCTTCTTCGCCATTTTTCTCACCATCAAGAGCTTCGAGTTTGCCAGCTAATCGTTTAATCTCTACATCGGATTCAGCGATTTTCTTTTTGTTAAAATCGATATCCTCATTAATGATGACAAGTTTCTCAGTATGTTTATCGAGATCCTTGACGAATTGCTTTTTCAATTTTTCCTGGATGTCAATCATACGTTTGATACCACGTTTTTCTGCTGCCTTTGTTGACATAATTTACCTCTCCTTTTCTAGTAGACGTTTAACATATCCTTCACCTTCGAAGACCTTCCGTTGGCCATCGAAGTCTTCCTGAGTTAATTTTTTGTCAATGATTTCCCATGCACCGAGGTCGGTTAATTTTTTCTTTTCGTAATAATCTGTCTTCATTAGTAATTTACGCTCGGCGTTAAATAAATATGTTATGACTGAATACAAGTTCTTCTCTGCGAGAATTACTTTTGAGAACGCTTCGAGTATTGTGCCGATCTTCGGGCCTTTGGTATTCTTCGAGGCAATAAGAGTATCAATAGAAATTGGTTTTTCAAGATCTATTTGCCTTGCATTTCCTTTTTTGGAAATGTCAACATTGCCTTTTTTATTATTGCGCGTCATCAAACTTATTAAGCCCTTAGAGCCTTTTGTTGAAGACAACTGTTTTGCATTTTTCTTCTTTGTCATTATCCCAACCTGTGTTTAATAATTTTGCAAACTCATCTAAATCAACGGGTTCAAACGGAACTTTTAATACATCCATGACTGTGCGTATGGATTTTGGATCTGTGATCGCATTGTGTGCATTCCCATCGATGGCTAGTAACTTACCCTGAGAGTTTGAATACATATATCTCAGTCGGGTTAAGCCCTCATCAGGAAGGTCCGGATTTATTTTTTCGTTCAATTTCTTCTTTTTCTGTTTTAAGTTGCATTAAGTATGCTTTCAGTATTTCTTTCATCATATCGTCTTTGTGCAGGCTTTCAGTCTTGGTCACATAGAATGGGCCGACACCTGCTACATTGCCATTACACATGTAATATGCCTTCTCATACGCACACCAATACATGCTGCTGCGCCAAGTGCCAGTAGTCGGGCAATCAACGTCTACGCGCTTTGTAAGGCTGAATTCCGGACACTCATCCAGGAGATCAGCGAATAAGAATTTTTTATGAAGTGACATAGAAACAGCCTAGCATAATGACTGTAAAAAGTCAATACAAAAATGTGGTATTTGTAAAGTATTTTTCTGATGGACTAGGGGATAGGTTCGCGTGCATAGATGTCTGCCGCTTCAATGTCAGCTAGGTCGAACCCTTCTAAGCCAAGAGGGACACCGCCTCTATTGTTAATAAACCATTCATTGAACCTGGCATAGTAGATGGTGCGAATTTCTGAATCTAGAGCGAGAGCGTATGCTTTTAATTCAGCCATTTTTTCGTCTTTAGTCATGTATGTATTATAAATAAAAAACTCCACACCGTCAAGTGTGGAGTTCTCTTGTAGCATGAACTCGCCCGTTCATGTTACGGGTCTAACCTACAGATCCCGATGGAGAGGGGAATTATAGGTAAGATCGGTTAGGCAGTTTGAGAGCTTACTTCTACTATCATTTTATACTTAAACCAGGTCTGTTCATCCGCATCGAATTCACCGAGTCCAAATGAATTTGGATAGTTGTCGGTAACCCACTGATACGCTTCATTCTTATTTACAAATATTTTAGATTCTTTTATACCGGCAGATTTTTCAACTTTAGACATCTGGATAGACATCATTAATATAATAACTTTGCCTTTATTAATACCGAGTCCGTTTAATGTAATACTAGCATCCATTTCCATGTCTTCACCTTTCTACGAAATTTTAGTTGCCATTTTACGGCGACTGTTAAGAAAAAGTAAATAAGGCGCGACCAGGACTCGAACCTGGAACTTCCTGGGTTTTCACCCGACTGTCACTTAAGACTTGGGCCTCGCGGCTTAGAAGGGGAGAGCTATAGTTGCCAGGAGACTTACCAATTAGTCTACCGCGCCATAAAATTCCAGCTAGTCTCTCCTAGCAGTCACGGTTTGATAAAGGTTGCCACAGTTGCTTGGCTATTGGATTTAACTAGTATACCAATGCGCCTCATGGTCGGATGCATCCCGTCAGACCCTAGCTTTCATCAAATATTTCTCTCGGTATATCTCTTCTAAATATATAGCGACAACAAAGATTGCAAATCACATACTGTCGTTTGAAGTTTTCATATGTGAAGTTAGCACGACTCCAGAATTTCCTTGGTCACTTATGAACAAACCGGGCTTCAAATTTTGGCTGTGGTTCTGTCGTGCTTATTATCATGGTCTGTTTACTATTTCCATTTTATGAAATTCGTTTCTTTCAAGGTGGGCAAGGAACTGTTCGTAATTATAATTTAAACCTGATGGGCAAATCTTAAAACAATCATCTTCATTACTCCAATTCCGGTAAAAAACTGGAGCCTTTTCAATCGATTCAACTTCAGGTAATTCAGTTGACCAAATAAGGGCGTGAATATTTTTATGCCAAGGGTTGTCAACATAGCGAATTAAGACTACATCAAAACATTTTGGCATACCAATACATTTAATCCCTCTGAGATGGTCACCTATTGCAGTATTACTCATTGATACCCACATAAAACGATTACCGCCTGGACGGTGTTCATTAGGTTCAAAATCAAAGTCACTTAAACAACCTTGTTCGATTGTTTTCATTTTCTAACTACGCTTTCTTCCCTGTAGTGTGGGCATTTCGTGTCCGGCTTACTGTAATAAGCATTTGGCTGAAACCATTCCCAATTAAAAACATTGTGCATGTGGAATTCGAGCAAGCAGATCGGTTCTGTATGAAGATCTTTATCTCTCAGTTCTTTTGGCATACATAAAAAATGGACGCAATTATCACAGGATTTCATTTAGTTTTCTTTTCAAGGCTTACAATATTTTCTATCGACCATTGCTTTCCGCATGTGTCGCAAAAATAATCTGGTTCATCTTTATGATTGTATGAAATCATCATGGACCTTAAAGGATTAACGATAGCTTTACAAACGCTACATTTAGCAACCCTTGAAAGACAAAAATCAATCATCTGTTCAAAAGTAAATGGGCCTGCTAGATGTTCGTAGCAATCCATATTCATTAAGTCATCAAACTTTGCAGGCAATCTAATATCTAAACCGGCAATCGGCCAATGTGCTGAAGTTCTATCGTCATGCACAAAGAATAAT
>SDBT01015532.1_pt1 | contig 12098 bp, 13 predicted proteins | sample 2277101 | NCBI WGS metagenome assembly SDBT01 (sample SAMN10404973, study PRJNA504765) | marine sediment metagenome | isolation source: marine sediment core GS10_PC15, 103 cmbsf | place: Arctic Ocean: Southern Knipovich Ridge | collected 2010
CTCATATAGACAGTATTGACTTTTTCATCTTTAAGACGCTGACAATACTCAACACTTTCGGCAAGCTTTATCGCATTTGTATTCAACTGAACATGAGAAAAACCAACATCTTTGGCGATTCTTATAATCTCAAAGAGATCATCTCTTATGGTTGGTTCCCCACCGGTTATCTGAATTGCTTTAGATCCTATTGGTTTTTCATCTCTTGCCTGCTGCATCAACATTCTAAGCTTATCTACTGTTGGCTCATACACAACGCCAGATGCCCCTGCATTCATAAAACAATAACCACATCGCAAATTACACCTGTTTGTTATTAAAAGATTTGTCAGGACACTTTGAGATTTATGCTCTGAATAAAGTTCTGGCTCATCAAATAATGTTGTTTTTACATCAGGAGCAGTGGTACCTGTTACTTCATATTTCATCCATTTTTTATAAAGATTAGCATCACCAAAGTAGATATCCTTAAAAGAACCATGTTTGCTGCACTCTTTTGTAATCCATACTTTACCTTCATCTTCAATGATTTTAGCATTGATTTGTTGTATCTTCCCATCTCTATAACATGCAGGACAGACAGATTTTATATCTCCTAGTTCTTTCATAACTTCAACCTTCAAAGGCAATTAATAGCAATAAACATTTCTTTCTTTATAGCTTTAACTGTATAATTTGAATCTTCTCGAAGAAAAATGGATGGGATGCGGCAGACTTTATGGGAAAAAAGATTGCGAGCCTGCCGTCTGAGTGTTCACAGCGGCATTGCAAAACCTCTATAAAAGAGTACGCTGTCGTAATGTCATTCTGACAAAATTACACTAAAAAATGAAAATAATTTAGAGTAATAAAAATAGATAAAATTGTCAGAAAAATTCTCTCTATAATCCAGATGCCAGATCTCTTAGCACACTTTCTTTATCTTGTGCTTTGACTACTCCACTTGCAAGCAGTACTCCCTCAGCACCAAGTTCTATTGATTTAGCCACATCTTTTCCGTTTTTTACTCCAGCACCACAGAGAATTTTTATGTCTTTATTAATATCTTTTACCACTTCAACGCTACCGCTGACAATACCTGGATCTGCAGTTGTCACCGAAATGTCACCTCCGATGAGTTCAGGTGGTTCTACTGCAATAAAATTAGGTGAAAATACTGCTGCTGCTTTTGATGTTGCAATATTGTTTGTACAGACAATATGATCAAATCCTATCTGTTTTGATTTTGTAACACAGGCATCGATATCTGCAAGTTTTAATCGATGTTCACTATGATTTATCAATGTTCCAATAGCCCCTGCTGCTTTAACTGCTTCAGGTAATGTCCATCCTGTATGACTCCCAGGAGTAATAGGATCGAAGTGTTCGGCAAAAACAGGGATGCTTACTTCCTTTGAACATAGTAAAATATCGGTTGCTTGTACAGCAATAGCCATACTCACCCCTGTTTCTTGTGATATCTTGTCCATTAATTTTGCGAGTTCTAACGCTTTAACTCCTGTTGCTTCAGCATAGGTTTTTACATTTAGAACAATTGTGGGTACGTTTAACATACAGTTCTCCTCAACTTTTTGTTATTAGTAATCAACAAGTCTAATAAATATCTTTCATAACAATTTAAAATCGGAGGATACAGAATAATAATTAGAAAAGAAATGTTAAAAAAAGATTGGCATTCATAAATATAAATTTAGATCAATAACTAACGAAAAAGAAAAAAATTGACGTGTTTAGGTAAACGCGTCTAAGTTTCCTCTGAATGAACCTATTATGTAGAAGTTACCGATGAATCCATTAGGAATATTTGGTAAGGTGATACTTCGTAAAAGTATTGAACCAGTCTTCACTCCACCCAGAGTAATTGTTGTATAATGCAATCTTATTGCAAAGAATTTAAAGTCTCCACCGCGTGTTGCTCGTGGAAATAAAACAATTCCTCGTACCATCGTACGATCTAAAATACCATCATTTGTTTCTGGATCGTCGTCACAAATAATTTTCTCTGTCAGTTGAGTCTCGTAACTCAGTCCCGCACCTGCTGCTACAGGTATCATCGCCATCAGCATCATACAGACAAGTATGCCCATTACTTTTCTCTTCATATTTTAAACCCCATTTATTTTATTTAATAATATTATACACATAACTTATATATTAATGTTTCGCAGAAATTGTTCCATATCCAATAAAATTAACAAAAAATTTTCAAATTTAATTTTCATGTAAATCAGAGAGATACTTTTTTCATTTTGGTATTTTAACACATCACCTTTATATAGGATAAATGGTAAACTTTGTCATGATATACTATAACATTTAATTGGGAAAGGCAGAAAAAAAGCATGAAAAGAAGAGACGCACATACAAAAAAACTAGATTGATTGCAATATGTATATTATTTTCACTCGTAATTGTACCAAGTTTTCCAAGATATAACTGTAGCAGCACAAAAACCATCATCTACGTTGATGATGATGGAGGATCTGACTATACAACCATTCAAGAAGGTATTGATGCAGCAAAAAGTGGAGATACCATTTTCGTCTATAATGGAACCTATTACGAAAACATAGTGATTGAAAAAACCATAACTCTTATCGGAGAAGATAAAAAAACAACATTTATAGATGGTTACAGCGACGAATTCAATCTCATAATTCGCATCTCAGCAAATAATGTAAAAATCAGTGGATTTACCATTCAAAACAGCAAACAAAACTACTACTCTTCAGGAATAATAATAAATAAAAGTAATTGCGCATGATGTTGCAGGAAATAGCGCCTCTGATGAAGTTGTTGTTTGGAGACTGTTTTGATTGGTATTGGTTGAATCAGTAATAATAAATACACATTGTCTTTTTCAGGGCCTTATATGAAGATTCATACAGAATGTGTTCCTTGTTTAGTTAAGAGGATTATCTTTGAAGCTGAGCAAAGTACTGGAAATAAAAAACAGAGAACGGAAGCGATAAAAAACGCTTGCAAGGTTCTTTCTGAAATTTATGATCCAAACAGGTGCAGTGCAGATATTGCAACAAAGGTTCACAAAATTGTTTATGAGACATTAGGAGACTCTGATCCTTATTCTGATTTGAAACGTCAGAGTAATTTGGTTGCAAAATCTTTACTTCCGAGAGTAGAAGAACTCATTAAAATTTCTGAGGATTCTTTGAAAACCAGTATGATTTGTTCCATTATTGGAAATATGATGGACTTTGGTATTGAAGGTGGAAGCCCACATCCAGATTTGTTAAAGGACGCCTTTGAGAAGATATATTCAGAGGGATTAGGATATGATGATTATTCACAATTGAAAAAACTTTTAAGAAAATCAAAAAATGTTGTTTTTTTCACGGATAATTGTGGTGAGATTGTTTTTGATAAAGTGTTGTGTCGTGAATTAAAGAAATTTAATCCAGATATTTTTATTACTCTCGTAGTTAAGGGAGAGGAAATACTTAGTGATGCAACGATTAAAGATACCGAGGAACTTAATTTTAAGGATGTTGTTGATGAAATTTTGACAACAGGTTGTTTTGCCGTAGGTGTCGATTTTAACCATTTACTTTCTGATTTAGAAGAAGCTTTGGAAAATACAGATCTCATTATTTGTAAGGGAATGGCAAATTATGAATCCTTTTCAGAGACAGAGTATAGACCAATTGTTTATTTAATGAGAACAAAATGTAACGCAATTGCAACATCAATGAATATTCCTCTCAATGTCAATGCAATTAAGTTATACAAATGATTTTTTTTCTATTTTCATTTTCTTCATTTGTCTTTCTCTAAGGTATTTTTTATTATTTTTTATCTATTTTTATAGTAAATTATTTATATTATTATTTACATATATTAAGTTATATTGTGAAACCTATGGGAGATAAACAAGTAAACAAACTATACAAAGATGCAATATATTGGCATTTGATAAGCTTAGGGTATTCAGAAAAGCACGCCGAGATAGAAGCAAGAAGAAGAATGATGCCACAAGATGAACTTTAACTGCATTTATAGAGCAATGTATATCCTTTATCTAAATGTAATCATTTTTTAGAAGAGCATAAATAGATAGGAGAGATGGAAGGATCTGGAAATGGCAGTTAGGAGAGATGGAAGGAAAAGGAATTCAGAATGATTTCCCAGATCCTATTATGTTATACTTTGTCAAACATTATATATATACTTTTTGAGTTAAAATATCAAATTGTAAAAATAACAATAATTGACAATATCCTATAAACTTCTACAAAGCTCAAACGCTTTATCAACAGCCTCTCCCGCAGTATTTGCAATATGATAGGTAGACTCTACATGCTGCATCAAATTTCCAGAAATAATCTCATCAACACACCCACCAGTACCCTGTATAAGAATCAAAGGTTTTCCAAAAATCATTGCAAAGGAAATCTCATTTAACGTTCCCCATCTCCCACCAATAGCAATAACTGCCTCACCCGCACTCACAACTAAAAAATCTCTTTTATGGCCAATACCTGTAGGAATAGCAATATCAATAAATTCATTTGCTTCTTCTTTTGTCTGCGGTAGAATTCCAACAGTAATACCGTTCTCCTCTCTAACGCCTTTACAGGCAGCTTCCATCACTCCACCTCGACCACCACAAACAAGAACACCACCTTTCTTAGCAATACATTGTCCAACTGTTCTAGCAACTTCTAAAGCATAACTGCCTAAGTCACTGTCGTCTCCATCACTTCCACAAACTGAGATATTGGTTTTCATAAATCCCCTTTATTTGTTAGATGCTTTTATTTGTTATCCACAAACAACCACCAGCTATGAACTCAAAATATTTAATAATGTGTCCATAAAGTGTTATGATATATGTTAACACTTGTAGAATTAAGTTTAAATATGCAAACCAGATGCGTCTGAACTCATAAAGGAGACGAAGGAACCCCCCTATATTTTTTCTTCATATTTTTTCCTCTCTCCTTTTTCACATTTTATGAATAAAAAACATACAGAAAAAACAAATCTTAAGAGATTGGGCCAAGAAAATATTTTTTAAAAAATAGTTGGAGGGGAGAAAAATGTTCTCCCAACCAAAGGGGAAGAAAATATGAAAAATTATTTCCCAGAGTCTTTCTTTTTCAACATTACAAGAGAAACAACAGAGATTATTGCTGCTATAGTCATTGCTATATAGACAAACATAGGATCAAATGATACTTCTGAGAGAAGCCCTGCAAACCCTGCTAAGAAATTCTCTTCTGCATCATACTGAGTTGACCAACCATCAGCAACCTCTTCATTTTCGTCAGTAAAATACACATCGTTATAATAACACCAAACCTCAACTTCAGGATAGCTATGATATTTCCAGTAGCCATAGTTCACACCACCTCTAGATACAACCTCTTCACTTTCTTCATCATAATAAGGGCCACATGTTGCATCAAGAACCATCCATCGTCCATCTTCTTTTATCTCAACCCAAGCATGACCGCCGATGCTTCCATCAAAATCAACTTTTCCTAAAACAACCCGTACATCTTCAGCTGCAACACTAGAAGCGCGCAAAAGAGAAACAAGCGTGTTTGCCTGTTCAGAACAATCACTTGCCACATTACCATAGGATGGATTTGTCGAATAACTAGGAGTACCGGAGAGGAACTCAGCAGGAAGTAACCATTTCTCTGTTTTCCCATTAAGAATATTATCAGAAACCCATGTCCAACCAACTGCCATCTCATAGATTTTCTGAACAGTCTTGCCATTACTTAATCCTTGAACCACACTGTTACCAGGTGTGACAAACTGCTGATATGGAGAACTTTGTCCAGATTGAGTATCCCAACCTTCTTCTTCCATATACACATTAAGCTCTCTAGGTTCCAAACAATCCAATGTCGACTTTTTCAGCTCCAACTCTCTAATTCTCACCAAAGATTCAGCACTCAGAGTATCTTGAGAAAACTGAACAAATTTTCTCAGTTTCTCTTGGCTAATCTCACTTATTTTAATAATTGAATCTCTATTACTCAGAGTTGAGAGATCATTTGTTTTCACGACAACAAACTGATAATTCTCAGAAGACAATAGTTCCCGCTCATATGAAAAATCAGAAGTTCTATCAACCATAACAACAAACTCTTTTTGTTGGCTGAAAACAGGATTTTCGATTGTCTCTTTTTCAACTAACAACTCAACAGCATTTACAAGCATCTTTTGTGCATTTTTTTTATTTTCAATAGAAATTGTTGTTAACTTACCTCTATGAATAATAAATAACTCATTATCATTTTCAACTAACTCTTGGTTATTTACAGTAGCTTTTTTATTCAATGTGCCACTTAATACTTCAACGGTAATTGATCCATCTTTTGTCTGAACAGTATACACATTTCCCTCCATTTCTTCAGATGAAATAGTAACATCATCACTTACACTTGTTACAGGATCAGATTCTGAAAGTGCAGTATCTGCTGCAGACACACTACCCACCAATAACAACATCAAAACCGAGAGCACAATCATATTATTCCAAAACTTAAGAGTAACTTTTTTCATCTGCCTTTTTAACATATTTCTTTTCATTTTTTCACCTTCATCCATATACATCTACTACTTATTTATACCGCTCTTCTTTATATACTACTTTTGGAGCAGTTTTTTGATTCTTATAAAAAGAGTATGGTACACAGATTTGATAATAGAACTCAAGTATGTATTATTCCGCAGGGTTATCTAGTTGCTCTGACGGTTCCTTGATATAACAAACTGTCTTTCTTCCCTTCTTAATCACATCTATAAGATCTGCTTGTGCTAACACCTTTATGTTATAATTTATCGTCTGAGGTTTTTTACCAAGTTTTAGAGCAATTTCTTTCTGAGTAGTACCTGCATTTTCTTTTATGATATTAAGGATGCTGATCTGAAATTCAGTGAGCCTGAATCGTTGCTCTTTTGGAAACTTCATACCCGTAGGATAAAACGCTCTATATCGCAGACCTTCTCTTCGTGATTTAACGAGTTCAGTCTTCTCAAGAACACTCAAATGATACGAAAGTGTCCCGTTTTTTACATCGATTCCCCTTCGAATTTGATTATAATGAACACCCGGATTTGTTTTGATATATCCAAAAATCTGCCCTCGTACAAACTGATCAAGAACGTCTTCTTTTTGAATACGAGTATACATAGGAATAAGTAGCGGGAGAAGCGCTAACAATTTATATTTTCCCGTCTCAGTCAAAGCAAAAAAACCTATGGCAAGCGCACTAACACTCGTAGAAGTTGTCACAGCAACAGGTTCTTTATTCTCTTTTACCCAAAGATACCCATGCACAAGATGCCCTTCATATTTAATGTTGTAGTCTTGTTTAATTGAATGGGTAAAACCAAAATCATCAGTGACATTAACAACAAGACCATACGTACCACTTTTTTTATAAATATGAGAAGCAGTTGCCTCATCGACAATATACTCTTCAATGCTTCCATCACCCCAATCCACTGAATAGCCTACAATATTCTCATGCAAATCAGGATTATCTAATTCATTAAAAACAATCTTAACCTTATACGTATCAAGTGTATCTATCGATTGGTCAAAGGTAGCTGTGGCAGTAAAATTTTCGATAGGAAGAACAACCACTTTTAAAACTTTCAAAACCGTATCCTGAGTAGGTATACTTACCACAATAGCACCTTCATAATTCAAAACAGTACTTCCCTCCGGAAGAATACTAGTAGTCTCATCTGAATATTTTATCGCGATTCGTTCATCAGGTAGTTTCACAGCTATGCTATCATCAGGCAGCTCGATCATACCATGCGCCATCCCGTTTATTTCTATCGAACTACTTTTGAGATCACTATTACTAACAATCGAAGAATACAACTCATCATACTCCATAACTTGTGAATTTTCATCTGCAGTAGAAATACTATAAGACCTGGTAACCAAGACTGCATTTCCAGAGGAATCTGAAGCAAGAATACTTGAAACATTAAAGAAGAATAAAGCTACAAATATACTTAAAATAATGAAATATCTCTTTATCCGTTTAGATTTATCGTGAGCCATAGTATGTTTTCCTACAATTCCTCATTATATATTAAGGAATCCGTATCTATTTATATGTTTTGAGACAAAATTTTGATTGTTATATCAGCAATTTGATATTGGACAATTCTTTAAAAAAAGATATAATCTATTTTCAAAGATTAATAAATTAATAAAATCAACTCCAATAAAACTATATATTCCTCCTTGTATTATATTATCTAGCACCTTGGGGAATAATAGATATGGCAACAAAAATAATCAGGTGTCCTACCTGTAAAAACGATGTCACAATTCAAGCAAATCCAGGAGAAAAAACGTATGTTACTTGTCCTAAATGTAACACAAAAGGCGTATTTACTTTTCCGGAAACAAAACCAGCAATAAAGACAACTGATGACTCCTATGCAATTGAAGTAACTGGTCTTACCAAATCATTCAATGGATTCAAAGCAGTTAACAATGTATCGTTCAAGGTTAATAAAGGCGAAATCTTTGGTTTTTTAGGACCAAATGGTGCTGGAAAAACTACCACAATAAAGTCAATACTTGATCTAATCCACGCTAGTTCAGGTAAAATAAGAATCAAAGATCTTGACATTAGAACCAATGGAAAAGAAGCAAGGAAATATGTTGGTTATCTCCCAGAAAGAGTTGCATTTTATGATAATTTAACTGCTTTACAAAATATGTATTTTTTTGCTGAAATGAAAAATGCATCAAAATCAGAATGTAAAAAACTCATCGAAGATATGGGGCTTGGTGATGTAGTATATAAGAGAGTAGGAAAGTTTTCAAAAGGAATGGTTCAACGGCTAGGAATGGCTCAAGCAATGCTTGGATCACCGCCGATTTTAATTTTAGATGAACCATCCAGTGGTCTGGATCCAAGAGGAGCCGTTTTAATTCGAAACAAAATTAAAGAATTACAAAAAAATGGAGCAACAATCTTTCTTTCTTCTCATATCCTTGCCGAAGTTCAAGAAATATGTGATCGTGTTGGAATTATTAATAAAGGATATCTTGTAGCAAAAGATAGTGTTTCCAATTTGAGACAGAAATTAAATTTAAAACCAAAATTAACTCTTGAATTAGAAAATATGACAGATAAAATCCAAAAGGCTGTACATGATGCTGAGGGAATTGAAAATATTCAAATTATTAATAAAATAATAAACATTATTTGTGATCCAAAAGCAAAATCAAAAGTAATCGTTGCCATTGAAAAAGCAGGAGGGAATATCATAAATCTTCATACATCTGATCCCTCTCTCGAACAAGTCTTTATGAGGTATACGGAGTGATAAAATGATGATTACCAATATCTACTTAATAACAAAAAAAGAAATACTTGATAATATTAGAAACAAATGGGTAATAATTCTTACGATTATTTTTACCGCTCTTACTCTTTTAGCTTCCTATGCTGGATCAATTATGAGCTCAGGATGGCAAGATCTCTCAGGTACAATTGGAAGCATGATTGTTCTTGTTCAATATCTTATATCCATAATTGCATTAATTTTGGGATATTCTTCAATTATAGGAGAAATAGAATCAGGATCGATGAATTCATTACTTTCGTTACCTACAACACGAAATGAGATTCTTTTAGGTAAATTCTTTGGTCTTGGTACCATTCTATCGATTTCGATATTAATCGGATTTGGTCTTGCAGGGGTCATTATTGGTTTAAATGTAGGAAGTGTTAACTACGGAGAATATTTATTCTTCATAGCTGCCTCAATATTGATGGGTTTGATATTTCTGAGTATCGGTTTTTGTATTTCAACGATTTTTAAGAAAAGATCAAGTGCAATGGGAGCTGCAATATTTACATGGGTTTTTTTTGCAATAATTTGGCTATTTATCGTTCTCGCTATTGTTATTGCAACAAACCCTGATGTCTTAAATGTAAATGCATCACAATCTCCGGAAGAGCTAGATATGGATATTCCTGAAGTAATTTATATTAGTGATTTTTTTAATCCAATTTCAGCGTATTCAAGATTAATAAGTCTTAATGTTGGAACTACAGATAGCACATCATTTGAAAATATTGATCTAGGGTCTCCAGATTATATCAATAGTACTAATATGTTTATTACGATGTGCATATGGTTATTTTCATTTCTATTACTTGCATTTTGGAGATTCAACAGAAAAGACATTTAAACTTCTCCATAAATCTTATAAAGAACACTTTCTTACAGTCCATTCACATATCTGGAGAAATAGCCAATGACAAGGCAAATAAAAAAGACAAATCCAATGCTTACATCCTTAATTCAGGATTTAAAAAAATCTGCATATGAAAACGATGCACCTATTTGGAAAGATATAGCGGTACGACTAGAAAAACCATCGAGAAACTGGCCAGTAGTTAATTTAGATCGAATCAGCAAATATATCAATGAGAAAGAAACCGCGTTGATTCCTGGAAAGGTTTTATCTGATGGAAACCTAACAAAAAAAGTTTCTATTGCAGCATGGGGTTTTTCAGATAAATCAGTTGAGAAGATAAAGAAAGCTGGTGGTAAAACACTTACAATTCAGGATCTTATAAAAAATAATCCAAAAGGAAAAGATGTGAGGATATTGGGATAATCATGGCAACAATAATTAATGCAGAGGGAGCAATACTTGGACGGATGTGTACACATGTTGCAAAACGCTTGCTTGACGGAGAGCAAATTGCAATAGTGAATTCTGAGAAAGCAATTATTTCTGGTAAGAAATCTGCCATTAAAAAAAGGTATAAACAGAAGAGAGATGTAGGAACGTATCGTAAAGGTCCTTTTTTCCCAAGGATGCCTGATCGTCTTGTAAAAAGAGCAGTTCGTGGCATGATCCCATATCAAACACCTCATGGAAGAACTGCATTTAAAAAACTTAAATGCTATATTGGTGTCCCTAAAGATTTTGAAGGAAAATCATTTGAACTAATTGAGGATGCTAAAAAGCAACCTGTTGATTATATGACCGTTGATGAGCTTTCTAAATTTCTAGGAGTGAATTTCTAATGGCAAAAAAAATCATAAACACATCAGGGAAAAGGAAAACTGCGATTGCAAAGGCAACACTGATGAAGGGTATTGGTCGGGTGAGAATCAACAAAAAGCCTGTTGAGTTTTATGAGCCAGAGATTGCCAGATGGAAGATATATGAGCCACTGAAAATTGCGGATAAACATTTAGACAAGGTAGATATCGATGTGAGTGTGAGCGGTGGTGGATTCATGAGTCAAGCAAATGCGGTTCGTACAGCAATTGCACGAGGACTTGTTGAATATACTAGCGATCCATCCTTAAAAGTATCTTATTTAGATTATGATAGAAACCTGCTTGTTAATGATTCAAGGATAAAGGAGTCAAAAAAACCTCTTGGTCGAGGTGCTCGAAAGAAAAGGCAGAAATCATATAGGTGATTAAAGAAGTAACTGCGAAATCATTAAATAGTTATATTCTATTCTATTTTTGATGAAAATTAATCCAATTGATGAATTTATAAAAGATAAAGAAAAAAGAACACAAACAAACTACAGATGGATTCTCAGACAATACTTCAAGGACATAGATCAAAAACCTGAAACCTATTTTAAGAAAAAAAGAGAGTATCAAGCAGATGTCGATAAATGGTGGCGGCAACATCTTGACGAAGTACCAAAGACACGACATACAAAACTTGCCATTGTCAGAGGACTACTAGAAGATAACGATATAATCTTTGGGAAAAAATACTGGATGAAACTCAGGAAAAAAAGAAAAGGATCACGAGCTGCAACACTAGATCGAGTACCAACACAAACAGAGTTTAAAACAATGCTGATGCATGGAAATGTGAAAGACAAGGCACTATTTCTTTTTACCATGTCCAGCGGGATGAGGATCGATGAGGTTTTAAAAATAAAGATATCAATGGTTAATCTGAAACATGACCCGCCGATGGTAAAGATCCCAGGGAGTATTACAAAAAATGGAGACCCGCGAACAACCTTTATCAGTCAAGAAGCAAAAACATATCTAGAAGAATGGATAAAGATAAGACAATCATATATTAAAAC
>SDBT01015534.1_pt1 | contig 12097 bp, 6 predicted proteins | sample 2277101 | NCBI WGS metagenome assembly SDBT01 (sample SAMN10404973, study PRJNA504765) | marine sediment metagenome | isolation source: marine sediment core GS10_PC15, 103 cmbsf | place: Arctic Ocean: Southern Knipovich Ridge | collected 2010
AATAGCGAATTTCGTTTAATAAGCCTGCCCGAAAAAGTCGGACCGTTTGAGCTGGTAGACCACAAGGTATTTGATGAGGATCTGATACGGGCGTTGGGTATAGGTACAAGTTATGACAAGGAGAGGCTTCCCCACCGGCGAAGTAGTTGGTATGGCGTAGGTTTTTATGCTGACCAACGAAAGGATCAGGAGAAACCATCCAAACTTTGGCGGATGGAGATATTTTATTACACAGGGCTGCGGGATAATGTCCCCCATGTCCCCGAGCGATGCCTTGACGCCGCCGGAGTTACTGTACTTAGCCGGGAGACAGTTCTATTTAAGTCTCTTGCGGCAAGGGAGCCGTGGGATAAGGACGTCAAGTTCAGGCGCGTTCACTATCGTTTCTCGGGAAGCGGAGGCAACGAGTCGCGCGATGGCGCGGAATACTACGTATTCAGTGTTAACGGTAAGCCATTCAGCAGTTCAGATGTTGTTCGCTTAAAATTGGCGATGCCGACAATAACATATTCATATTTTGCAAAAATCCAGTTTACCGCGCTTTCGGCAGATGGCATAGAAAGCGCGGACCAAGCTGATGAGGCGGCTGGAGAATTTATTAATGTCATGTTGCCATCGATGCTGAATACGTTGCCGATGGCAGATGATATTGAGAACTTGAAGCGAAACGAACAAATTTAATCCTGATTTGAACAGGTAGTGTGAGGTTATCGATGGCAAGACGGAAGAAGAAATTAAACCGGCGCGTAGTGATCCTGCTTTCAGTTTTTGGTGCTGTGATACTGCTGGGAGTCCTTGCAGTGGTCATCAACCAATTGCCAAAAGATCCCAGCATCTTGGCCGCAAAGGGCGAAGCGCATTTGGCAGAAGGCAATTACCTCAGGGCGTCAATAGCATATAGCCGAGCGGCTCAGGCCGCCGAGCATAACGGCGAGACTTTAGCGACGGCCGAGCACTATTACTCACTCGCCCTTATCCAGTTTGAATGGGCGGAGAAGGATCCTACTCTTACTGAGACCAGCCGAAATGAGAAATTAGGCGCTGGGCTCAAATGTCTTGAAAACGCCGTGCGGGCCGAGTCAGACTTTGTCGAAGCTCACAGGCGCATATGCAAGTTTTACTGGGACAACAGATATCTGCAATCCTATCCAGACAAGGCAAGCAAACTCCTTGCCCTTGATCCTGAAGATCACGAGACGTGGTTCAGGCGAGGCCTGGTGCGGAATATTTTCGCACGTTCAATGGAAGGCGAAGGAATCGATCTGGCGATAGCCGACCTGCGAAAGGCAGTCGAGCTTAACAGTGGCGATTCTACTTATTGGCTCGCACTTATCCAGGTACACCTGGATTCTGATAGGTCTCCTGAAGCCGAAGCCCTTTTCCTGGAGGCAATCGCAGCTAATCCGGAAATCGTGCAGATCAGGATAGAATACGGGATGTATCTTTGGCGGAATGACCGACAGGAAGAAGGAAGAGCGGCAATTAAAGATGCCATTGCAAGTGACCCATCCGACGCGGCAGGTTACGTGGCACTAGCACGACTGCTTCTGGCCGACAAGGATATAGATGGTGCAATGGCTCAACTGGAGCAGGCCAAAAGCGTTGATCCATCTAACCCTGCGGTATATGAGCTCCTGGCTACGATCTACGGATCAAGGGGTGAGTTAGACAAAGCTGCCGAGACAATGCAGGAAGGATTGGCTGAGGTCGAAGCTAAGATAGAAGTATTAGCCGGCAGTGTAGATCAGGAAAACGATCAGAAATTTGCCGCATTAACCAAGGCACGTACAGGCCTTAATTACCGGCTGGCTGATATCTTGTTGGACCTGGCAGGGATGAATCCCGAGCGAAAAGAAGAATTTATAGCTCAGGCTCGCCAGAATCTTGTTCAGATCGAAAAGGAAAAGGCAGACTCTCCGGGTGCGTTGAAGGTTTCCGGCCGGCTTGCAATGTTCGAAGGTGATTATGACAAAGCTATTTCACTTTTGTCAGAGGCTCACACAGGCTTTATGGCCGGTGGCGGCGATCCTGGGACGGTGATACTGCTGATTAGGCTCTATGACCAACAGAAGAATCCTGGTGAGGCTGATAGAGTTCTCGATGAGATATTGTCAAATACTCTTTATCGCAAGCAGCCTATATTTTTAATGATGAAGGCAAGCCGCGAGGTAAATTACCGAAGATATGATGATGCGGAAAAATACCTTGACGAAGTTCTTAAGATACAACCGGGCCACACCGAAGCAATCAACCTGAAAAACGCTCTGGCTGCTATTCGTGGTGATGTAGAGATTCCATCAGAAGGCGAATTAACGAACCAGAATTTTGCAGCTCTGATGCAAAGGGCGCAGAATCTCGCAGCACAAGAGAAGCACGACGAAGCAATCTTAATCGTGGCCGATCTGCTGGTACGGATGCCTGGCCGGATTGAACCCTATATTTCGCTGGCAGAGATGTATCGTCAGGGGGGCAGGGCTCAAGATGCTAAGGAGCTTTTATCCAAGGCCAAGCAACGATTTGGCAGCGAACCCAAAGTAGTCGATCAAATTCGGCTCCTGGAAGAGCGCGATCCGGAGAAACGCTATCAAATAGGCCTGGAAATAGCTGAGCGCCGCTATAAGGATAAACCATTTGATTTGGCAGTCAGCAAGGCTCTTATTTCGGGCACTGCCAGGAAATACACCGAGCAAAAAGAATGGCTGATCAAGGCTGAGGAGATCGATCCGGACTCGGAAGTTCTAGTGAAATCGATGTTCGTTAACTCTCTTGCGATGCAGGATTGGGATCGTGCGGAGAAATACCTCGGCCGGGCCAGGGAAGTTGGGGCTGACGAGGTAGAGCTTGGTGATCTGGAGTTCCGTCTTGCGTTTATCCAGCAGGAATACGACGAGGCGATTGCGATAATGGAAAAGGTTCTCGAAAATCGCCCGGAATTATTGAATCAGAGAATCCTTCTCGGTAAGAGCTATTTTGAAAAGGGTGATTTGGCCAATGCCAAATTAGCATATGCAGAAGTTATCAGGCGCGATCCTCGCGCGGCCGGGGCAGTAATTGAGCTGGCTAAAGTTACCGAAAAACTCGGCCAACCAAAAGAGCATGCCAAATGGGTCAAGCGTGCCCAGGATTTACCCAAAGCCAGGGCTAACCAGTATATACGTGACAAGTGGCTGCAACTTCAGTCAGGGGCCGCCGATCAGGGCATGATCGCCAGCCAACTTATACCTTCGCGCGAACGCATGGTCCGGGAAAAGCCCAGCGATCTTATGAACAGGCTGCGGCTGGCCGAGCTTTATGAGCGAACGGAACAAACGTTAGAGGCGCAGAAGCAATATCAATATGTGTTCAATAATGCCGCCCAGAAGCTTGTGGTAGCTAAGATTCTTGCTGGGTTCTACCAGCGTACAAATCAGGCCGGGCAAGTTGACAAGCTTTTTTCCGATATGATCAGCGGTGCAGGCACACCTCGCCAAAAAGCCGAGGCATGGGTTCTTTGGGCGGGCTTCCTTGGTCAAAAAAACTTGGATCAAGCCATCAAGGCTGTGGATACAGCGATAAAAATTGATCCCGAATATGCCAAAGCCTACCACGATAAAGCTTTGTTTAAGGCTCAGGACGTTGCCCAGGGAGGAAATTTAGACCAGTCGATCGAGTTAATGAAAAAATATCTCCAGTTCAGCCCGGATGACGCCGACGCCGCCGAGAAGACACTGGTACAATTACTAATTGATGCAGAAAAGTTCTCTGAGGCAGGCGAAAGATTGGATGAAATCCTAGCCAAAAACCCCACCGACGCATCTGCTCTTTCCTTGAAGGGATATTCCGCCTATAAGCAGGATCAGCCGGAAAAGGCCCTGGAATTGATCACGCATGCATCGGATATGAATCCTAAATCATCCGTGCCTTTGCGGTATCGAGCACAAATATACAGCAATCGTGGCGATATCGAACGAGCCAAGCAGGATATGCAACATGCCTTCCAGCTTTCTAATGACCCGCAGCTACTAATCGGTTTGGCGAGCCTCTATAGGATGCGAGGCGAACTGCAACAGGCTGTGAAGGTTTGCGAGCAAATCCTCGATAAGTTGCCCAGACATAAAAAAGCTATCGAGGAGTTGGCAGGTCTTTATGGTGCACTCAAACGCTGGCAGGAAATGGAGTCCTTGCTGAAACAGGCCCAGAAGCTCTACCCCAAAAACGCAAAATTCCTTCTGCTTGAAGTGAAGATGTGGGCCAGGCGAGACAATCCGGCCATGCAGGTCGACGCTGCGACAAGAGCGTTCAGAATGGCTCCTCAAGAGCTCAAAGTGGTAGATTACTACCTCATGTCTTTGCTCGATGCAAACATGCTTGCAGAGGCCGGCAGGGTGACGTCGAGGTATATGAATGATCCTAAGTGGGCCGGCTTGATGAAGGCATCAAATGCATACGTACTTGCCCGTCGAGGCCAGATGACTGAGGCCGAATCGCTATTTGCAAAGGCTGTTTCCGAGGCGACTGCCGACCAGTTGGATCTCGTATCGGTGCGGATCAAGGAAATATACGGCAAAGATGCAGCGGATAAGTACGCCCAGTGGATCAAGGCTCGCAATGACTGGAACGCGTATTACTCGCTGGCAGATTTATACAGGTCTACAGCTTCGCCTGATACGTTTAACCGTAATTATGCCGAGGCAACAGGCGCTCTGAAAAAAGCGATTTCACTGGCCGAATCTTCGAAGGATAAAGGCTACATATATGGTGAGTTGGCTTTCACCCTCAACGCAATTGGCAAGTGGGATGAGGCTCTTGAAGCTTACGAGTCAGGCCTTGAGCTTGTTCCCGATGACCCCGGGATGTTGAACAATGTGGCAAATATTTACGTAGACATCCAAGACAATCCCGAAAAGGCTGAACCGTATGCCCAAAAGGCCTACAAACAGGCTCCAAGGGATCCTGGCGTGATAGATACTTACGCTTGGATACAGGCGAAATTGGGCAACTACGACTGTGCCAAGCAGTTGCTGTTCAGGTCGTTGGAGTTGAGTAAATCCATCCCTGATGTACGTTATCACCTGGGCTGGATCTCTGAGAAAACCGGTGAGTCAAAAACTGCGATGACCCAATACAAAATGGCGCGGGATATGGTTCGTAACCGTCCCGCCGACGATGGACTTCGTGTTCTTATTGAAAAAGCTATTGCTGGGCTTGAAGGCCGCTAGGCCTACCAGGAGTAAGCGATGACTATGATACCGACACATGACCGGGGTGGGCATCGGATGCCGCATCCGTCCCAGATGCCGATTGGCGGGCCAATGCCGCCTGGTGTTGGCGGGCCTCCTGACGCAGGTGGGCTGACCGGTCGAGACATCATGCGCATGTTGCGTAAGAGGATCTGGCTGATTCTTTTGACGATCCTGATTACGGAGGTTCTGGTAGTTATCGCCACCGGAGTCTGGTTGATGACTGCGCCTCAATATACCGTCCAGGCGTTATTGATGGTTTCTCCGCCTCGTGCCAGCGACCTCGGCGGTACAGATAAATTGCCCCCCAAAGACGTCATGCAGCGATTGCTTCAAAGAGAAGCCCAGATGGTCATGACTGAAACGGTATTGAACGAAGCCACTCAAAAAGAAAACTTAAGACGAACGAAATGGTTTAAGCAATACGGCAGCGGCGAAATAATTGATCAACTGATAAAGAAAATCAAAGCTTCGCCGCTGATGAATACCGACCTTATTCGGATCTCGATGACAAAGTCTGCCAAGACCCTCCAGGACAGGCGGGAGCAGGCTGAGATCGTCAATGCTGTTGCAACGGCCTATATCGAATATAGCCTAAAGAACGTCAGGCGAGATCGCCAGGAACGGGTGGATGAGCTGTTCGCCGAGCAAGAGCGAAAACAAGATATTTTATCTGCGATAAGGGCCGACATGGACATGTTGCAGATATCAGATATCTCCGCTCTACAGCAGCACAACAACAGATTGGGCTACGAGCTGCAGATTCTGACTCGTCAGGCGATCGAGCTGGAAGGTGAGAGAGCTACCGCCGAGACGAACTCGGAGAGCATTAAAAAGATGGTTGAGGATGAGACGCTGGAAGGTTCCGGCATGATCCAGTCTCAGGTTGCTATGGATATTCGGCTGAACGTGCTTTTCCAAAGCCGAGTAAGTGTCCGGACCGCACTGGACGATGCTTTAGAAAAATTCGGACCAGGACACAAGAAGCTCGCTACCCTGCGGAACCAACAAGCGAGTATCGATGCCCAGATAAAAGTAAGAGAAGCTGAAGTAACCGACCGGGCCATTGCAAGCCTCATGCTGCAGTCTAATACTGGCCTGGAAGATTTTACCAAGCAGGCATCAGAACTTGAATCCGATATTCAAGCCGTTCGATTGCGGTTGACTGAATCTGAACAGACCCTTGGTGATTTGGCTAAACTTGAAGCTGATGAAAAGGCCCTCAAGGAACGACTTGCTATCATCGAGCCTGCGCTTGATAAGTTGCGAGTTCTGGCTCGTGGCGACCGCAGAACAACCCTTGCTCACCCTGCTACAACACCGCGCAAGCCCTCATCTCCTTCATGGAAGGTTATGATTCCAATGGGCATGTTCCTTGGAATTGCGATGGGGCTTGGCTTGGCCTTCCTGCTGGAAATCATCGATACTTCCGTCAAAAGCCCGGCCGATATAACCAAGCGAATTGACCTGCCGGTACTTGGTATGGTTCCGCATACCGATGATATCGAGGACGAAATCGAACATCTTCCGCTGGCGTTTGTTACGAACCCCGACAGCATTGTGTCTGAAGCTTTCCGGCAGATTCGTACCTGCCTGCTTTTCTCGGGCCCTCCCGCTCGCAGACGGAGTATTTTGATCACCAGCCCCCTACCAGAAGATGGCAGGGCTACAGTGGCGATGAATCTTGCCGGCGCTATTGCAGGTGCAGGAAGAAAAGTCCTGCTGATTGATACTAATTTCCGCCAGGCCGCAGTCCAGAAGTTCTTCCCGCAACTTCCCGAGGCTGGCCTGTCCAGCGCGCTGATCGGAAAGCACAACTGGCAGGATCTTGTTGTGGAGTTGGATTCGAATCTTTTCATGATGTCAGCAGGCGCAGCTCCGCCGAACCCAACGGAGATGCTGGGTTCAGAAAAAATGCGAGCTATTCTCGCCGAGATGGTCGAACAGTACGATCAGGTTTTACTCAAGGGCACACCCTGCCTGGTGGTTTCCGATTCGGTGGTGCTGTCTACTCTGGTCGACGGAGTTATCATGGTCGTCCGCGCAGGAGCAAATACTTATGGTATCGTCCAGCGTGCCAGAGACATGTTTAACAGAGTTGGCGCGAACATACTGGGCGTTGTGCTTAATGGCGTCCGTCACACTCCGGGCGGTTACTATCGCCAGGCCTACGAGGCCTTCTACGATTACAACGAAATAGAGGCCCTCCCTTCATCCGTTGATCTCGAAGATACCGTCGAGGTCGATAGTGTGGATGCCTGATCAACCCAGGGCTGTTGAGGCTTCTGGGGCAGATGGCCGAGCGAACCGGCGGAGCCCGAGTGTTGATTGAAAAAACATTGAACCCCGGCATGGTCTAGCTGGGGGTTTTCTTGCGCTAACAAAGTCTTGGCTTGGCTGGAGAGGCTCTGCGCGATACATTATCTCTCTTGTGATACGCCAGCGTAGCTCAACGGCAGAGCACCGCTTTTGTAAAGCGGGGGTTGTGGGTTCGAATCCCTCCGCTGGCCTTGCTTATAGTTCACCTCGGAATAATTAGTCCGTTGCCTGCCTTATGCTTGGGTTCAGGTTACGGGCTTTTTGTGTAGAAGCCCCTGGCTGGGTGTGGATACCGCTTAGCCGAACAAATGAAAGCAATTATCAATAAGTTATGTGAGATATTTCCATATGGCCCCTATAGTGGATATAGTTACACAATCATAACCTGTCGATCAATAAGGGGTTAATTGGGATGCCTTCACAAGAACTGCCAGATAAGCTCGCCGGACGGACGCTCTGGATCCCGGCCATGACTTATACTGGCGCGCGGATGGCTGCCGCCGTGTTTCGCAGCGTAGGCGTAGACGCACGCATTACCCCCCCCTCTGATGAAAGAACGCTTGAGTTGGGCGGCCTGCACAGTTCAGGCGAGGAGTGTTACCCGCAAAAGGTAACGCTGGGCGATTTTCTGAGGATCGTCTATTCGGATGATTTCCAGCCCGACAAGACGGCTTTTTTCCTGCCCATGGCCGAGGGTCCCTGCCGGTTCGGCCAGTACGCTCCATACCTTTCGCAGGTTCTCGCTGAGTTGGGTTACGAGGATGTGCCGGTTATTTGTCCCAGTTCGAGGAACGGCTATAACGGCCTGGGCGATTTTGGCACGAACATGATCCGCCTGCTCTGGTCTGCTCTGGTGGCTGCTGACATTTTGCGAAAGATGCTGCTGCGGACCCGCCCCTACGAAATTACCCCCGGCGATGCCGACGAGGCTTTCACCGAAAGTGTTGAAATGCTTGCTGATGCTCTGGCAGAGCCTTCGGTCTCGAACGGAGAGAGGATGGATCGACTGGTTGATGCGCTAGGTAAAGTGCGAGGCCTTTTCAGGGCGATCCCGGCAAAGTACACCAAAGACCGGCCGTTGATAGCCGTGGTAGGTGAGATTTTCTGCCGGCTGAACCAGTTCAGTAATTATGACGCCGTTAGAAAAATCGAAGCCCACGGCGGTGAGGTTTGGCTGTCGGATGTTACCGAGTGGGTCTGGTACACTAACTGGTCGCACAAGATGCGGCTCAAGCGTGACGGGAAAGTGATCTCGCTGGAGATGCTTGGTGCGCTGGCAAAGACTGTTATTCAGCATCATGATGAGGATAGGCTTCTTAAACTCTTCAAGGATGACTTTGTCGGGTACGAGGAGCCGCACGACGTATATACCGACATTTTGGAACCGGCTTGGCCTTATCTGCCGGCCGACGGTGCGCTGGGCGAGATGGTGCTCTCGATCGGTAAGAGCATTTACATGCACGGCAAGGGTATCGACGGCGTGATCGACATCAGCCCGTTTGCATGTATGAACGGCATTATCTGCGAGTCGGTCTACCATGTAATTGCCAAGGATTACGACGACATTCCGATCAGGAACTTCTACTTCGACGCAACCAGCTCGAACATGTCTCGCGATCTGGACATCTTCATGGAACTCGCTGAAAGTTATTGCAAGCGTAAAAAAACTACTCGGCAGTACCCAGCGTGCTTCGAATCGTAATTGAGAGTCAGGCGATGCTGGCTCATCGGTAGCGTTTTTCCCAGTCAGCTTCCTGGCCGTCGAACAGGCCGACGCGCTTTTTTTTGAACTCCGTGCCCGACCAAAGCAGTTGGCGTTTATCCAGACCCGTTTCGATGGCGATTTGATCGACCGTTTCGATGCACTCCGGGCGAGATCGTCCGTGGACCATGGTGTAGAAGTTGTAAGGCCAGTTAGGCCCGCATTTTCGCAGGTAGCAGTGGCTTACCTGGGCTATTCGCCTGCAGGCTGCTCCCGCAGCATCGGCAATTGCTGGATCGGCTACCCACGCAACCATTACATTTTCCGCTGCTCCGGCGGCGCGGTGGTAGAGCACAGCTGAATATCGCCTCAGCCATCCGGCGGCGAGGAATTCCCGTGCGAACCCCAGCAACTCTTCGGCGCTCATGGATATCTCCCGGCCGAGTTCGGCAAACGGCTCGGCAACTGCCAGCAAATCCCGGCTAAGAGCGCCGATGGCTTTGATCTGCGTTTCATTCGGCATCCCTGGGGTAGCCGGTGCGGTTTCCCTTTCGGTGCCGGCTTCGCCGGCTTGCTCAGTGCCGGCGAGGCGAACGCGGAGTTTGTACTTTTTTACTACAGGCAGGAGTAGCACATTATCTGCGGCGCAATGAGTTGCCATCGTTGCTACCGTTGAATCGATCCCCAGGCTGCTTTGCGGTGAGACTGCGAGAGTCAACCAGAGATTGAAATCGCCATCGCGGCCGTAGCAGTGCGAAACGCCCGGATGCGTCGCTGCAAACTTGCCTGCCTCAGCCAGCCGGTCAGGGGCGATGGACATCGCAACCAGTGATTGCTGATAGCCCAGTGCGGTAGCGTCGAATATGCCTGATATCTCGCGAATGACCTTGCCGGGCCCGCGAAGGGCTTTGATTCGTTCGATGACGAGTTGTTCGCTGCGGCCGAGCTCCGATGCGATTTTCTCAAAGGGCTTCGCTGTCAGCGGTACGGAAGATTCCAGCCTGGCCAGTAACTCTTTATCGAATGGGTCAAAGAGATCGAACTGGTTACTTACACGTCCCAATTCTCACGCTCAGTTCGAAGGGCCTTTGGGCTGGAAAAAATCTCGTGATAGATCATTGCCTGCCTGGCCAGGGCCTTGCCGGAAAGTCTAACGCGATTGCGTATCGTTCCGTGTTGGCTAATCTCGACCTGGTCCACCTGGATCGAAAGTTCACCTAAATGGGCTCTCGGTTTTTCGGGTTCCATCTCGCAGATCGGATGTTCCAGGTGACTCATAGATTCCGTTTTCAGAATCTGCTGGCTGGCTTGGACATCCAACGCCGGCGGTGCCTGCGGATGTCGTTTACGTTGGAGTTCTGGCGGGCTGGGCTGGCTGGCATAAGTTTGCCTTTGTATTGAAACCGGCTTTACCGTAGAGGCGGGCCTTCGCATCGAAGCGGATTCTTGACGTCGCCTGGCTCGGTGTTGGGCCAGGTCTACGTCTTTGCGCGGAGACTTATGGTCTGCTATTGATTCGCGGAGATCGTGATCCTTTTTCCGTCTTTGGGCAGCCCGCGAATCCTGATTATCTTCGGCCTTTCGCTCAGCACGTTTTTGCAGCCAGCCGCCGACAACGCTGATCCCGACCAACACTGCGAAAATCAGCAGGTTGATAAAATCACCGTTGTCTTTGGCTAGCATGTTGATATTTGCGATCATCTTTTGGCCTTACTTATTGTCGGGTCCGGGTGCCTGGTCGGCACCGTCGGTGCCGATGGAGTTCCGCATATTCGTATCGGCCTGGAGGTTTCTAAGCTTGTAGTAGTCCATGATTCCCAAGTTTCCCGAACGGAAGCTTTCGGCGATTGCCTTGGGGATTTCCGCCTCAGCCAAGACGACATGTGCTCGATTTTCCTGGGTAAGGGCGGTCATTTCCTGCTCGCGTGCCATTGCCATCGCACGACGTTTTTCCGCTTCAGCCTGGAATCGCCGCTTATCTGCCTCTGCCTGGTCGGCCTGAAGCTTAGCGCCGATATTTTGGCCGACGTCGACATCTGCGATATCGATAGAGAGAATCTCAAAGGCCGTTCCAGCATCGAGGCCTTTTTCCAATACACGTTCGGAGATTTTATCGGGGTTCTCGAGGACGTCTTTATAAGTCATGGCCGAGCCGATTGTCGTTACTATGCCCTCACCCACGCGGGCGATGATCGTATCCTCGCCGGCACCACCGACCAGACGATTAATATTCGCCCGGACCGTAACGCGAGCGCGGGCCTTTACCTGGATACCGTCTTTGGCAACCGCGTCGATAGTGGTCTTGCCCGACGTTGCGGTGGGGCAGTCGATTACCTTCGGGTTAACCGAGGTCTGGACAGCTTCGAGGATATCTCTACCGGCCAGGTCGATAGCGGTGGCAACTTTCCATGTCAGGTCGATATTCGCGCGGTTCGCGGCAATAAGCGCGCGAACAACGTTCATTGGCCTGCCGCCTGCGAGATAGTGGCTTTCCAAATCGCCAGTGGTCATGTCAAGCCCTGCTCTGACGGCCTGGATTCGCGACAGGACGATCAGCGACGGGTTGACCTTCCTCAGCCGCATGCCGATCAGCTCGAAAATCCCCACGCCCGCCTGGGCAGAGAGAGCCTGGATCCACAGGCCGAACAGTGGCCCGAACAATACCAGGAACATGAAGCCGATGAATACCAAAACGCCGATAATAATCCATGATGCCGTTGGGGTTTCGGCCCCGTTTGCTACTGTCTTTGCCAGAATCATCCATGCCGCCATGATCTATCCTTTCGTTGTTACGTGTCTCTTTTTACAAGCAATGTTTATTTGAAGACTATATCAAAAGTTTATGTCTATTTTTTCT
>SDBT01015535.1_pt1 | contig 12096 bp, 10 predicted proteins | sample 2277101 | NCBI WGS metagenome assembly SDBT01 (sample SAMN10404973, study PRJNA504765) | marine sediment metagenome | isolation source: marine sediment core GS10_PC15, 103 cmbsf | place: Arctic Ocean: Southern Knipovich Ridge | collected 2010
TGAACGGTTACACGTTGTCGTCCGTGCTTTGCCCGGTACCTCGGGGCCCGCGAAACCTGGGCCAACGCGTCTCTGCCCAAAGCGAGGCCTGTAGAATCTGAAAGCACGCAAGCAGCAACAACAGCCGTCCCAAGGTGCGGGTGGCGAGTGATTTACTCACTACGCGGCGACGGTCGGAAACATGAATATCGATTGGCATGCCAGCAAGGTCCTCGTTGCGAAGGGTACGACGGAAGGCACGGATTCCGATGGGAGGTGTCCAGAGTGCTTGTGTTTGGCCCCTCCCTACTAATAAGTCCGCTACGGCTTGCTGTCAAGGCTCGCGGACGAGAAACGTCGCGAACTCCCTCGCACGTTAGACACGAGGGGGATCGCGGTGTTACAATGGTTACCGTCATGGGCTCGGATCGTTCTCGGGCTCGACTCAAATGGGAAATATCGAACTGGTCAAAACGGTCCACGGGAGAATGCGTCATGAAGCGTTTGCGAAAAGTTCTCGGTTGCTCGCCGTACGCCCCGCTTGTCCTGGCCCTATGGGCAACGACCGCCTTGGCCGATGGCCCCTATCAAGCCACGGGCTTCAAAGTCGGCGAAGTGACCGACTCGACGGCCGTCGTCTGGACTCGCTTGACGTTGCGACCCGAACGGAACTCGTCCGACGCGCCGATGGTCGAGCTTGTTTTGGACGAGGACAAACGGGTAACGGGCGTCGTCTATCCTGAAGGTATGACGGTCGCCGATATCCGAGACGCCGCGCCGGGTACTACCGGCCAAGTACGCGTGCAGTATGCGACGACGGACCAAGACCGGCTCCTTCGGACCGATTGGGTTGACGTTGGCCCGAAACGCGACTTTACGCATCAGTTTCAACTCAGGGACTTATCGCCTAACACGCGGTATCGCCTCCTGGTCGAATGTCGGTCGGGTAGGTTCGGGACACCGTCTCACTCGTTGTCCGGTGGTTTCGTAACCGCACCGAAACGGGACGACCCGGCTCGCGTGGTCTTTACCGTCTCGACCGGCCAAGCCTACGGCGACCGGGATTGCCCCGAGGGCTACAAGATCTATCCCTCGATGCGAAAGCTCGATCCCCACTTCTTCGTCCACACGGGCGATGTCGTCTACTACGACAGACTGGCCAAGACGGCCGCACTGGCCCGATACCACTGGCAGCGGACGTATAGCCTTCCGACGAATGTGGCCTTTCACAATCATGTCGCCGCCTACTTCATCAAGGACGACCACGACACGTGGCAAAACGATTGCTGGCCGACCATGCGGAACGAAAAGATGTTCCAGTTCACCTTCGCGCAAGGGCTGGCCATGTTTCCCGAACAAGTGCCCATGGGCGAGAAGACCTATCGCACGCGTCGCTGGGGTAAGGACCTGCAAATCTGGATGGTCGAAGGCCGCGATTTCCGTAGCGACAATAAGATGCCCGACGGACCGGACAAGACGATCTGGGGCGCCGAGCAGAAGGCCTGGTTCAAGCGAACTGTCCAGGAGTCGGACGCCACGTTCCGCGTGCTGATCAGTCCCACGCCGATGGTCGGCCCCGACCGCGACAACAAGGGCGACAACCACGCGAACAAGGCCTTCACGCACGAAGGCGATGCGCTGCGAAAGTTCATCGCCTCGCAGAGGAATATGGTCACCGTCTGCGGCGATCGACATTGGCAATATGTGTCGGTTCATCCGAAGTCGAAGGTTCGCGAGTACTCGTGCGGTCCGGCCAGCAACGAGCATGCCGGTGGCTGGCGGCAAGAGGACAATCGGCCTGACTACCATCAATATCTCAACGTCACGGGCGGATTTCTCTCGGCCACCGTCGAGCGAGTCGAGGGCACGCCGACACTCATCTTCCGCCACCACGGCGTCGACGGCAAGGTCCTCAATGAGGACCGGCTGGTCGGCCGGTAAGGACCGCTTCTGTTCCTCGTTCCTCGTTCCCCGTTTTTTCGTCACGGCATTACCCCGAGGTATACGATCATGAAACGCATTGCGAAACACTGTCTGCTACTTGCTTCCTTCCTGCTGATGGGTCTCGTCAGTACCACATTGGCGGCCGACGACGGCGGTCTTTCGCCCGGCGACGTTGCCGCACTGCAAGAATCGTTCCGCATGGATGCCTCGACCCGCCTGGTCTACAACGCCGTGACCAACGGCGACGTCAAGGACCTAGCGCTGAACCGGGACATTGTCCAACGGAACGACAGCCACTACACGCACAAGATCAAGATCCGAGGCATCACGAACCAGGAGTCGAGCGGCCGCTGTTGGCTCTTCGCCAGTCTGAACGTCTTGCGGCCCGCGGTGATCGAGAAGCACAACCTCGACGGGTTCGAGTTTTCGCAGAGTTACCTGGCTTTTTGGGATAAGATCGAGAAGGCCAACTGCTTCCTCGAATATGCCATCGAGCTCGCCGATCGCGATCCGTTGGACCGGGAAGTAAACACGCTCTTGCGACAGCCCTTTACCGACGGCGGCTGGTGGAGCCATACGGTCAATCTGATCGAGAAGTACGGCGTCGTGCCGAAGAGCGTCATGCCCGAGACGAACAGCTCGAGCAGCACGCGATCGATGAACCACGTCATTGGCCGCAAGTTGAAGCTCGATGCGATGAAGCTCCGCGAGATGCGGCTTGCCGGCGAGTCGGTCGAGAAGATGCGAGTCGCCAAGCGGGAGATGCTCGCCGACGTCTATCGGATGCTGGTCGTGAACCTGGGCGAACCGCCCCGCGAGTTTTCGTGGCGCTATGTCGATAAGGACTCGAAGCTGAGCGAGGCGAAGACATACACGCCGCAAAGATTCTACAAAGAGTGGGTCGGCGTCGATCTGAGCGACTACACGATCCTCTGCAATGACCCGTCCAACTCGTACGGACGGCACTACCAGGTCCGCCGTTCGCGAACGCTCTACGACCGCGACGACCCCCACTATGTTAACGTCGCGATCGACGTGCTCAAACGCGTCGCGATCAAGTCGCTACTGGACGACGAGCCGGTCTATTTCGGGGCCGATGTGGGCAACGATCAGGACGGCGAGCATGGCATCATGGCGCTGGATGTCTACGACTATGAAACGCTCTTCGACATCGATATTCGCATGACCAAGAAGCAGCGGCTGCTTTCGCTGGAGGGCGCGCCGGGCCATGCGATGGTGTTGATCGGGGTCGACATCAAGGATGACAAGCCGGTCAAGTGGCTCGTCGAGAACAGTTGGGGGACCAGCCGCGGCGACGGCGGATTCTGGAACCTTTACGATAGTTGCTTCGACGAGCACGTCTATGCGGTCGTCGTGAAGAAGACGTACGTCCCGGACGAAATCCTAAGGATCCTCGACCAGCCAGCCACCGTGCTACCGCCGTGGCACCCGATGATGGTGCTGTTCAAATAGGTCGCTCGACACGCTGCTTCAAGGTGTTTCCATCACCGATATGACATGGAGTCACAACCAGAAGGATCGCAATCACTACCTCGGCCGCAGCGGCGGGCAATGCGAATGAAAGCCCCAATAGGCTCGACAAGCAGACGCTCTTCATGGATATCTCCTAGGACGATGGGCGGGCTCCGAATGTCAGCCATTCTAGGCTTCGTCTCAAAACCCGTACGATGGCCCTCCGAGGCCGTCGAAAAGGCAGGCTTTCTTCACAGTGACGGCCTCGGAGGGCCATCGTACAATACGGCTGGGGCACTTTTGAGACAAAGCCCAGCATTCCGCCCGTCCCCGAGTCGAATATGTCGTGGTTTTCCGGGCATCCTTTTGGCTGTTACACGGCCGGTGGTCTCCGGCGCCATGATTGGAGCGAATCGGGTATACTGTGTGGAATTCACGACTCGAGGGACAAGTGATGAGTAGTGAATGAGGGATGTGGAAGAGGGCCGTCAGTCCAAGGAGGACATTGCCGATGTTAACCGCCGAGCGATACCATGAGAGAAGCCTCGCCGCCGAGGAGACGATTCGTTCGGCGTTTCGATTCGAGAACGAATCCGCGCCACACCTAATCTACGACGCCGGCTACTGGCTATTTGGTGACGTGCAGGAGCACATTCCGCTCGACTACTGCGATGAAGACCCCGCGAGCATGATCCGCTATCAGAAGGAGGGGATCGAGCGGCATGTGGCGAACTACGACGACGCCTATATCCCCTTCCTCATGCCCTGGTACGGCACCGGCGTGCTGGCCTCGGGATTTGGCGTGAACATCAAGTTTCAGGATTACATGGACCCGGCCGTCGATCTGGCGCCGATTTCGGAGGTTGCCCAACTGAAGGACCTCGATCCGCCCGACCCCGAGCGCGACGGCCTGATGCCGCGCGTCTTGAATACGATTCGGGTGATGCGCCAGCGGAGCGAGTTGCCTGTCGGCGTGACCGACTGTCAGGGACCACTGACCACCGCGCTGCAGATCATCGGCTACGACAAGATGATCTACTGGATGCACGACCACCCACAAGCCGTCCACGATCTGATGCAACTGGTGACCGACGCCCTGATCGACTGGGTCAAGGTGCAGAAGTCAATCGCCGGGCAGAGCCTCGACGACGACGCCTACGTGTTGGGGATCAAGGTTCCCGGCGGCTATGGCGGCGTGTGGATCTCGGACGACGACTGTGTGATCTTCGGGGCCGAACTCTACCGCGATTTCGTCGTGCCCTACAACAGCCAGGTGCTGAAGGCCTTCGGCGGCGGGTCGATCCATTACTGCGGTACGGCCACGCAGCACATCGAAAACTACCTGGCCACCGAGGGGCTCACGTGCATGCAAAACCTCAACCTCGATAAGCTCGACGAAGCCGCCAAGATGCGGCATGCCCTGGCCGAGAAAGGCATCGTCTACATGGCGGCCGATTTCAACGTCGAGGACAACTACATCGACGACTATTACCGAACGCTGTTCGAGAAGATGGGGACTCGCGGACTGATCGTCGCCGCTTACATCGCCCCGGCCATCACTTTGGCCGGAGGGCAATACGGCTCGGGAAACCGCGATCCGCTCAAAACCGGCAAGGCCATCGAGCGGGCAATCCAGAAGTACAACCGGGGGGGATAAACCATGGCCGACCAAACCGTCGCTTCGCTCTTCACCCAATCGACTCTTGAACAAGCGGAGCAGGCAGTTTCCAAGGCAGGTCAGGATGACGAGTGACCGTCAACGCGGGACCCTCCTTGGCCTCGCCATAGGCGACGCACTTGGGGCTGCCGTGGAGTTTATGCCGCCTGGTAGCTTCGAGCCGGTGACGGGCTACCGGGCCGGTGGCCCGCACGGACTTGCGCCGGGCGAATGGACCGACGACACCAGCATGGCCCTGGCGCTGGCCGACAGCATCGGGACGGTTGGATGGGATTTGAGAGACCAGGCCCGGCGGTACGTTGCGTGGTGGCAAGAGGGCCAGTATTCAGTCAACGGGCGTTGCTTTGACATCGGGATCACGACCCAGCGAGCCTTGAGTCGCTTTCAGCAGACCAAAGATGCCATGACTTCGGCCGATTCGTCCGAGCGTGCCAGCGGGAACGGTTCGATTATGCGACTGGCCCCGGTACCGATCCGGTATGCCAGCCTGTTTCCAGACCAACTGGACGAGTTGATCACGTACTGCGTCGACTCCAGCCGACCGACCCACGCCAGTCCACAATGCCTTTCGGCCTGCGCGTACTTCGGGTTGATCCTCGCCGGGCTGATCAGTGGCCTCGACCGCGATGAAATCCTCGCCCCGAAGTGGGAACCGCTCTCGAAGCTCAACCAAGTGCATCCCCTGCACCCCGAGGTCGCTCAAGTGGCGGCTGGCAGTTTCCGCGAGAACCAACCACCGGCCATCGCCGGTTCGGGCTACGTCGTCAAAAGCCTGGAGGCGGCCTTGTGGGCATTCCACGACGCGAAGGACTTCCAGGAGGCCGTGTTGAAAGCAGTGAATCTGGGCGACGACGCCGATACGATCGGCGCCGTGTGCGGGCAGTTGGCAGGCGCGTATTGGGGCGAGTCGGGGATTCCAGCGGAGTGGCTGGAGGGACTGGCGCGGAGAGATATGATCGAGACCGCGATGTCAGGGCTGCTTGGTCAAGGAATGCCGCCGAGACTAGGATGAGAAATCAAGCTGCACTTCGCCATCGACCAGTTTCAATCGCGCCTCGAATGGTTTGCCGGACTTCGATTTGAAACCTTTCAACAGCCTGCTTTGGCCCTTTGCCAGCAACGCCTTGGCCGTCGTGCCACTGATCCTCTTTCCGGCGATCGTTTTCCAGATGACGAACTTGCATCCGTGCTTCCATCCGCTGCAACTGTAGGATCTCGGCTGCTCCCGGACTTCGGCACCGCACAAGGGACAGTTCCCAAGGGTGGCCGATACACCGACGGCTGAGGACTTCTTCCCCCCCTCCGTCGTATGCTTCCGCGAGCGTCCGCTGCCGGACCTTTTCCGTTTGATGTCGCCTGCTTGTTGCTCTGGGCTCGGTACCGCAATCTGCGTCACTTCGCCGGTGGAGGTGAGTGCCAGAATCACCCGTCCGATTCCGGCAAGCTCTACCTGCCGAAGGAGGACGCGACGCTGCAATAACTCGCGGATGTCGGCCGCGTCCAGTTCGTGGTCCTTGTACTTAGGCCAGAGCACGAAACTGCACCCATCCTTCCAGGCCGAACAGCCGTACCCCCGGTTTCCTTGGATGACCGGCTGCCCACAGCGTGGACAGTTCCCCCAGGCGTGTTCGTCAACCGACTCTGCTTCGGCCTCGCGAACAATCCGGGTGGTGTACTGGCCGATCTCCTCCATGAACCGCTCCGGTGTCAACCGCCCCGCCTCGATATCCCGCAGCTTGGCTTCCCACTGACCGGTCAGTTCGGGCGACTTCAAATCCACGTCGCGCACGACCGCCACCAGGTATCGGCCCAAATCGGTGGCGAGCAGCATCTTCTTGTCGCGCTGGATGTAGCGGCGTCTTAGCAGCGTCTCGATGATGGCCGCACGCGTGGCCGGCGTGCCGAGCCCTTTTGCCTTCAACGCCTCCTTCAATTGGTCATCGTCCACCGACTTACCCGCTGTCTCCATGGCGCCCAGCAGCGTGTTTTCTGTGAAGTGGCGGGGCGGCGAGGTTTCGCCCTGCTTGATCAACGGCTCGTGCGGACCGCTTTCACCCGGTGTGAACGGGGGCAACGGCTGCTGGTCGTCTTTCTGGTACTGGCCACTATGCTTGTCAAGCTCGGTCCAGCCCGGGCGGACCACACGCACGCCCCGGGCGCGAAACGATATACGGTGGGCCATGCCATCGACCGAGGTGACCTCTTTCAGACATGTGGGATAGAAGGCCGCGACCAGACGCGTGACGACCGCGTCGAACACCCGCTGTTGGGTCGACGGCAGGTTCCCCGGCAAGTTCCCGGCGGGGATGATCGCGTGGTGGTCGGTGATCTTGCGATCATTGATGATGCGGCCGGTGAAAGGCAGCGAGTTCAGATTCAGCCGATCGATTTCCTGCGGTCGGTAAGACTTCAGCTTCCGCAAGACGCCGGGAATCTGCGTTTTCATGTCGTTGCTGAGGTACCGCGAGTCGGTTCGCGGATAAGTGATCAGCTTGGCCTCGTACAACGCCTGGGCCGCCTTGAGCGTGGCATCCGCCGAAAGGCCGAAGCGGCGGTTCATGTCCCGCTGCAATTCGGTCAAGTCATAGAGCTGCGGCGGCTGGCTCCTTTCCTCTTTGCGATCGACCTTGGTGACCCTGAACGGCTGCCCCCGGACGTTCTGTAGTTGCGACTGGGCATCGCTCTGTTGCGAAAAACGGCCCGGAAGATACTTGAAGATCACGCTCCGATAGCGGGTCGTCAGCTCCCAAAACGGCTCTGGTGTGAACGTGCGGATCTCGTCGTCCCGTCCGACGATCATGGCCAACACGGGTGTTTGCACGCGGCCCACGCTCCACAACAATCCCTGCGCTCCATAGCGCACGGTGTAGTTTCGCGTGGCATTCAGGCCCACAATCCAATCGGCCTCGCTACGGCATCGGGCTGCTGCGTAGAGCCGATCGTAATCGCTGCCGGGCCTAAGTCGCCCAAACGCCTCACGAATCGCTACGGGGGTCAGCGAACTGAGCCATAACCGGCTTAGCGGCTTTCTTTCGCAGCCGGTCATGGCCAGGATGTAACGGAAGATCAACTCACCCTCCCGCCCTGCGTCGGTGGCACAGATGATCCGCTCGGCACTCTGGAACAGACGCTTGATGACCCTAAACTGCTGCCGGGACCGTTTGTCTTTGATGAGCTTCAACTCGAACGGCACTGGTATCAGCGGCAGCGATTCCAGCGACCATCGTTTCAGAGCCGGATCGTAGTCGTGCGGTTCCTTCAGCTCGACCAGATGCCCGAAGGCCCAGGTGACCTGGTACCCGCTGCCTTCCAGGTATCCGTCATGCCGCGTTCGGGCACCAAGGAAGGCCGCGATCTCACGGGCGACCGACGGTTTCTCAGTGAGAATGACTTCCATGTTCGACTCTGCTGACAAGAGACACTCGGCACCAACGGCGTGGAACACGCGGAGCCGGAGATCATCGTTGCCACTGAGAATACCACATCGCTCTCGGTACTTCCAGAGTCGACCGCGAGCGATCTACGTCGGTATTTCGTGTCCTTCCGGTAAGCCTGCAAAATCTCCGGCAGGATCGTGGCCGTGACGAGATGGGGAGGATGCGGCGACGACGAAGGGACGGATCGGCGGTCGTCGACTGACAAGGTCAACGGGCGGAGGCCGGGGGGAAATCACCGGGCGATGCCGGCGGTGGCCAGCGTTTGCCGGTAGTTTCAGGGCATCCAGCCGTGGGGGTTCGCGGCCAACTCGTCCGCGTGTCGCTCAAGCTCCGTCAGGTAATCCAGCGGATTGGTCCCGCAAAGCTCGCAGGTGTAGATCAGACTCATGAAAACGTCGCCGAACACGCCCCGCCCAGCGACGAATTGGACTCGACCAACCGATCCTCAAATTGCCGGGCGAGTCAAGCGTGTAACCCCGCCATCGTCGAGCCGCTCTCGGTCTGGTGGAACTCCAGACGCGCCGCCGGCGACAGATTCCGCTTCCGCGCGATCGCATCGTTGCGGTAGATCACGGCCAAGGCTTCGAGCACGTAACGACACTCCTCGGGAAAATGCTCCGCCACCTCGACGAACTGCCGCCGACGCGCTGCCCTTTTGCATGCCGATTTCCAAGTACAATCAGCCGGAGAATAGACTCACGCATGCTCTATATTGCGCGATGGCACATGATCGCAAGTTGATCCGGCCGTTTCTCACTTGGCTTGGAATCACTGACGTTCCTCCATTGAAGACGCTAAGAATCGTCGAACAACATATTCCTGGCGAGAAGACGTGTGACGATGATGGTGAAGGCTCCGGCTTAATCGGAAGACAGTTCATGAGAAATGTGTCTTGCAGAACTCGCGGTACGGTTTCGCGAGCCATTCGGCACGCCAGCCAGTGAAAAGCTCTGCAACGCTCAATAGATCGTCCGTCACAGCAAGTTTCGCTGCCAGTCTATCCATGAGCCACGATGGAAATGAAAGTTCTGGAGCAATCGCAACCTGTTCCGAGACGATCGCACGAGCATATGCCAACGTCGCTTGCCTTCGGTTCTCTTCAAAACTGTTGTATGGCGGCGGCGCGATTGAAGTGAAGTCGCTTTGTTTGGCTTGGGATGTGACGCGGATCAGCCGGCCTGTCAGCAGGTCGTCATGCTTACGAGCCCATTTGTGACGTACACCTCGAATCGAGCTCAGTTCCTCCGCACATTCGGGCATCCGCCGGGCTATCAGAAACAGAGTCTGTCGCGAGGGGGCTTGGGCTCGCTCAGCGGGAGGCAGCTCGTTGTACCAGTCAATCAAATAGGTCATCGCAGCCAAGCCGTCATAATCGAGCTCCCAGATGTTGCGGAAATGCTCCATCGAGATCTCTCGGCATGAATCTTCCGACTTCTCCAACCGAAAGAGTTCCTGACCGACCTCGTGAACAAGATCTACTTTCCCTTCCGTTGCAAGCTGGCTGGCCAACTCCGCTCGCAGTTCCGGCAGATGTTCAATATCGCGTGCTGCGTACTCAAGCTGTCCTTTGCCAAGGGGACGTTTGAGCCAATCGTCAGCCTGTTGCTCTTTGGCCGTCCGTATGCCCAGAATCCTATAGATCAAATAGCCGAGCGAAACGGACGCCTCGGGACCAAGTAATCCCCAGGCCAGTTGAGTATCGAAGAGCCTTGGCAACTCCTTGAGATGCAGCTTCTCATTCAACAATTCGACGTCCGTTCTTCCTGAATGCAGAATCCACTCCACGTCAGGGCGACCGATTATCTCTGCAAGGCGTTCGAGGGCGGTTAGACGTAGCATGTCAATCAAGAGTATCTCTTTGCCCACTGAGATTTGGAGCAGACAGAGCGTCGTACCTTCACGAGCGCTCTTGAACTCTGTGTCCAGGAAGAAGGCATCCGCGTTCTCCAGTGTCGGAAGAGCCTCAAGAAGCGCCTTCGTTGTATCAATCAGTCGGTACTCATTCGGCATCGCACTCTCCGCCTGGTCACGAGGTTTGTTTCCGGTTGCGTCCAAATGGGCCTGGGACAGTCCACAGCGTTCTCCATTTGCCCTAGAGGCTACCAGGGCCACGTGGGATTGTGTTGTTTCTCATTCATGGCACGAGATCATTCCTGTGCGTCAGATTGAATAGTCATGCATCGAAGGTCAGCGGATAGGCTGACACCACAATCTACGGTCAGGAGCTTGAGAATCTGATGCAGCCACTTACCGTGTGTCGTCCACAAATGGTCTGGTCAACTCTGACTCGTTGTTGAAGTTCACAGTTGGCCATCTTGGTCCTCCGCGTCAGAACGCACACACGGCGAGGCCGTGTTCGTGCAGCAATTGAAAATGTCGAATGAGGCGTTGAGCCAGCCACGCCGATTGAATCTGCAAGCCCACCTCAATGTTCCTCTCTTGACCAGCCTTCGTGAAGTTGGCCGATGACACGAAGACCTGCTCGGCATCCACCACAACACACTTGGCATGGAGAGACGACCGGACGCGTTTCTCGTCATCGACCGAACGCGGGTCGTAGAATACGGTGCCCGGTTCGCCAGTCGTTCAATAGCGAAGTCGAGGCTCGGCAACTCGCTGAGAATCTCGGTTGCTCCACGGGCAGGTGTCATTGGCAGATGCCCCTGTCGGACCAACGAGATCAGCGTACCTGCCAAACCACGGTCCAATGCCCGTGGCGAGAATGGCGTGACGCTCGTCGCCTCGACACTGCGATAGAACGACTCGTGAAACGCGGCAAAACGCTCGTAGTGCGAACGGTCGCGTGGTCGGTGAACATTCAGAATCGTGAGAACCAACCCTGGACGTTCGTGGTCACGACCGACGCGGCTGGTTGCCTGAATGTACTCAGAGCTTGTCTTGGGCTGGCCGAAGACCACCATCAGTCCGAGTCGGGTGATGTCCAGGCCGACCGAGATCATGTTGGTCGCAATGGCAACGTCAACATGCTCCTTCTCTCGGAACGCCTTCTCTAGTCGTCGCTTGGCCTCCGACACCTTGTCCGTGCTCACCCGGCTGGTCAGTTCGACGACCTCGTAGGCAATGGTGCGGTCTCGAAAAAGCCCCTGGTCCTCACCGATTCTTTTTCGCCTCGCTCGACCCGTCAACTGGGTCCGAACTTCGTCTTCGATCAGTCTCCTTGCTCCGCCAAGCTCCCGCAGGCTGTTGAAATAGCCCAGCAGCGTCATGTAGGGGTCGGCGGGATTACTGTCGGCCTTCTTTCCTCCAGCTTTGAGATACGCCTTCTGAGCCGCACCTAGCAGCGTCAGGTACACCCGCAACATGATGACCTTGGGGCTGCGTCCCTGGGCAGCGATTCCAAGGTATTGGCGGGCGTTGCTTTCTTCGGTGGAATGAGTCCGGGCAAAGAAGGAGTTTCGCAGGTCGGGTCCGGGCGGTGGGAAGACATCGACATTGCGGCGATTGAACAACGCTCGAATCTGGCTCTCGCCACGTCGGACGGTTGCCGTGGAGGCGATGATCTTCGGACGGATGCGTTTGCCGTCCGTTTCGATGGTGGCCAATTCGTCCAACGCGGTTTCATAC
>SDBT01015536.1_pt1 | contig 12096 bp, 9 predicted proteins | sample 2277101 | NCBI WGS metagenome assembly SDBT01 (sample SAMN10404973, study PRJNA504765) | marine sediment metagenome | isolation source: marine sediment core GS10_PC15, 103 cmbsf | place: Arctic Ocean: Southern Knipovich Ridge | collected 2010
TCTAATGCAGATATTTCTTATCAGGATTATGAGCTCTCCGCTGCGCAGCTAAGGCTCACTCTTAATAGAACAAAAAAAGATCTTTTTACAGAGTTTAAAGATGAAAGAGTGAATTTTTTAACTCAGATGTCGTATCTGATGTCGATGACAGAGAAAAACCCAAATTTAAAATCTTTAATTGAAGAGCCTCTGAGCTTTGATCTAAACCATTATTTAAATCATATGGATAAATCCTTTGATTCAGCTCAAAAAGATATCCCTAATTTTTTTACATTTGTAGATAAAAACGTTTTTCAAAAAAGATTAACGGATCTTTTTTCAAATATCTCTATTGATAAAATTGAGCTTGAAAAGGGCTATTTATTAGATCCTCAGCTATTAAAGATTAACTCCCCTATCAAAGCTTTGATGGCATATGATAGCGAAGGTTTAAAAAAAATTATTTTATCTGAAAACAGCCTGGCATATCCAGGTTTTATAAATGGCGAAATTATAAAAGACAAAGGTGCGATTTTATTTCGGACAAAAGATAAGATTTTTAAAATTTCTAAAAATGATAATGTCCATTTAGGTGAAAACTTAAATTTGAATGCAAAAATAGATTTAAATACTCTAGAAAACGCTCAATCATTAAATGATATAAAATTAGATATTCAAGGGAATTTTAAAAGCTTTTATTTAGAAGGAAAAATATCATTAAAAAATGTAAATTTAAAAAACTTTAAATTATTAGAAAACTTCCAAAAAAATCCATATTTTTACACTTTCTCAAAGGGCAATACAAAAAAAGATTTAGATAAGCTTCCTACTTTAGATAATAAAAAAGCTATTTTACTTCCTAAAAATTATAGAAACTCAAATGTATTAATTGGTGATAATGGTTATCTATCGTATGCTACGATGAGTGTAAGCTCTAATCAAGAAATTAGAATTCCTATATATGTTGCAGGTTTTTATGATCCCGGCGTTTTACCAATTGGTAATAAATGTGTAATTGTTCCTCCTGAGATTACAAAAACTATAAATGCTACAAATAGTAGTTTTTCATTCGAAGGAACTCCTATGAATGGAGTTTATGTTTGGATGAAAGATATGAAAAAAGCTGATCTTTTAAAAGAGAAGATAACTAAAGAGCTCGAAAAAGAAAACATAGCAAATTTTTTCAATGTTACCACCTATAAAGATTTTGAGTTCTCAAAAGATTTAATGCAGCAATTTCAAAGTGACAGAACCCTTTTTACTTTAATTGCTATAATTATTCTAATAGCTGCTTGCTCTAACATTATTTCAATGTTAGTTCTACTTGTAAACGATAAGAAAAAAGAGATCGCAATATTAAGATCTATGGGAGCGTCTTCTAAAAGTATCGCTGTTATCTTTGGATTTTGTGGGTTTATTATGGGCTTATTTAGCTCAATTATAGGTATTGGAGCTTCTATCATCACTCTAAAGCATTTAGATCTCGTAATAAAACTATTATCAATGATTCAAGGTCACACTTTTTTTAATGCAGCTTTTTTTGGAAATAAACTTCCTAATGATCTAAGTTATGATGCTTTGATATTCGTTATTATAATTACCCCAGTTTTAGCTTTAATCGCAGGAATCGTGCCAGCTATTAAAGCAAGTAAAGTGCATCCGAGCTCAATTTTGAGGTCTCAATGAAAGAAGTAGTTCTCAAAGCTGTAAATCTACATAAGAGTTACAAAACTTTCGATGATCTACATATCTTAAAAGGAATTTCTCTAACGCTTAAACAAAATGAATCTATCGCTATTATGGGATCCTCTGGCGCAGGAAAAACAACTCTTTTACATATTTTAGGAACTTTAGAGACTTTTGATAGCGGAAAAATAAATATTTTAAATAGTTCTGCTAAAAATAACGAAATTAGAAATAAGCATATTGGATTCATTTTTCAAGCATACAATTTAATAGATGATTTAACTCTATTAGAAAACGTTTTAATGCCAGCTCTAATCGCAAGAAAAAATATATTACCTAACTCTACAGCTTATAAAAGAGCTCTAAATCTTTTAAAAGAAGTGGGCTTAACTAAAAGAAAGAATCATTTAGCAAAAGAGCTATCCGGCGGAGAAAAACAAAGAGCTACAATAGCTAGAGCTTTTTTAAATGATCCTGATATTATTTTAGCAGATGAGCCTTCTGGAAATCTTGATTTTAAAAACTCTGAAATTATTCATAAACTTTTAATCGACTCTGTAAAAAAATATAATAAAAGTTTAATCATTGCAACGCATGACAAGAAACTCGCAGCGTTGTGTGATAAAATCTACCATTTAGAGAATGGAAATTTTTTAAAATAAAGTTTGCTGCATAAGTCGCAATGTAGGCGGAAACAAAAGAGTCTATAAGACTCTTTTGTTGTAAGATTATAAATTTGAGCACGGATGTTGCTTTCTTAAGGCATTTATTTTTTCAAAATCTGATATATAGGGCTCCGCATCCTTTAATTCTTGCAAAACATTCTCAAGAATTTTTTGGGCCCATTTGGTTAAATCATGGTTTAATTTATAATAAACCCATTGTTCTCTGCGCTCATCTAAAGCAAGACCTGACTTACGTAAATAGGCAAGGTGTCTTGATATTTTAGGTTGGATGCTGTTTAGTACATAACTAAATTCGCAAACACAAATTTCTTTTTCCCTACTAAGAAGAATAATGCAACGTAACCGCGTTTCATCCGATAACAGAGCAAATAACTCAGCGGGAGATATCATTTCCTTCCTCTGGGTTTAACTGCTTTTATTTTTGCGGAAATAACGTAATTTTCTGCATCCGAACCAGGTACCCAGTCTTTAATAAACTGACGACTATCTTTTTGTGTCTCAATTACAATATCCACAAATCCCGCTTTGGATAGACTGTTTTTTAATTCATCTATTGTACTAGCTCCCGAGATACAATTGGAATAAAGTTCTTTGTTATTGATCATTTCCTTTGGTAATGGCTTATAAGCAACCATATCAGAAATTGCTATCCTACCACCATCTTTTAAGACGCGGAAAGATTCTTTAAACACTTGAGCTTTGTTAGTTGATAAATTTACAACACAATTGGAAATTATTGCATCAATAGAATTATTGGGAAGAGGCAAATGTTCTATTTCTCCTAAAAGAAATTCAACATTTTTATAGTTTCCTTTGAGAGCATTATCCCTTGCTTTACTTAACATTTCTGGGGTCATGTCTACTCCATAAACCTTGCCATTTGGACCAACTTTTTTTGCAGCTAAAAAAACATCAATACCGCCACCTGCGCCTAAGTCTAATACCGATTCACCTTCTTTGAGAGAAGCAATATTTTGAGGATTTCCACAGCCTAATCCCATATTACACTCTTGTGGAATACTTTCTAATTCCTCCTCTGTATAACCGAATTTTTTTGCATATTCGTTCGGGTTACTCGAGCTGCCACAGCAGTTATTTTTAGAACTATTATTTTGATTATTTCCTTTGGCGGCGTTACGGTATACAGACCTTACTTCTCTTTTTACATCTTCATCGCTTTTAGTTGCTTTTTGGTTTACAGCAACATATTGAACTAATTCAACATTTGGAAGCTGATAATAATAATCCATAAAAAACTCCTTTGGTTGTTATATGCGGATATATGTATATGCAAATACTTATATCAAGTCAATAATTTTTTTGTGAAAAAATCTATTAGCGGAGTTATGAATTCTAATGGGAAGGTCTTTTGGAAAATATGGAATGTCTCTTGAATCTATTGCTATAATGTCTTTCATTTCCTCTGTCTGTATAGAGCCTTCTACTCCTGGTGTTAAAACTATTAAAAGTTTTGGGTTTGCATTAGTTGTTTCTTTTAAGTATAGAGAAGCTGTACCTACTTTATCAAAATATGTAGAGAAATAATCATCAGCGAACAGAGATGAAAAAAGCATCAAAACTGATATTAAAGATAAAAAAAACCTCATAAAAAACTCCTTTTTTAGTTATGAAAACGTAAACAAAAAACAGACTACACTTATCTAATAATTTTAAAAATGTTTTTTCGAACTTAAAAAAAATCATTTCAAAGAAATTCTAGATTTGGCATTCTTTAGCGTTTGCATAGGAGTTTTTTATGGAAATAACAATTATTGGAGCTGGCTACGTTGGCTTAGTGTCTGGCGCATGTTTTGCTGAAATGGGTCATATTGTTACCTGTTTAGATATAGATGAAGAAAAAATAAAAATGTTAAACGAATCTCATATCCCAATATATGAGCCTTCTTTAGAAGAGCTTGTTAAAAAAAATCAGAAAGGAAAAAGACTTTTTTTTACAACAGACTATGAAAAGGCAATCAAAAACGCGGCGGTTTGTTTTATCTCAGTTCCGACTCCTTCTAATGAAGATGGATCATGCAATACTACCTACATAGAAGATGTTGCTAAAGCTATTGGAAGTTTAATGGATGATTATAAAATTGTAGTTACAAAATCAACTGCAGAGGTTGGCACAACTTTTAGAATCAAAAATATAATTTTAGAAGAGTTGAAAAAAAGAGATTTGAGAATAGATTTCGATGTTGTATCTAATCCTGAATTTTTAAAAGAAGGGACGGCTGTATCAGATTGTTTAAAACCAGATAGAATAGTAATTGGAACTGAAAATGAAAAATCTACTGAAATAATGAAAGAAGTCTATCAGGGGTTCACTCTAAAACATGATAGATTGATCTTTATGGACATCTTGTCATCTGAGATGACAAAATATGCAGCTAACGCAATGTTAGCTACTAGAATCTCATTTATGAACGAAATAGCTAATATCTGTGAAAAAGTTGGAGCTAACATAAATAACATCAGAAAAGGGATAGGATCAGACTCTAGAATTGGTTATAGTTTTTTATATGCTGGCATTGGCTACGGTGGATCTTGTTTTCCAAAAGATATAAAGGCACTATGCTCTTTAGCTCAAAAAAAAGGAGTTAAAGCAGCTCTACTCGAAAAAGTTGATGAAATTAACACAAACCAGAAAAAAGTTTTAGCAAATAACATCATAAAATTCTTCTCAAAAAATGGTGGAATCAAAGATAAGACAATAGCTATTTGGGGATTATCTTTCAAACCTGATACTGATGATATGAGAGAAGCTCCTTCTCTTACTTTCATAAAAATGCTTCTTAATGAAGGTGCAAAGCTAAGGCTCTTCGATCCGATAGCTATGCAAAAAGCAAAAAAGCTTTTTAAAGATAACAAAAACATAATTTGGTGCAGAGATGAAAGCCATGCAGCTGAGGGTTCTGATGCAGTAGCTCTTTTAACTGAGTGGAAACAATTTAGGTTACTTAATTTTAATCCGATTAAAAAGGTTATGAAAACCCCTATTCTTTTCGATGGAAGAAACCAATACCACCCAGTTGATATGGAAAAAAAAGGTTTTAAATATATTGGAATTGGCATACCAAATCAAATCAAATAATTCATGAAAGTAAAAATAAACATAATAGAAACTAGATTAAAAGAGTTGATCCCTAAAAACAACTTTTATCAAAAAGCACTTTTTGAAGCGGCAAGATATTCACTACTCTCTTCTGGAAAAAGACTCCGCCCCCTGCTTGTGTTAGCTACCCTAGAAGCTTTTAACAAAGATATAAATCTAGCTTTGGATCCCGCGATTTCTTTAGAACTTATCCATACGTATTCTTTAATTCATGATGATCTTCCTTGTATGGATGATGATGATTTTAGAAGAGGAAAGCCCTCGCTTCATAAAGCATATCCTGAGTGGTTAGCTGTTTTAACAGGCGATTATTTATTAACGTATGCATTTGAGATCATTACAAATGCTAAAAATCTAGATGATTCAAAAAAAGTAAAACTAATTGCTGCTTTAGCAAAACTCTCAGGTGGAGATGGGCTTATAGCTGGGCAAGTTGTTGATCTAATCTATGAAGGTAAAGAAATAGATTTTGAGAAGTTAAAATTTATGCATCTAAATAAAACTGCAAAACTCTTTATGGCTGCTATAGAATTTGGGTGTATCATCTCTGATGCATCAGATGATATAACAAAAAAGTTTGCTTTGTTTGCTAAAAATATGGGCCTTGCTTTTCAATTTTTTGATGATATTTCAGATTATGATGATGAAAAATCATCAGACAAAATAAAAAATAAAGCTACAGCGCCAGCTGTTTTAGGGATTGAAAAGGCGAAGGCATTTGCAATAGATCTTAAAAAAAGAGCATTAGATATATTAAATGCTTTGCCATATGACACCACTATTTTAGAAGAAATTACATCAAAAATATCTTGAATCAGATATTTGCGGATACAAATGCGGATATCTCTTTTCAGTAAATATTTAATAATTAATAGCTTAGGATGTTTGACATTTAATAATAATTCGGATATTATTAGATATAAATACGGATAAACTATGGATACTTCATCTTTAAAAATTACACCTAAAATTCTGAATATAATATCAGAAATAGATGAATTTAAAGGGGCCTTCAAAGGATTGCAAAGAATATCTTTTGATCGCCTAAAAGCTCTAAAAAGAATTGCAACAATAGAAAGCGTAGGAGCTTCAACTAGAATCGAAGGAGCGAAATTATCAGATAGAGAAGTAGAGATTGTTTTTTCTCAACTAAACAAAGAATCATTTAGATCTCGTGATGAAGAAGAGGTTGCTGGATACGCCTTTGCTTGCCAAGAAATATTTGATAATTTTAAAAATATACCTTTTTCAGAAAATTCTATTAAACAGATGCATAGTTGGCTTTTAAAATATGTTAAAAAAGATCAACATCATCTCGGAAAATATAAAAATACTCCTAATAAAATTGAAGCTTTTTCTGAAACAGGGAAAAGTTTAGGAATATTAATGGAGACAACTTCTCCTTTTGAAACTCCAATTCAAATGGAAAAATTAATAATTTGGACTAGAAAAGAATTAAAACAAAAACTCTTACATCCCCTGCTTGTTATTGCAATATTTAATGTTGTTTTTTTGCATATTCATCCTTTTCAAGATGGAAATGGCAGATTATCAAGATTATTGATATCGTTTTTACTTTTGCAACAAGGTTATGATTATATACCATATAGTTCTTTAGAAAACATTGTCGAGCATTCAAAAGAGAGTTATTATATCTCTCTTCGAGAAACTCAAAAAACTCTAAAATCTAAAAATATTAATTTTGAGCCTTGGATTGATTTTTTTCTAACATGTCTTTTAAAACAAAAAAAGCTCTTAGAAGAAAGGTTAATACATGAAAAGTTGCTTCATAAAAATCTTCCATCTTTATCTCTACAAATTGTTAAATTAATAAAAGAGCATGGAAAATTATCTTTAAAAGATTTAGAAATTCTTACAAAGGCAAATGTAAATACATTAAAAAAACATCTTCAAAATCTTGTTAGGAAAAATTACCTATCCCTAAATGGAAAAGGAAGAGCTACATGGTATAGCCTTCCCTGAATCTGAAGAGTTTTAATAAGCTAATTTCATTGCAAAATTATCATATTAAGGATATATGCTTATATAAGCAAAACTAAGAACTAAAAATGTCTTGCAAAAACGTATTTTTATACCCTATTAAACATAAACCTTCTAAAAGAATTTTCGATATTTTATTTAGTTTGTTTGTTTTGATATTTTTCTCCCCTGTATATTTAATTATTTCAATCATTATTTCCTTTACATCGCAAGGTCCAATCTTTTATATATCTGAAAGAATAGGAAGAGGAGGAAAAACAATTAGGTGTATTAAGTTTAGAACGATGTATAAAAAAGCGGATTCCCTATTGCATAAGCTTTTAAAACAAAACGATATATTGAGATATGAATGGGAGACATTTCAAAAGCTGAGAAATGATCCAAGGATAACTCCTTTAGGGCGTTTTTTAAGAAAAACATCACTCGATGAACTACCTCAATTTATAAATGTATTAAAAGGAGATTTGAGTATAGTTGGCCCCAGACCTTTTGCGCTCATTGGAAAAAAAAGAATTTAAAAATTTAATGCTACACAAAAAAATTATCTATCGCCAATAAGAAAAGTCTTCAGGATTTATTTAAATATTTTTGAAAAATTATTTTTAAAGTATCTTTTCATGTGCTATATATATCATCTTATTTTTTTAATAGGAGGAAAATATGAGATGTGTAAATTATAGAAGTGTCTTGGGGACCTCCGCATACAGTTTATATAAAAATTCGTTTTTTAAAATGTTTCAAAAAATTAATAGATTTAATAATTATAAGCCTTTTTACGCAAAGTTATTTAGAAAAACAGTTTGTTTATCCCCCTCTTGGCAAAATGTATCTGCTGTTAAAGGAAAATTATATCTATCTCAAAAATCCTTTGTTCCTATTTCAATGAATTCAACTTTTAAAAGTTCCTTAAGTAACAAAACTAATCACAATCTTTTATCGTGGTCATTTCTTGGGCTAGCTACGTCTTTTTTTGCTCGTAAAGATGAAAAGCTAAATAATTCAACTGAGGATGAACTTACATTGAATCAATTAACTATGATTGCAAAAGAGTTTGGGATAAAAGTTGATAAGACCCTATCCTTTCAAGATTTAAGAAATGAATGTTTTAGCGCAGTATATGACAATTGCAAAAATGGAGATACTCAAAAATTAAGAGACACTAAAAAATTTAAACCTAGCTCTTTTTCGAATTTAAAAAATCAAGGCGAACAAACTTTGGCAGATTATGCTTTGGAACAACAGAATGTTGAATTATTTGAAAATTTGTTAACAATAGAATCTGCAAAAGACACTTGTATAAATGCTCTTTGGGACAAATGCGAAACAAGTGATGGAATTAAAAGCATCAAACAATTTGGAGAAAAGTGGAAAAATGAAAAAAATTCTATTTCAACCTTAGAAGATACTAAAGGAAATACTCTGTTAGAAAGAGCTTGTGAAAGAGATAAGGAAAATATTGCAAAAAGACTTATCGACAATAAATTATATAAAGTAAAAAACAATCAATTACATCTAACTGTTCAAAACGGATGGCACGATCTCATCGAACCTTTAATTATTGCTGGCCATGACATTAACAGCGCTAATAAGCAAGGAGATACAGCCCTACATATCGTTATCAGAAAAAAGAAAATAAATTGCTTAGAGGAGCTTTTAAAATTGGGCATAGATATTAATCAAACAACGATTTTTGATTTAAAAAATTCAAGTGAATCAATTGAAGTTTCAGCTCTTTTTTTAGCTATAGGCCTTGGAAGCAAAAAATGTTTTAAAAAGCTTTTGGAAGAAGACATAGAATTACAAAAAACGATTTGCATTGCTCCTCCTACTAAAGAAGATAGTTTAATTAAAAGCGCTAAAAATTGTAGCGGAGCTAATTTACTTCATTGGGCAATATTAAATGAACAAATCGACATGCTTAAATTATGCTTATCTCCAAAGTATTTTGAAAGATTTAAAAGTATAATTAAACAAACAGATTCTCAAGGGCGATCTTTGGTTAGCATTGCTGCGTTCAAAGGAAAAATAGATGCTATAGAACTTCTTCAGCAAAGAGGAGCAAATCTTGAAGTTCAGGATCATAAAAAAATGCGCGCAATTCATTGGGCTGTTGTTGGAGGAAAAAAGGAGTCAATTTATTGCTTATTTAATAATGATTGCAATCTTGAAGAAGAATCTAGAGAGGGTTCAGCGCTGCAACTAGCTGAAAAGCTAAAGAAAGCAGAGATTAAGAATATAATTGCAGGTCTCATTGATAGAGCCTCAAAGAATATGGTAAAAAGATATCCAGATAATTTAGTTTTCCAAGGAGGAGGAGCTAAAGGAATTTTATATGTGGGAGTTTTAAGAGCATTAGAAAACATGCATGCTAGAAAGGAACTTAAAAGAGTAGCGGGAACCTCAGCTGGAGCAATTACGGCAACTTTGGTTGCTCTTGGTTTTTCAAGCAGTAAAATTAGAGAAAAGTTACAAAACTTAGATTTGAAAGTTTTTTTAGATTATCATCCCGATCTGAAAATTCAAATAGAAAATTTGAATTTATTTTCTTCTGAGGGTAAAAAAGAATTTAATGAATTTATTGAAAGATTAAAAGAAAAAGTAGAAAGTAAAAATAAAATAACTTATGCAATTTTATTTTTCAATGCTTTTAAAGAATATTACAGTCTAAAAAAAACTGAAAAAAATGCTATTTCTGAAGCTTTAAATGAAGAGGGGCTTTGTAAAGGGGTTGAATTTCATAAATGGATTAAAAAAATAATTGAAGAGCGTACTGGTGATCCAGAGTGTACTTTTGGCCAGCTAGCAGAAAAACGAATGAAAGAACCTGAAAAGTATAAACATCTATATGTTTGTGCTTCAAATATTGAAGAAAAGGAAATTAAAATATTTTCTTCAGAGGATGAGTCTACAAAACATGTTAGGATTGCAGATGCTGTTCGAGCTTCTATGTCAATCCCAGGTGTTTTTACTCCCTTTGAAATTATAGATAAAAATGACAAAAAATTTGGAACCTTTGTTGATGGAGGAATCTTAAATAATTTGCCGATTGAAGAATTTAATCATGTAAAATATAAAAGGACTAATGAATACACAGAAAAAAAAGAACAAAAAGAAGAAGAAACTAATACGAGAACTTGGGGCTTTAGTTTTGTAAGTGGGCAAAGTTCAAATGTGCAAGATAATGCTGAGCAATTAAAAGAGAGCTCTGAAAAAGGGATTTTTAAATTTCTAATAGATCTAGGTAAATTTTTCTATTCTGCGGAAGAAACTATAATGCAGCCTAAAAATGATCCTAGAATTATTAAAATACCCGATCAAAATATAGGGACTCTAGATTTTGATCTGGACAAAGAAAAGCAAAATAATCTGATCAACGACACAAGTAATGAGATAAGTAAGAATTCTTTTTTAACAGATTGGAATCGAAAAAAGCCTATTAATCTACCAATATCAAATCCTGTTCAAATTGGGCAACTAGCTAAAGATATTCAATCATTAAAAGAAGAAAATGAGAAAGCTCATGAATTCCTTCGTATTTTTAGTTTTGCGAACATGGAAAAGTACCCAAATTCTTTCTTTGAAATATGGTATGTTTTATATGGAAATAATAAAAGTGTTATAGAAGAAATTAAAAATTCATTAATTAGACATAAGCTTCTTGAAATAAACGAAGAAGAAGATGAATTTCTTATACCAAATAATAGTGATATTAAAGTAATATTATTGACTGAAAAAGATCAAGATCATAAAAAAATTATTCAGCGCTATTTGGGAAAATTTGAAAATATATTTGAGAGTTTGACATACTCTCAACAAAAAAATCTTTCGGTGCTTATAGATCAAACTCGAATAAAGGTTACAAAGGGAAGTCTCTCAGACATGATCCTTGACAAAATAACAAAAATATTAGAAATAAAAAAAGTAAATGCTGAAGAGCTTGATTTAAAAAAAGAGCTTCCTTTTAATATAAAAACATCATTTATAGCAGGCCAAAGCTATTTAGATTCTAAAGATTATCCCAATGCAAAGGCTTGTTATGAAGATGTAATTAGATCATTAACACATTCACCTGAGCTATTACCTTATTATTTAATTAATTTAGGTGAAACAAAACATCAAGAAATTCTTATAGAAGCTATGCATAGTCTAGCAATAGCTGAAATGGGATTGGAGAATTATTTTGAAGTAGTTAGCATTTTAAAACGAGCAATTGAAATTAGTAAAGGGTTAGCTGAAAATGATTTTCTTACTAAATCTTTAAAATTACACAGAACTCTATTTAGATGTTATGAAGAGATGGGAGAATACCGAAAGGCAACATTATATTCTCAATTAGTTTCAGAAATAGAAGAAAAACTAAAAAATGAAATTCAAATTTTACAAGAAAAACTTTTATCAGATCCTAACTCTATAGAGATTGAAAAAAAAATATCTGAGAAACAACAATTACTTAATGAAAAAATGGAGTTATAACTTTTAAAAAACTAAAAAATTTTCTATTTAGATAATATTTAAGTTTTTTTAATACAACTAGCGAGTTTTCAAAAATAAGCCTTCTTATTTTTATTTATTTAAAAATTTTTAAAATTTATATCTGAATATTTTCATTGCAAAATTATCTTATAT
>SDBT01015537.1_pt1 | contig 12096 bp, 9 predicted proteins | sample 2277101 | NCBI WGS metagenome assembly SDBT01 (sample SAMN10404973, study PRJNA504765) | marine sediment metagenome | isolation source: marine sediment core GS10_PC15, 103 cmbsf | place: Arctic Ocean: Southern Knipovich Ridge | collected 2010
CGTCGCCGGCTGCGCGGGCCTGCCAGCCGACGTGCGCGATCGGCTGATTCGCCTGGCCGGGCGCAGAATGACCACCGACGGCGTGTTGGTGCTGGAAGCCAGGCGGTATCGACACCGCCAGCGGAATCGCGAGGATGCGATGGATCGGCTGATCGCGCTGATCGCCAAGGCTGCCGAGAAACCCAAGGCCCGCAAGAAAACCCGGCCGACGCTCGCCTCGAAGCGCCGCCGCCTGGAATCCAAACGCCAACGCAGCGAAACCAAGCGCCTCCGACGACGGGTGGACGGCGAGTAGGGACGCGTGATACGCCGCCTGGAAAGCAAACCTAAGCGGGGAATGTATTTGCTTTGACACTCCCAGCTGGGCGGAATAACGTCATGTCATGAAACATGGGATAAGTGAAGGGAAGGTCGGGCGGCAAACAGGCCAAAAAAGGTTCCTGACCCCTTTTTCTTCGGTTTTGTAGCTATCCTCTTGCCTTACCTGTCACAATACTCTGCTCTAACTTTTTATACGGACCAACTTTACACAATAATGTGGTATTTCGAGTGAAAAATACATATTACATGCTTGACAATCGCCCATTACTGTGCGATGATATGAATATGGAATATCTAACCCGAACATCACCAGCACGAAGGAGGTGCGTCATGTGACCGACTGAGTATCTGATTAGTTTTTTAAGATTTATGTGTATTGAATTTCTGTCGTGAAAACTTTATCGAAAGGGATGTAAAATGAATCTAACTGACTTGAATGTATACGATTAGATACGGAGTAAATTATGAAACGGACATCCTCCTTTCAACAGCAAAAAGTTGAAGTAGTCGGAGATCCACTCTCCAAAGAAGAACTTACAGAGTCTGCTGGAAAGTTTGAAGGAGTCACAAGATTGTGGCTGACTCCCTTCATTATGATTTGCTGTTTGGCCGCCTTGCTGATCGCCTACTATGACCATGGTCCCAAAGGGGCTGGAAACGTTTGGTCGATCGTGGCAGTACCTATCGGCGCAGTCATTGGACACTATTACCATCGTGGAAAAAAACAACAAAACAACTGAAAAAGTAAGAATTCAGCTTGAGCTCACGCCAGCTATGTCTGCCAAACTTGAGCAGCTAGTAGAGCGCACTGGCATCAGTACACGCGCAGAGGTTCTACGACGGGCAATTAGCATCTTTGCTCTCTTGTTAGATGAAGAAAAGGCAGGCAATAGAATCGAACTTGTTGAAGGCGATTCTAGAAAAAGACTTATTATCGCTTGAGCCTACTCTGAATTCGTTAAGCAGATTAGAGGCCCCATAAGATTTAGGCCGTGTGCGTAAGTCTACTCGCTGTATCAGATAGAAGGGGAGAAAAGGGGTCAGGAACCTTTTCTGAATTGAAATTGGGCTCGCGGACGGGCAACTGGATTAACGATACGCCGGCTGGAAAGCAAACGCCGCCGCCTGGATCGCGCAAAACTGCTATGGATAATACCAACGCAGGACGACTCCGGCGATCAGGAAGATGGCGAGACCCCACACTTCGAGAACCAGTTTGCCGAACCGCCGGCTGGTCCAGTTGTCGGCGAAGGGCCGGAAGCATGATCGCACAACATCAGGCCGCCTGCGCCACATCACCCATAACACAGACCACCAAACAGCGATCGCCAACGCGCCGGCCGCCGTAATGGATAGGATCGAGGCATTGTTTCTGTCAGTCATGTCAGCCCAATAGGCCATTTCTGTTGCTGTAGTTATCGCGACCAAACCAGGCCAAAGCAGGACCAAAAAGCCGACCAGTGCGTAGACGATGATAAGCGACGGGTATATCAGCCACTTTTTCGCCGGCGGGTCGATCTTGTCCTCGAACGAAACCGCCGCACGGGCGAGCACGAAACTGGCAACCAGGCCGATCGGCCAGAGCAGTGATCCTATCGTCAGCGGCCAGAGCAGTGATCCTATCGTCAGCGCCCCGAATGACAGATACGCCAGCCGCCAGTCTTCCGGGCCTTGTCGCAAGCGCAGCGCCATTTTCTGCCACCACGACATGCCTTCATCGGGAACGATCTGCTCCGGCGGGCCGAGGCGCGTTAGCACATCGTTGACGTCGGCCGGTGAGACCGGCTGGCTTCTGGCGGCCAGTTCCTTCTCCAGATGCTCGCCGATCCCGTCGAGAACCTCGTCGGCATCTACAGTCTTTGCTCCCCATAGGCGATCGCGAATGGCTTGCAGATAGTCGTCGACGATCTTCCTGGCGCCTGCGGTGTATTCGACAGTCATCACTTGCTTCCTTTCGTTCCGCCGGCGTTGCTCACGCCTTCGGTCATGCTGTTCCATATGCCTCGCATCCGGGCGAGCATGTCCTTGCCGCGGGTTGTCAGTTGGTAGTACTTGCGGGCCGGGCCTTCGCGAGACTCTTTGAGGAATGTCTTCAAGAGCCCCTCCTTCCGCAGCCGGCTGAGTACGGGATAGATCGTGCCCTCGCTGATAACCAGCACGCCCATCGCCCCAAGTTGGCGGACGATGTCGTAGCCGTATAACGGCTCGTCTTCCAACACGTTCAGGACGCAGAACTCCAGCGTGCCTTTGCGGAGTTGCGTCACCCAGTTATTAAGGAATGAATCGGTCATGTCGAAGCCTCATGCTAGGTCGTTATATATAGTATATCGTTATACAAGGTACCTTTCAATACTTTTCTATAGAATTATTTCGAGATACCCTGGCCGCGCACAACGCAGAGGCTTATCACACGCGGGGCTCGATACATTCAATCCTGGGGGACAACCGTTCTGCCATTCGGGATTTCACCAAGGCGATAGAAGTGGATGCTCAGCTGCCGCATGCCTGGCTAGATCGGTCATACAGCAGGCTGCTATTAGGAGAGTATCGGAAGGCGTGGCAAGATTTCGTGCGCGGGTTGAGGGCAAAAAAGACGGTGGGCGGGGCAAAGAAAACGGGCGAGCGCTCGCTTGAGAGCCCGCCCGTGTGAGTGGTCATTTATGTAAGGCTACTTCCGCTGCGCCGCACCAACCGGAGCGATGTCGGCCACCGATACGCCTGTGTCCTTCCATCGGGCCAGCAGCGCCCAGGTCCGCGCCATCTACCATGCCGTGGTGCGAGCTAATTTCAATTACCCGCGCTTGACCCAGTTGGGGCCTTTGGGCTTCTTGGGTCGGCTGGTTCGGCCTTGTTTGCCGGGCACGCGCACGGTGATCGTTTCGGCCGCTTCGGAGGCTTCCTTCTTTTTAATGTGCTTGCGGATCAGGTACTGGTCCAGCAGCCCGGCGAAGGTCGAGGTCATGATGTACAGCGTCAGCCCCGACGGCGCCTTGTAGAAGAAGAACAGCATCATGCCGGGCATCATCCACTTCATCATCTTCTGGGTTTGCTCAGCCTGTTCCGACGTAGCCGTCTGAGAGGCCTGCGGGCCGTACTTGGTCTGGAGGAACATCGCCACCGTCAGCAGCAGCGGCAGGAGGTTGAAGGTATTGCCGATCAGCGGAAGCGGATTCGCCCAGGTGACCAGGGCATCCGGGCCGGCCAGGTCGGTAATCCAGACCGGCAGAAACGCCGCGTGTCGCAAATCGACAGTGGCGTTGAGCGACGTAAACAGCGCGATCCAGATCGGCATCTGAAGGAACATCGGCAGACAGCCCAGTATCTGGGCAGGCCCCTGCTCCTTGTAGACTTTCATCATTTCCTTGTTCAGCGCTTCCTTGTTGTCTGCGTACTTCTCCTTGAGTTGCTGCATCCTGGGCGCCATCTTCTGCATCTTCATCATCGAGACCTGGCCCTTGCGGGTCAGCGGGTGCAGCACCAGGCGAACCAGCAGCACCAGCAGAATGATCGCCACTCCGTAGTTGCCCATCGCCAGCACGGACAGCCGCTCCAGCAGCCAGAGCATACCGAGAACCAACATCGGAGGTGCGAAGAAGCAGCCACCCATGTCAACTACGCCCATGTAGTTAAGCTCTTGATACAGTTCCAGTTCCTGGACGACCGGCGCGGATAGTTCTTCGTCCAGGTTCGGTCCCTTGAAAAAGCTTCGCTTCTTGGGCCCGGCGAACAGATCGAACTCCGCCTGCCTTGTCTTGCCGGGCGGCACCTGCATCTCGCGGATGTGCATGCCGGTCAGGAACGTTCGCGTCTCGGCCGACTCCATAGCCGCCGAAACGTAGTAGCCAGCACGGTAGCCAGCAGCGGCCAGGCGATTTTCCACCTGCGGACGCAAGTACATCACCGAGCCGAAAAACTTGTTCGTATGCGCAACCCAAAGCACCGGATTGCTCTGATCCGATCCGCCAATGCTATGGGGCTGGCCCAGGGTAAAGTCATCCAATTCACCGACGGATTTCAGCCGCGGCTGCACCTCATCACTGTCCGCCTGCCAGTTCGCATACGCAACCTTGCGCGCATCACTGCGAAGATCCTCCCGTGGAATACCGGTCGGCCCGGCCTGATCGAGCTCGACCCGGATCACCTGGTCGGTAAGATTTTCCACCGCAACGGTCACCGCGATAGAGTGCAGTTCTGGCGAGACGGTGTAGGTTTTGACCAATCGCACGAGGGGTGTGGCGGACGCTGCGTCGGGACCGCGCACGATCTTCAATGCGAAAGATGCGGCCTGGGCGCCTTGGGACACATCCTCTGCCGGCTTGACAGGGCGCCAGTTAAGCCCGGCCAGCGAAATCGAAATCGGCTTGGGGTCGTCGCCGATACGGAGTGTGACCCGGCGCGTAGCCATGGGGCGATACGTCGGCTGACCGGCGGCGGAGACTGGGTTGAGCAGGCGGTAACGGCCCTTGTATTTTGCGGGGTTGTCCGCGACGGCCTGCCAGTAGGTGTTGGGGTCTTCCTTGAATCGCAGCTTGTCGGCAACCGTGGCGAAATGATTAGACAGTATGACCGTCTCGATCGACGCACCACGCCCGTTCAACACGACCTCGAAGCGGAAGGCGTTGGGATCCAGCGATCCAATTCGCCTCAGGCTTTCCTGCCGGGCGCTGTTGGTGAATATCCTGAGTGGGCGGCCGGACGCCGGGGCGGCTGTGATCGAGAGCGCTGCAGGAGCGGCTGTGATCGAAGGCGCTGGAGCAGCTTTCGGCTCGGCAAGCGTCGGCTTGGGCTGGTCGAGAGTTTTCTCCGCGGCAGTAACCAGCGGGGCCGACGGCGATTCACTTGTGGCCATCTCTTCGGCTGGCGTGCGTTCAGCCTGTTTCTGGTTGTACCACAAGACAAAGATGATCAGGCCTACCGAGGCAAGCAATATGACAAAACTGAGTTTTCGAAGGTTCAAGATTCGCTCCTAGCAGACTTTTTGTAATCGGCGAACGGTCGAGTACATCCAACCTGGCAAACTTTTTTTAATCGGCGAACTGTCGATTGCACCCAATTCGCCGAATCGTTATATCGTATGGCCACGATGCCTATCGCCCCTCCTGGAGGCGGACCCCCAGATAATCGTCCAGCTCTCCAATGGCCTTGACCCGCTCGACCATCGCCTCCACGTCATACGCCACGCGGACGAATCGTACCAGCCCGGGCTCGATCAGGACATAGCCAGCTCGATTGTCGCGATCCCTGGGTTGGCCCACCGAGCCGACGTTGATCAGGGCCTTGCGGGAAGAGTCGATCTCATATTCCATGTCCAGCTCGTCGGGACTGTAAAAGTCCGGCGCGTCCAGGAAAACCCCGGGAACGTGCGTGTGGCCGACAAAGCACAAGTGACCAAAACGGTCGAATAGCCCGTGGATCTTATTGGGGTTGCTGTAAACGTCGTCGGGGAAAATATATTCGTTGACCGGCCGCCTCGGGCTTCCATGGGCGAAAACCAATTCGCCCAGGCCTAGCGATTGGCCCGAAAGCGTATGCTTGATGGGTAGCTGGCCGAGAAACTCCCAGCGGGCGTTGCGCTTGGCCGCGTCGGGCTCGTCATCGAGCTCCTGGCGAGTCCAGAAGCAGGCGTTTTCGGCGCCCATGTTGAAATTGTTCGGCTCGTAGATTACCGCGAAGTCGTGGTTGCCCATGAGCGTCACGCTGGCTTTGGCCATGACCAGGTCGAGACATTCGCGCGGCTCGGGGCCGTAGCCGACCACGTCGCCCAGGCAGATGACCTGCTCGACGTTTCGGCTCTCAATGTCGGTCAGCACCGCTCGCAGTGCGCCGACGTTAGAGTGAATGTCACTGATTACCGCAATCATTGTCTGGTCGCCTCAATTCCAACTGGGCTATGCTAGCGGTCCAGCCAGCCCGCTGTCAAACCGTTTGCCGGACACACCGGCTTTCGTATACACTGGCAAGTCGAGACGCCTATGAAAAGCAGCCGTTAAGTACATACTTACAAGCCGGGAATGGCATGACAAAAACCGTATCCATCGCAATTGAAACTTCCTGCCGGGTTGGCGGGGTAGCGCTCGGCCTGGGCGACGAAATGGTCGAGGCCGTCCAGTTCAACGCCTCGGCCCGCCATGCAACGCAACTGGTCGGGCAGATCGGCCAGTTACTCACCCGCGTACAACTAACCCCACGCGAACTGACAGAGGTTTACGTCTCGGTCGGGCCTGGCAGCTTCACGGGGCTGCGGATCGGCATTACTGTGGCCAGAACGCTTGCCCAGACCACCCCCAACGTGCGTTGCGTAGCCGTGCCAACCGCCGAAGCCATCGCCGAAAACTTTCGCGGAGGCGACTGGCAGCACCTGGCCGTGCTGCTCAGCACCAAGAGCGAGAGCTTTCACGCATCGCTGTTCGCCAGTCGGCCGGGGCGTTTGGCGCTGCTGGGCGAGCCGACTGTCTGCACGGCCGAGCAACTGCTGACCGATGCCCCGCGCCCATTGACGGTGATCGGCGAGGCGCTGGATCATTGCGAGGTGGCAGGCGAAGATATTGTCCGGGCCGAGGCGGATTTGTGGGCGCCGACGGCCGAGGGGGTCTGGCGAGTAGGCCGCGCCATGGCAACGGCCGGTGAATTCGTGGATTACCACCATTTGCTGCCCTTCTATCCTCGCAAGCCCGAGGCGGTGCGTTTGTGGGAAAAACGACAAGCCAATGCGGATTGACGTACATATTCGCCCCACCTCGTTGCGATGCACACATTAGAAAAAACGCCGGGCCGTCCCTTGCCTGACCCGTCGAAACGCGGGTACACTTGCGGTATGTTCGCGAAACGCTCCGGCACATCTCGTCTGCTTTACGCCCTGCTGCTTGGCCTGGTCGCAACTGGCGCGATCGTCGCTTTGCACCTGTCGGGCCAAGTCGAACGCGTTGAACTGCAAACGCTGGACTTCCGCTTCCGCCATTGGGCCACCGCGCCCGAAAACGACCAGCTAGTCCACATCGACATCGACGATCGCAGCCTGGAAGAACTTGGCCGCTGGCCCTGGCCGCGAAAACAACTGGCCGGCGTGGTCGACGTACTCGCCGAGGCCGGAGCGCAAAACGTAGCACTCGATATCATCCTGCCCGTGCCGCAGCAACTCCGCTACGTTTCCGAAGCGCGCGACCTGCTGTCGGCCGACACCAGCGAAATGGCCAACAAGGGCCTGCCCCGCGCGATCTATGATGACAAAATCCTGGCCGAAACGCTGGCCGAATACGGGCGGGCTTTTCTGCCCATGCACATCGACCCGTCGCCTGCGGCACTGACGCCTCACGAACAGAGCCTCATGTCCATCCTGGCCGAAAAGCCGGACGCCACGCCGCAGAAAGTGGCTAAACTGCTCGCCCTGCCACATCCGCCAGCGACCAAAGCTTACGATCGCGCACGAAAGGCAGCGCTGATCGCCCGCACCGAAAGCGCATTGCGGCTCGACCCGACCGCCGCACTGATCGCCGTCGTGCAGCAGGTAATCCCCGGCCAGGCGGTCGACCCCCGAAGCAAAGAATTTGACATCATCCGCCGGGCGTATCTGCGCTTTCGCGGCTTGGCTTCGCTAAAACGTTTCGCCATCGACCCCAAGACCCTGAACGATCACCCAGTAGGGCGCGGATCGGCCACACCGCCGCTTGTCACCCTCGCAGATGCCGCAGCCGGCAGCGGCTTCGTAACCGTCGATCCGGATGAAGACGGCGTGGTGCGGCGCATTCCGCTGCTGATCCGTAGCGAAGTCGGCGTGTTCCCGCAGTTCGCCCTGACCCTGGCGGCCGAGCGACTCGCAGTCGACCACGGTGGGTCGTACACGATCCTGGCCGGGCCAAATTCGGTGACGATTCGTTGCGGCGATGGTTTCGAGCGAATCATCCCGACCGACGATCGCGGCCAACTGCTGATCAACTGGAGCCGCCGAAGCTCGACCGATTCCCGCCCACTCCACATCTCGACTCTCAAACCGGGCGGCATCTGGAGGCTCGACGCAAGCCTCGCGCGATTGCGGAGGCAGAAGATGGTGCTGCTGGTGAACCTGGCCAACATGGTCGAAAAAAAACGTACCTCTCAGATAGCTGATATGTATAAGCAACTCGGCTGGCTTCTCGCCGATATCAACGAACAGGAAGCGCTCATCCCGGACATCGAGTTCCGCAGGCAGCGTGCGATGTTGTTCGCGCCCAACGACGTTGCTTTGGACGAGGCTGCTTCACGGAGGCGGGCCCAGCGACAGAAAGAGGATGAGTTTCTGGCGCTCGCTGCCAAGCTGCAAGCCGAATTGCAGGACGCCAACCACCTCGACTTCGCTCTGGCCAGGCCGGCCGAGACCGCCCCCGACGACGCTCGTGACGACGCTCGTGACGCTTATCGACTCAAGAAGGCCGATGCGACACTGCTGCTCACGCAACTCGCCCTGATCGAGCAGCGTCAGGCGGAAATTACCGCCGACCGCGCGGCCCATATCGCCGAACTTCGCGAACTGGTGGCTGGCAAGCTGGCCATGATCGGCTCGGTTGCCACCGGAGCGGCCGACTTCGTCCCCACGCCCATGCACGAGCGGATGCCCGGCGTGGAGGTTCACTCGAACATCTTCAACACGATCGTCTCCGGCGCGTTCATCACTCGCGCGAGCCGCCGAGACGACGTAATCGCCATAGTCCTCGCCGGTCTGGTGATCTGCCTGCTCAGCACGTTTTGCCCGGTCTGGGCGGCTGGGCTGGGGACGATTTTGCTGGCCGCGGGCTATGCAGCCGCCAACGGCATGTTCGTCTTCGCCCGGCTAAACATCTGGCTGGCGTTATGGGCGCCGCCGGCTGCGATGCTGCTGAACTTCGCCGTCATAACCGCGTGGCGACAACTCACAGAAGAGCGGGCCAAGCGCCGCATCCGCGGGCTGTTCGCCCACGCCCTCTCGCCCGCCCTGGTCGACCGCCTGCTGGAAGACCCCGCACTGCTCGACCCGGCCAAGCGCGAACTGACCTTCTTCTTCTCGGACTTACAGGGTTTCACGACGCTGGCCGAGCGACTCGGCGAGGAACGCACCGTCCGCCTGCTGCACGGCTACTTTGACCGCATGACCGACGTCGTGCAGGGCCGTTGCGGCGGATACCTCAACAAGTTCCTCGGCGACGGATTGTTCGTGTTCTTCGGCGCGCCGGTCCTACAGGAAGACCACGCCGCGCGAGCCCTCCGCGCCGCCGTCCTGTGCCAATCCGAAGTCGCCGCACTTAACCGCGAACTACTCGCGACATACGGCGTAGAAGGAGAGTTGGTCACGCGAATTGGCCTCACCACCGGCGAGGTGATGGTCGGCGATTGCGGCTCGTCGCAGCGGTTCGACTACACCGCGATCGGCGATACGGTCAACCTCGCCAGCCGGCTGGAATCGGCCAACAAGTTCTTCGGCACGAATATCCTGGCAGACGGCGAGGCTTGGCGACAAGGCGGCGACGAGACAATTCTCGCCCGCCCGTTCGGCCTGGTGCGAGTGGTGGGCAAGGTCGAAGCCGTCGAAGTGTGGAACCTGCTCGGCGAACGGGATCGCGCACCGGCCAACGCCATCGAGGCCTGCAAACTATTCGCCGAGGCGATCGAGCATTTGGAATCCAGGCAGTTCGAACAGGCGGCCGAGGGCTTCGACGCAGTGCTCGATCAACTGCCCGGCGACAGGCCGGCCGAGATCTTTGCCGAACTGGCGCGACGCTACCAGGCTGCCCCGCCGGCCAGCGATTGGGACACCGCTTTGGAACTGACACAGAAATAATTAACTGAGCTATGAACGACCCGCAGGAAATCGCATCTTACAGCACCCGCAGCCGACGACTGCGCCAGTGGCTGCTCGCGCCGATCGTCATTATCGTGATTGGGCTGGGCTGGTGGCTACCGGCGCTGGGCTTCATCGTGCCTGTTACCATGCTCACCGGGATGGTCGGCGGGCTGATAGGCGGGCGATGGGTCTGTGGAAATCTCTGCCCGCGCGGCAGTTTCTTCGACCGGATGCTCGCACCGATCGTCCCCAACCGCACCTCGCCGCGATGGATGCGAAACCTCACCTTCCGCTGGCTGGTCTTTGCGGCGCTGATGGGCTTCATGGTCTTCCGCATTACGCTCAACCCTGGCGAGTGGCGACACTGGGGCCGCGTGTTCTGGCTGATGTGCATGATCACAACCACTATCGGGATCGTGGGCGCCTTTGCGTTCAGCGCGCGGTTCTGGTGTACGTTCTGCCCGGTCGGCACGTTCGCCAGCGTGGTGGGCGGTCACAAACGACAGCCACTTCTCAGCGACGAAACCTGCAAAGATTGCGGCCAATGCGCCACCGCCTGCCCTATGCACCTGGACGTCACGGCCGGCCGCCAGAGCGGACATATCACCGACCGCGACTGCATCCGCTGCGACGAGTGCGCCCCCGCTTGCCCCTTCGGAGCGATCGGGAAATCCTGATCGGTTTTTCCAATGAGCACCTCAGCGAGCGGTATAAGTCTGATTTGTCAATACCAAGTCCACCCCATGCCGGTAATCGGCATCTGCGCGATTTCGCTGCGATCGAATTGTGCTTCCGCCAAACCGGTCGACGTGGATTCGTCCACAATCGCCGTATCCCCAAGCCTTGTCGCCTCTCGAATGAGCACACCCCGCCAATGTTCGAGTTTCACGGCACAGGAACTGTTGGCTGCGAGGTTTTGCAGTTCCGTCGGGTCGTCCCGTAGATTGTAGAGTTCCTCTGTGGGCCCTCGCTGGCTGTAGCAGTATTTCCAATCGCCGTCGGTGACCATTGCCGACTGCCGCGGGTGGTCGAAGCACTGGCTGTAATACACCTCGCGAACAGGCGCCTCGGGATTGTGCAAGGCCTCTGTCAGGTCGCAGCCGTCCACCTCCCGGCCGAGAGCACAGCCCGCCAATGACGTCACGGTCGGCAGCACATCCTGCAGGCCTGCAAGCTGCTTTCGTCGCTGATCGTGCGGAACTCCCGGGCCGGCAATAATCAGTGGAACATTCACCGCCCCCCGCAGGAAGTTGCACTTTGCGAACATGCCAAAATCGCCTATCAGGTCGCCATGATCGGCGGTGTAGACAATGATCGTGTCTTCCAGTTGGCCTAGCTGTCTGAGTGTTTCAATGATTCTTGCGATCTGGGCGTCCTGGAAAGAAACGAGTCCGTAATAGTGCGCTTTGGCCACCTGCCTGGCAGCCGGGCTCATCGAATCGTAGGCAAGCCTCTGTCGATTGATCTGAAGCTGTGGGTTCCGGTCAGCCAGCATGGTTTCGTCGCCGAAGGGCTTGGGGATTTCCCGCGGATCGTACATCTGTACGTACTCTATCGGGGGATCCAACGGAGCATGGGGCTTGATGAAACTGCACCAGATCAGGAATGGCGATTTGTTGCTGCTCGCATTGTGTTGCTTCAGCCTGTTAATCGTACAGTCGGCGACCCAGTGATCTACGTGAAGTTCAGTCGGCAGCGGCGTCGGGCAGGGACGTGGTGAATTGTTGCCGACTCCGTGGGCCCTGCTATACCCACCCCAGCCGACATCGGCCAGGTAATCGCTGTAGTCTTCAAGCCCGCGCATCGGCCCATCGGGTGAACGAGACTCATCCATTTTGGCCATGCGGCCTTCCTCGCAGGAATCCCAGTGATGGAAACCGTGAACCAGTCGAGGCTCACCCGGCCGAGAGTAAGGCGTATAGTGCAATTTGCCGCAGGCGAACGTTCGGTATCCGGCGTCGGCGAAGTGCTGTGCGATTTTCGGC
>SDBT01015538.1_pt1 | contig 12095 bp, 10 predicted proteins | sample 2277101 | NCBI WGS metagenome assembly SDBT01 (sample SAMN10404973, study PRJNA504765) | marine sediment metagenome | isolation source: marine sediment core GS10_PC15, 103 cmbsf | place: Arctic Ocean: Southern Knipovich Ridge | collected 2010
CTTGAACTTTATTACGCCGATCGGCGGGATAGCCCTCGCATTCCTTGGATGTAACGTTTATCAATATTTCAGTGAATCCAAGGAGAAGCTGCATATTCGATCTGTTTTCAAACACTACCTTGCCGAAAATGTCGTGGATACGGTTTTAAAGTCGGCAGACGGCCTCACCTTTGGAGGCCAGAGACAGCATCTCACTGTGCTCTTTTCAGATATAAGGTCTTTCACATCATATTCGGAACGGCACACACCTGAACAGGTTGTCACAAATCTCGGTGAGTACCTGACAGAAATGGTTGATACTATTTTGAAGTACGGGGGTATGCTGGATAAATTTGTCGGTGATGAAATCATGGCGGTATTCGGAGCTCCATACCATATGGAGGACCACGCTTTACGGGCGTGCCGCACCGCGCTTGAGATGATAAGGGCCCTTGACCGGTTGAAAGAAAAATGGGAACAGGAGGGAAGGGAAACATTCAACATCGGCATCGGGGTCAATACAGGTGATATGATCGTGGGGAATCTAGGATCGAAACAGATATTTGATTACACAGTCATCGGCGACGCGGTGAACCTCGGCGCAAGACTCGAAGGGATAAACAAGGTGTACAGGACAGCCAACAACATCATTATAAGTGAATTTACAAAAGAGGAGTTAGATGACACTCTGGTTACCAGACAGCTTGATTCAGTGAGAGTGAAAGGAAAAAATGAACCTGTCGCAATCCATGAGCTGGTTGGAGAGAAGGAGGTAATTGTCTATTCCGGGGAGTTTTTGTCCCATTATGAGGAAGCCCTCAGGCTGTATAAGAAAATGGAATGGGACGGCGCGTATCAGGAGTTTAGAGAGGGACTAAAAATAAGAGATGATGAAGTAAGCAGGATGTATATCAAAAGGTGCCGGCACCTTAAAAAGTATCCCCCTGGAGAAGAATGGGACGGTGTATTTACTCTTAAAACGAAATAGCCCTGCCCTCTGATCTTCAGCATATGAAGAGACCCCGGAGAATTCCCGAAGGGCAATGAGAGTCTCCGAATAGTAATGAGCCTTTACCAGTTCGCTTCTTGTAATAAGGAGAAGTTTTGTGGATGTTTATGGTTTTAAAGAGAAGGGGCAGCCTGGATTAAGCTGCCCCGGAGGTGTTATGCTATAATAGCTAAAATATCGTCCCTCTTAACGATCAGGTATTTTTTTCCTTCAAATTCGATTTCATCACCGGTGTATTTTCCAAAAACAATTTTATCGCCCACTTTAACAACTTTTTTTAAATCTTCGTCAGTTCCGATTGCGACGACAGTGCCTCTCTGAGGTTTCTCTTTTGCAGTGTCAGGAATGTAAATTCCTCCGGCTGTCTTTTGCTCTTCAACTTCTTCTAATTCAACTAATAATTTTTCGTCAATGACCTTTAGCTTCATACAAAGCCTCCTATATTATGTAGTATTTTATATTTTAAAATTGTTTAAAAGAAAATTTGTAGGGAGAAACTGTTAAAAAAGTAATCAGGTATTAATGTATCTTTAATGCCCTGTCAATCTCAGCCCTGTTGAATCCAATAATAGGCCTGTTGTTTATAAGAGTTACAGGGACCCCTGTTTGTCCCGTTTTTCTCATAACGTCCTGAACAGCCTTTTCATCTTTTGATATATCAACATCCCTGAATCGGAATCCTTTTTCCCTTAAATAACTCTTTAATTTTCTGCACCACCCGCAACTCTGAGTTGAGAATACGATGATTCTTGGTGAGCTTTCTTTTTTACTCATTTCACCTGAATTCACTATAAATTATTTCATAAATAAAGTAATAAAATTGTAATAAAAAGTAAACTAAAATATTCTCATGCGTCAGAGCTGACATAAACTGCTCCGCCTTGACTACTATTTCATTTATTAATATACTTAGACAAAAATAAAGTTTGTCCGGTGAGGAGTACCAACAGGAAACTTACTGACAGGCTGCAAAGGGTAGGGAAAAATGAGAGAAATCAGCGTATTGCCGGATTTTACAAGAGGTGAGATCAGTTTCGAAAATATACCTCTATTTTACTACAGCACGACTCTTGGAGAGCAGCTGAATAAAACAGTTTCAGAAATAGAAGCAGTCAGGCTGCTGGAATCAATGCTGTATATACGTGAATTCGAGGAGATGATTATAAAGCTCAAAGGCAGAAAATTTGTACCCTATGAAGGGTTTCAATTTATAGGGGCCACGCATCTCTCTATAGGGCAGGAGGCTGTTGCCGCGGGGACCATGTCAGCGCTCAATGCCGATGATTATATTACATCAACTCACAGGGGGCATGGCCATTCTATTGCCAAAGTTCTCTTCAGAATATATTCCATGAACAAAAAAGAGCTCCTCATTTTCCTGGATAAGAGTGATAACGGGGAGACGGACGAATCTCTCATGGACCAGGCCGTACGGTTACACATCTATAAAACAATGGCTGAGCTTCTGGGGAAAGAGGAGGGGTACTGCCGCGGCAGGGGCGGAAGCATGCATATCGCGGATTTTCATTCCGGGCACCTGGGGGCAAATGCTATCGTAGGCGGCAGTATGGCCATTGCCGCGGGCGCCGGGCTTAGTTCTCTTCTTTTAAAAAATGGCAGAGTAGTTGCCTGTATGGTCGGCGATGGCGCGGCGAACAACGGCATCGCCCATGAATCAATGAACTTTACAGCCATGCCGCAGTTTGGAGAAGGTTTCCCGGTAATATTTATCTACGAAAATAACCAGTACGGTATGTCGGGTCAGCAGGAGGGTGAGGTTACGGGAGTTAAGTTTCTTTCAAGACGGGGTGCCGGTTTCAATGACCGGAATATGCACGCGCGGACTGAAAGCGGCATGCATATACTCACAGTGAAGAGCGCTGTTTTAGAGGCAGCTCGAATATGCAGGGATGGTGAAGGTCCGGTTTTACTTGAGTTTAAGACATATCGATACGCCGGACACTCTTTAAGTGATAAGAGGATGACCTATCGGACAGCAGAAGAGGAAGAGGAGTGGTTGAAGTATGATCCTATAGATCTATATAAGAAAGAGCTGCTTGATAATGGAGTAATGACCGAGAAAAGTATTGAAGACCTGGGCCTGAAGGTCAGAAGTTTAATGGAAGAGGTTACTAAAAAAGCAGCGGAATCCACCGACCCGAACCCTAAAAGCATAAATGAGGGGCTTTTTTCGAATACAACAAGCGAAAAGATTGGTAAGAAATATATCACTGAAACCACGTTTAAAGAAGCAAAGAAGTTCAGACGGGATTCCGGCGGCCGGATACTTTACCGCCATGCTGTTATTGAAGCTCTTATGGAGGAGATGGCCAGGGATAACCGTGTTGTTCTTTATGGTGAGGAAGTCGCTGAATACGGCGGGGCGTTTCAGGCAACCGTCGGGCTCTATGATATTTTCGGCAGAAAAAGAGTTTTTAACGCGCCGATATCGGAGGCCGCGATTGTGGGAGCGGCACTCGGCGCGTCAATAACAGGATTGAGACCTGTGGCAGAAATAATGTACATCGATTTTATTCTCATGACCGGGGACCAGCTTGGGAATCAGGTCGCAAAAACCAAATATATGTTCGGTGGGAAGGCAAAAATCCCAATGGTTATTCGGACAACCATTGGAGGCGGAAAGGGCTATGCCGGTCAGCACAGCCAGAGCCTTGAAGCATTCCCTGTTAGCTTTCCGGGATTGAAAGTCGTGATACCTTTCACCGCGTATGATGTAAAGGGGCTGCTTAAGACAGCTATAAGGGATGATAATCCGGTGTTTTTTATTGAGCATCAGCATCTATATATAGAAAAAGATGTTGTCCCAGAGGAGGAATACACGATTCCTTTTGGAAAGGGTGTTATTCGAAGGGAGGGAAAGGACATAACTGTGATATCATATTCCCATCAGCTTAAGGCCTGCATTGAGGCTGCGGAGATACTGGAAAAAGAAGATGGGCTGGATGTTGAGATTGTGGATCCCAGGACACTCGTGCCCCTGGATGAAGACCTTATTGTGCGCTCAGTGAAAAAAACAGGCAGGGCCGTAGTTGTTGTCCAGGCTCCGGGAAGGGGCAGTTTTGGTGAGCATATAATAACCAGAATACAGGACAATGCGTTCGAAAGTTTAAAAGGTCCGATAAAGCTGATTTCCGCGTATGAGGTTCCTCCTCCCATGTCCGCCTCACTTGAGCGTGAAAATCTTCCGGACGCGGAAAAAATAGTAAACAATATACGTAAGATGATGTAGGCTGTCCCATATATACAGATTATACATTTGATGCTATAAATTACACAGGCCCCTGGCACCGTCTTCTGTATTTAAAGAGCCATTTTATATGTTAAGGGACAGCCTGAATTAGTTTATCTGTATCACGATTTGTTTTAGGTGTCTCTATGCGATTAGTGCAGTTTGGAGCAGGAAATATTGGACGCTCTTTTGTGGGCCAGATATTCTCGATGGCCCATTGGGAGGTCATCTTCATCGACATCGACGGTAAAATTATCGATGAGCTTAACCGGAAAGGGCAGTATATTGTTGAGGTAAAGGACAGGGAACCGAAGACCATTGTTGTTAAGCATGTGCGTGGAATTCCGGCGCTGGATATGGAGCAGGTAAGTGATGAGGTGGCGGGGGCCGATCTTGTATCCACAGCTGTTGGTAAGAAAGCATTGCCCCATATTATGAAACCAATTGCGATAGGGCTGATAAAAAGGCAGAAATCCCTCCCCGGGAAACCGATTGATGTGATCATCTGTGAAAATATGAAGAATGCGGCTGCCTTTTTTAAGAGCTCCTTGAAAAAGGAGCTTCCCGATGATTTTCCCCTCGAAGATTGTGCCGGTTTTATTGAAACATCTATTGGAAAAATGGTTCCCATCATGAGTGAGAAGGAGAAAATTGTTGACCCTCTTCTTGTTCAAGCGGAGGCCTATAATACACTTATAGTTGATAAAGTCGGATTTAAGGGGCCCATACCGGAGGTTCCCGAACTGGACCCGAAGGATAATATAAAAGCCTATGTTGATAGAAAATTATTTATCCATAATCTCGGGCACGCGGTTCTTTCGTATACATCCTTTGTTTTTAAAAGCGGCTACACATATATATGGGAAGCTGCTTTTGATAAAGTGTTAGCTGAGGTTACAAAGCAGGCGATGTGGGAATCCGGAAGAGCGGTTATTGCCGAATACCCTGCCGATTTTAATGATCAAAACATTAATGATCACATCAATGATCTGCTGATGAGATTTGGAAACAGGGCCCTTGGTGATAGTATCTACAGGGCGGGGCGGGACCTATACCGGAAACTATGGACGGACGACAGGCTTATAGGGGCTGTAAAACTCTGTTTGAAACATGGCATCATACCGGAAAAAATATCCCTCGGGGTCGCGTCGGCTATGTTTTTCAGGGCAAAAGATGAAAATGGACAGATGTATGAAAATGACCGGTTATTCCATGAGAAGGAAATATCAAAGGGCATTAACCACGTATTGAAAAACATCTGCAACCTTAAAAATGCTGAAGTATGCTCTTTGATAGAGAGATACTATGTAATGCTGAACCGGGGGGAAAGGGATATAGGAGTTTTTTTTTAATAATGTACCTGCGTTACAAAATTATTCTGTTATTCCGGACTGTTATACCTTCATGGGCAAGTAATTTTCTCTTTAAGTCACTCCCTCCTCCAAACTCACCTAAGTACCCTCCTGTCCTGATGACCCTGTGACAGGGGATGATGATAGGGAAGTCATTCTTTGCGAGCGCGGATCCTACAGCCCTTGATGCGCCGGGTTTTTCTATTTCCCGTGCAATGTCCCCGTAACTTTTAACAGATCCATAGGGAATTCTTGCCGTTTGCTTTAATACTGCCTGTTGAAAAGGGGTTACCTTTAAGGTGTAGCTCACTGAAAAGCCCTGTCCGGTACCTTTGACGTAATCAGTCAGTTCTTTGATCAGTACGGCAAAAGGGCCGGTTTCTTCGAAATGCAAACTGTACTTTTTCCTGATTAAATTTTTAAACTCATCTCTGCTGCGGCTAATATCAATTAAGATAAGCTCATCTTTTTTTGCAAGAAGTCCCGCTTTCAGGAAATTGTATTCGAAAAAATGATAGTAGTGTTTATCCATTGTTTTTAGATCCTAATCGGGAAGATTTTTCAGCGGCATATTTCACCGCGTTCATTATGAGGCCTTTAAAGCCTCCCTCTTCAAGCTGTAGAATTCCTTCAATAGTTGTTCCGCCGGGAGTTGTTACGAGTTCTTTGGCCAGGCACGGGTGGACTTTTAGCTCCTTCAGATAGGATGCTGATCCGTACACTGTCAGAACAGCAAATTCCAGCGACTTCTCTCTGGACAATCCCATGAGTACGCCTCCATCAGCCAGCGCTTCGATCATTAGAAAAACAAAGGCCGGTCCGCTTCCGGAAAGGCCCGTGATAGCATCCATCTGCCTTTCCTCGACATCAATAACGCTTCCGATACATTTCATGATCGTGCGAGCCGTTTTTAGCTGGGGCCTGGAAACTGAGCTGTTATGGCATAGGGCGACTGCTGCCTTGCCGACCTGAGCAGCTATATTAGGCATTGTTCGAACTATTGAAACTGCTTTATTCAGCCCTTTTTCAATGAAATCGATTGAGATGCCGGCAGCTATTGATATGATCAGATGGTTTTCGGTTATGAAAGGGGCTAGGTTTTTCAAAATTTCTTTTACTTCCCGGGGTTTAACCGCGATTATTACGGCTGAACACTTTTTAACCGAGTTATCGATTTTTTCTGAAGATGGGATCTTAAAGGTTTCTTCAAGCTGTTTCCTTTTGGACTGAATAACCTCTATTAAAAATATATTACCCGGATTGTGACCGTGTGCTATGAGCCCTTCAATTAACGCCTTTCCTAGATTCCCTCCGCCGATTAAGGCTATCCTTTTATCTGTCATCATTTTCTCCTTTTTAATGTCTTTTTAATATAAGCAAGTAAACTTATCAATCATTTTGAGATTTTATTTATAGCCTATGGTTTTTACCTGCTAATTTATTTGTTTACTGTAATAAATTCTGGAATAAAATACCAGCTTTTAATGGATAATACCATACTAAAAAATTGAAGGATAGAAAGACATTATTCCAGGAAACTTGCCAATCTAAGTATTGACAATGAACCTCAGTTACATTAATTTGAAAACTCTGAAGGAGGCGGGTATGGTATCTGGTATTTTACGTCTGGGTGTGCTGGGGACGGCAGACATTGCTGTAAACAGGGTCATTCAGTGCCTGGAAAAGTCAAAAAAGGTAAATGTTCACGCGATCTCTTCCCGGGAGATAGGTCAGGCGAAGAAATGGGCAGACAGGCTGGGTATTGATAATTACTACGGCTCTTATGATGAATTGCTGAACAGCAAAGGGATAGACGCGGTATACATCCCGCTTCCAAACAATTTGCATTGTGAATGGACTATTAAGGCATTCTCAAAGGGAAAGCATGTAATGTGCGAAAAGCCACTCGCGTTAACGAGCGAAGAGGTGAGACAGATGATAAAGGTATCACGTGAGAAGAAACTTGTTCTCATGGAAGGCTTTATGTATAGATTCCATCCCAGGAATCAGGCTGTATTTGAGATGTCAAAGAATGGTGCTGTCGGTGAAATCAGGGCGATTGAATCAGCGTTCAGTTATGTTCTTGATAATCCATCAAATTACCTCATGAGCAGGGAGCTTGGCGGCGGTGCTCTCTATGACGTCGGGTGCTATTGTGTGAATGTCTCGCGTCTTGTTACAGGGAGTGAACCGGTTGAGGTTTACGGTACATATAATCTCACAGATACAAAGGTTGATCTGACCTTTTCAGCCCAGATGAGATTTCCAAAAGGCATCCTTTCCTCTTTTCATGTGAGCATGAATGAAGAGCCGAGATTTTATTACAGGGTAACAGGAGACAGAGGGCTAATAGAGGTTCCCCGGGCGTTTGTGTCTTTTGGTAAACAGACTCATATAATTTTGCAGAAAAATGAAAAACAGGAAAAAATCTTTTTTAAGGCGTCTGATGAGTACAGAATGGAGTTTGAACATTTTGCTGATTCTGTTCTTGATAATAAGCCTCTCCGGTATAGTATTGAAGATTCATTAAAAAACGTATACGTACTGGAAGCTTTGATGAAATCAGCTCAGAAGGGAAGGCCTGTGAGGGTGTAACCTGTTTTATACGTGCATTTTTATAATTCGAAGTTTACCTGATATTTCTTTGATGATAAATAGTACACACCAGGTTTTAAAATTATGCCACATCCAGCGGGAGTTTAAAATCATCCCTTAAACTTTTAAAAGCAGAGAGTGTTTTTTCTATCTGCTCATCAGTGTGTGATGCTGTGGGTATCATACGGAGAAGTATTACTCCCTTTGGTACAACAGGGTACATAACGCCGGAAACAAAGATCCCCCTTTTTTCCCGTAAATATTTTACGACCTCTTTGGCGATTTCAGGTTCAGCCGGTACATAAACAGGTGTTATTGGGGACGCAGTGTCACCCAGGGTGAAACCCAATTCTTTTAAACCGCTTTGCAGCTTGTTTGTCACTTCCCAGAGTCTTTTTCTGAGCCCGGAATTATTCTGAATTATGTCCAATGTCGCATTCACTACTTCCACATAGATCATCGGAAGGCTCTTGGCAAAAATTTGTGTCCGGGCGTTGTATCTAATATAGCGGATAACGTCATCATGGCCGGCTGTAAAACCGCCGATTGCTGCGAAGGATTTTGCAAAGGTGCTGAAATAGAGATCAATCCTGTCCATTACACCGAAATGTTCGGGCGTTCCTTTTCCGGTCTGACCCATTACACCGCACCCATGGGCGTCATCAACGAACAGGCGGGCACCATACTTATCTTTTAAATCACAGATAACGGGCAGGTTTGCCAGATCTCCCCTCATCCCGAATACTCCTTCTGTAACGATAAGTATACCGCCTCTACTCAATTTGTTTGCGGTTTTTAGCAGTTTTTCAAGATCATTCATATCATTATGCTTGTAAAAGCGATATTTTCCTCCAGCAAGGAAGGTCCCGTCTATCATGCACGCGTGGGATAGTTTATCGATTATTATTGTATCACTCCTGTGGACTATTGCCGAAAGGGTTCCCAGAACACCGAGGTAACCATAGTTGAACAGAATCGCGGATTCTTTATTTTCAAAATCGGCCAGCTTTTTCTCCAGGGCCTCATGGGACAATGTGTTGCCTGTCAACATGCGGGAGCCCATGGGCGCGGATGCGCCAAATTCAGCCGCAGCGTCAATAGCTATTTTTTTAATCTCCTCATTTTCTGCCAGTCCGAGGTAATTATTAATGGACCAGATTACTGTATTTATTCCGTTAAACTCCATCTCCGTTCCGGGATATAGAGAAAGAATGGGCCTGGTGAAATATTTATCTTTAGCCATTCGGAACATTCCCAGGTAGCCGCCTTCCTTGAAGCACTTATCAAAAACATCCATAATTTTCCCCTTGATCGATAAGTTAGCTCATAAAGTAATTAATGGTTAATCATGTTGTCAAGAAAAATAGGCTAGTAAATTATCAATCAGGTTGAGAAGTTATTTCCTGCCAGTGGTTTTCATTTCTTTACTCTTGACAAATCAGTAATTGAAGTTATTCTTACATATTATGAAAATAGCAGTCGTCGGGTGCGGAGGAAACGGAGGTGTAGTAGCGGGTGTACTGGCTGCGAAAAAGTCAGATGTTGTCTGTATAGATCTAAATGAAGAAGTTGTCAGGCAGATAAATGACCGGGGGATTCATCTTCAGGGAAAGAAGGGATGTTTTACTGCCAGGGCCAGGGCGTTTACTCATTTTTCCCGGGAGTGGGGAAAATTTGATATTATTGTTCTCGGTGTGAAGAGTATGGCCCTTAAGCATGTATTTATGGAGGCCAGGGACTATGTCTCTGAAAACGGCTTTATTTTGACCCTGCAGAACGGAATAGTAATTCTTGAGATTGTTGAGGAATTTCCGGATGTAAAGGTTGTTGCCGGGGCTGTGGGTTATAACTCAATAATGGCCGATCATGGGAAATACTTAGTTACTTCAAACGGCGGAATCACAGCCGGCAGCCTTGCTTCCGGTACCATGGAGGATGTTTTACTTTTAAAGAGTGTACTTGAACCCGGAATAAAGATTAAAACGACCCGGAATATAGTAGGTGTGCTATGGTCCAAGCTTATTATAGTCTGCGGCGTGACAGGCCTTGGTGGTGTATCGGGCCTTCTTGCAGGGGAGCTTTTACGCTATAAAGTCGCAAGGAAACTTTTTTATCAAATTGTCACAGAAGGAGCATGTGTAGCTAAAAGGCTAGGCGTGAATCTGGAAAAGGTTGGCGGAGCTATCAATCCGGAAAAATTCGGTACTCACAAAGAAGGCTATCCCCTTTTCCTTCGTTACCTGCTTCTCAAAATAATAGGGATTAAGTATAAGAACCTTAGGGGTAATATCCACCAGGATCTTGAGCGGGGCGTGAATACAGAAGTCGATTTCATAAATGGGGAGGTCGTAAAGATTGGCGACAGGCTGGGTATTGACACTCCTGTCAACACGGCTATCGTAAAGATGGTAAAGGAGATCGAAGGAAAAAAGAGGCAAATGAGCGTCCGGAATCTTCATACCATATGGGACCAGATCTTTCCAATATTAGTTTCTGGTTTTCTATCAGTCCTTTATTGACGAAAACCTTGGTGCTGCCGATAAGAATATTACGGGAATGAGTAAATTTATTTTCATCACACAGTTTAGCAGCTATATTATTACGTTCTTCAGTTTGAAAGTGATCTCCACACGCCGGTTTTTCTGCCTGCCTTCCCTTGTACTATTATTGGCAACGGGTCTGTCTTCACCGTATGAGTATAAAGTAAAGTATTCAGACCCAACATCGAGTTCCGACATAAGCAACCCTTTTACCTTTTCTGCCCTGTTTCTGGAGAGCTCGTAATTATAGTTTTTTCTGCCGGTACTGTCGGCATACCCTTTAATAATAATCTCAATAAATTCAGCGTCGGGATTTTCATTCATAAATTGAGTGAGCTGACCTCTCTGAGCGTAATAGGCCTGCCTGATATTGTAACTGTCCCAGTCGAATTCGAGAGTTATGGTGATGGAAACAACTTCCTCACTGTATTTACGGCATCCGGATGCATCGACTATGACCCCTGCTGGTGTTTCCGGGCATCTGTCCTTATCATCGGGTACACCATCTCCATCGCTGTCCATACTAACTTTTTCTGCCTGAGGTTCCGGCATTTCATCTTCCTCTTCAACTGCAATTGCCGGTTCCTCTTCCGCTACTGGTTGTTTCTTTTTTTCTTCTTCAACTACAGTCCCTTTTTGTGTAGCACATCCTGAAAGTACCAGCCCAATAAAAAAGATTATAAATAAGATCGCAAAACAAACTTTTAACGTTTTCATCGTATCATCCTCCGTACCTTAATAGCCACCATATCAAGGTTTCTCTCTTTAGTCAAGTATAAATTTATACTGAGATTCACGGGCCGCCGGCTCGTGCTTTCCCGGCACAACGGTAATATTAAAATGACCGGTGTATTCAATAGGATTGACTTTCTAAATTTAAATGTTTAATGTTATAAGAGCAGTACCTGATACTCTGCAGGGCTCGAAACTTATGAAAATATAGGCAAATAAACTTGTCAATCATGATGTAAATTTATTCCTTATCGAAATAAAACTATGAAAACTTCTTTAACTGTCAGGGTAAGAGCTTTAGCCTCATTTTTAATTTTTTTGATAATTATTGTGTTGTGCGCAGGGGCGGCCCGGGCTGATGATAAAAAGGCGCATTTTATCCCCATTCACGGTGAGATTGATCGGGCGCTGACTGTGTTTTTACGACGCAGCATAGAAAAAGCTGTGGATCAGAATGCGAGCTACATAATTTTTGATGTTGATACATTCGGCGGGCGTGTGGACTCCGCGCTTCAGATTGCGACTCTTATCGGTTCTGTTGATACTGCTGAAACCATCGCCTATGTGACAACAAGTCCTGAAAGCACAGGTGTGAGCTGGTCCGCCGGGGCGCTTATTTCGTTTTCCTGCTCTGTTAT
>SDBT01015539.1_pt1 | contig 12095 bp, 22 predicted proteins | sample 2277101 | NCBI WGS metagenome assembly SDBT01 (sample SAMN10404973, study PRJNA504765) | marine sediment metagenome | isolation source: marine sediment core GS10_PC15, 103 cmbsf | place: Arctic Ocean: Southern Knipovich Ridge | collected 2010
CTACTGCCGACGGATTTTGTCGCTCCTAAATATCAATTCAATGGCTGCCAGTTACTTATAATTAGCCAAGGCTACATATTGAGTATTATTTATTATAATTTTATTTACTTTATATTTATAAACTGGCTAAATGGACATTACAAAAAGTCTAATCTAATCTCTAATCTTGATTATTGAGAGTTAGACTTACCCAGTAATCAGGGGGTACGGTAGGGGGTAGATAAATTTTCTACTTGACTGAATAAATTTTCCATGCTAAAATTATGTAACAGATTTAGTTACCCCTAATTTTCGGGCATAGGATAAACTAAATTATAAACTAAAAGCCACAAAGGAGTTTTATACTATGGCTAAAAATCTAACTGCTCAAGAAATTGCGGAGAAGCACGCACGCAATTTAAAAAATAGCGTACAGGATATTCGCAGGGGTGTTGAACGACTAACCGAAAATCCAATGGAGAAGGCAGCAGGACAAGAAGATAAGATGCGGCAGAATTTACTAAAGTCAATTGATAGTGGTAAATGGAAAGCTGGACTAATGCGGGTTAGTTTAGAGGAATGGAAGGAAGCTGTACTAACTAAAGGGATTGACCGTATTGCCGTAGGTATTGATGCTGCTTTGCCTGCGCAAGTTGAATTTTATGGTCAACTAATTGAACATCAAAATCGCTTATCTGCCAAAATCAATAACATGCCAGACCTAACCCTTGAGGATAGTATTGCCCGTATGACTGCTCAAGTTCGTGGAATGGCTGATTTTGTCCGTAGATAATATTAGTTTATCTTATTAGAAATACACAGAATAAGATAGAAAGGAAAATATAATATGACAGGTGTAATTCAACACTTAGTTACAGAACAGGTACAAGCAAGCGACGACAGTACCTTTAGAGAGGAGCTACCAGTTTCAGGAGCATTACACGCTTTGATTATCAAGGTGCAATGCACCAATGGTGCTACAGCGGGAAGGGATGTTACCATCTTAGATGTGATTGACGAGATACGGGTACGCTCTGAGAAACAAGATCCAATATTTTTCTTATCTTCTCAAGAGATAGAAAAATGGATGGAAACCGAATTTGGTAAAGAAGCTGTAACGGTATATGATGAGCAAGCAGCAGCCGTTCAAGAATATACTTTTGTAGTCTGGTTCGGACGCAAAGTTTATGATGCTGAGTATTTCCTACCGCTAAGTAGACATAAGCGTGTTGAGCTTGAAATTGTTTATTCCCCCAATATCGCTGCCGACGGTGGGTTTGCGACTGGTACAGTTACAATAGATGTTCAGGCTTTGATAACTCCACAGGAAACAGACCTAACATATTTAGGAACATTAGCAATCCGTAGAATTTACGCAGATACCACAGTAGCAAGCGGAGAAGTAAATTACGATGTTCCAGATGAGGCAGTCTTACGCAAGATAGGTGTTTATGTATATGAGGCGGGCATTGCCGATAATGTTGATGTTACTCGTATAATCGCTAAGGATAAGGCTTTAGGTAATCCGCTGCTAGATATGGGGTGGGATGATTTTCTTGCATATAATCAGGTAATGTTTGGTGGTACGTTAGAACGGCTAATCACAATGTTTGGTCAGAATAACGATACTGTGCATACTCGTTTAGGTGAAATTCTATACCAGCGTGTGCATAATAGGCTCATTGCCGACCTAACAGATGATAGCTTTCAGCGGGCTGTAATGGATGATATATCAGGCGATTTACTGAGGCTTGATTATGCGGATGTAGACGTTACAGCGGGAGCGGAAGTTATTACAGCGGGAGCAGTTGATGCTATATTAGACCTGATTGTAAAGGGTAAATTCCCCTCCTACTTTGGGTTCATTCCTTTCATTTATCCAGATAATGAGGGTGGGTGGTTAGATGTAAAGGCAGTAGGTGGGCATCGTGTTACCCTAACTAATGGGGCTGCGGGTGGTACGGTTCGTTTAGCAATTCAAGAGGTTATGCGGTTCTAGTTTTGAATGGTGTATACAAATGGCTAATAGAAACTATTTTATACGAACGCTTAGCGAAGAAGGTGTAGCATCTGCTACTGTAGATTTGAAAGCAGCATCCATAGCTGATGGTTTACAGGTTCATTACGAAAATATTACGGTTGAGAATGAGAGTTCTAAAGGTAGCTATGCAACTCCAGGTTATATAAAATCTGGAGTATTTTATCCGATTTTGGCAACTATTGGGTTACCCCTAGGACTAAGAGTAGGGTGGCATAATATTGACCTAGTATTACCTAGTCAATCCCAATTAGCTATTAGAGTTGAAGCTTCTAAGAATGCCGATAACCTAAGAGTAACATTACAGGGTTTTACTTGGGAATTGAATAAACGCAAACCAAGATGAGCTATTCTATAAGGATTTCAATACCTAGTGAAACGTTACAAACAAGTCCTATTAGTGGTTCAGCAGTTTTACCGCCTTGTATTTTGGATGAGGTTCACTTAGAATTTCCGAACGGCTGCGCTGGTTTAGTCGGGGTTTGGTTCGAGTATCAAAGCATACAAGTTATGCCTGTAAATGTAGACGGTTTATATAGAGGCGATGAGTTATTTATACCAATAAAACCTAACCTAGAAATTAGCGAAGAAGATTTCACTTTATTTATGTACGCTTTCAATGAGGATGATTTATACGAGCATGTAATTACAGCTTATATAAATATTACAATTCAGACTAACAAAACCTTTGAGTTTGGTAATTTGATGAACGGGAATAATTTAGCTCCAGGGTTATTACAAAGATAGGAGAAAATAATGGATAGTGTTTTACAAGTTCTAACAGCATCTAATGTGCCAGTACCAGCAGTTGCAGATAGTAACGGTGTTTTACGCTCTAGACCTTTATCAGCTGATATATTCGAGGAAAGTGTTATAATAGCTGCGGGTAATAAAACTGTCACACAAACTACTAGCTGGATAGATAATATAAAGTATTCAGAGGTTATGGCTTACCTTGATATTACAACTGTACCTACTACGGATACAATTACATTTAGTATACAAGTACGTCCTATTTCAAATAACGGTACGATAACTTTACTAGGTGGCGATGCAGAAGTAGCTACAGGAGCGTTTCTTTATGGTGTTGGTTTAGGTATGGTAATTGGTAATGGGGGATTTGATAAAGTAGTAGGTTGTCATTTGCCAGCGGAATTTAGGTTTGTTGTTACCCATAGCTCAACTGGTATATTTGATTACACGCTAGACGCATTTTATCGTAATTCAGCTTGGCGATATCTCTAATGGCTAGAGGGCATCCAGATTATGGGCAAGCAGAGCCACAATCTGTAATTCATAGTATTGCTGATATGGGGGAATTAGCTGTACGCAATGGATTTCTAGCAACCTACCATAGAACTGGTAAGGTTATGTGGATAGATGATTTTGATAATGACGATTTCCATTGGAGCGTTTCCCTTACAGGTTCGGGCACTACCACTAAAGATACAGGATTTTCGCATCTTGGTGCTGCTAGTCTAAGGATAAATAATTCGACTGTTTCGGGCGATAAGGTAACATTAGTTAAGGAATTTCCACTATATACCACTAAGAAGATAGGATTATTATTGTTATTCGCTGCGCCTTCACCTACAGTATTAGATGTAGTTATTGAGCTAATTCTAAGAGACGGAACTAACTCATTTCAATATCAGCTAATATCAGAAATACAAGAAACAGATGTAAATGTTTTAGATGATGTAGCAGGTGAAACAAAGGTTTTGGATTATTTATATAGCTCTAATTCTAGTCATTTATTCAATACCACTAAGCTGATTTTAGATGTTGAGAATAACAAATATGATAAGGTATTCATAAATGAGACTGAGGTAGATTTGAGCGCATTTACTCCAGTTACAGCATCAAATTCTAATCCCCCTCAAATATCTATAGCTTTGCTTATAAAGGGTCGAACTGGTGTAGCAGATATTACTTATTTAGATGGGTTCGTCTTTACAATAGATGAGCCATAAACTAGAGAATAACTATACTATGAAAGGAGAATAATATCATGACTTTTTGGAGCGGTTTCAATCAATACGTAGGCGTACAAGGTTTAGCAATGTTAGCTTTAGTAGGCGGTTTTATTTTCGCTGAGATTACTGGCGTTGAATTATCGCAACTGTATCAAGCTCTTATGACAACGGTTACAGGGTTTTACTTTGCTAAGAATGGTGTCGGTATAGTTGCTGCTATTCGTGGCAATGGAAGTGTTTAGTAATTATGTCAGAGCATAAAGACTATAAAATAATATCAACTAGACCGAATGTTTACCTGAATAAACTAAACCAAGCTGTAAACGGGTTTCAGATAACCGTTGAGTTTACTAATTTTGATGAATTACATTTAGTAGACGTTGCAGATTTAGATAGTAATACAGTTTCTACTACTATTGAAAATCTACTGGCTAAGAGAGAAGCTTTAGCTAATTTAGGTGAATAGCGTACAGTTACTAAACTGGCTTGTAGGCGTCTGGGAAAAAGTAGTTTATTTTTTCCAGACGCTTTATGCTTTAGTCGTTTGGTTATGGAGTAATTTCTTTACCTGGGTAAGCGATTTAGTTATTCAGTGGTATGAAAATGCTATAAATTGGGCTGCGTTTTACCTAAATATTTTACGTGATGATGCAAGCACATGGTTTGAAGAAGCGAAAGCGCAAGCATTAGCAAACCTACTGACGCTCTTAGAGTATTTACTAGAAATAATCAATAATGTTAGAGAATGGGTTACAAATAAACGTATTGAATTACGTGATTATTTATTAGTTATTATTTCAGATGTAGTGACTTGGGTATTAGCCCGTTATGATAGTGTTTTAGTTTGGATAGATAATGCAAACCAATTTGTATCCGATATTATAGTTGATTTAGTTTCCTGGGTTATTACTCAAAAAGATAATATCTTGGATTTGGTTGCGCTGCTTGGAACTGATAACAGAAGAATGTTATTACAGGCGTTATTCGATAATGTTCAAACAATTCTATTATTTATTTCTAATCCGCTAAAGTTTATATTCGATATTATTTATAATAAAATATTAGATTTATTAGCAGATGCTTTAGCAGATGGTTTAGGTAGTGTTGACGCCACAATTCCCCCAAGAAATAGTGGGTACTAAGGATTATAAAATATTATGGCTAAAGGTAGACTAAGAATAGCAATAGAGGATTTTATAGAAACATTTGGCTTTGGGGATAAGATAGGCAAGTGGATAAGGGGCGGTGTGGAAGGTGTAGAGCTTGAAACAGCAGAACTATCTAAGGAATTGTTAGACATGATAAAACTTGCTGCGCAGGAAAGCCCAGAAGCAGCAGCAGTTATCAGTAGAATATTATCAGGTAAGAAACAGGGCGGTGTCGCTGGTATGATAGGCTTTGGAGCGCAGGTTGGAATGGGGGCTGCAAGCTCAATTTTAGCTCCAGTGTTTAGGATTATAAATTATTCTATGGATAGAGTTATAAGGTCGGCACGTGTTGACCCACAGGTAGCATGGACTATAACAAGACGTAATCCAGACCAAGCAGAACAGATGCAAGCCCACATGAAACAGTTAGGATGGCAGCCTAGAACGATTGATGCGTGGGATGAAATTACCAGACCTTTAGTTCCTGAAAATACCTTATTAGAATTATTACTAAGAGAGGAAATATCCCAAGCTGATTTTTCATCCGAGCTTATAAAACGAGGGTGGGACGCTAAGAAAATAGCAGAGTTACAAAAAGCACGTGAAATAATCCCAGGCACGCAAGATTTAATCCTTATGGCAGTTCGTGAGGCATTCAATCCAGAGGCTATACAAAGGTTCGGTTTAGCATCTGAATTTCCGACTGAGTTCGGCGAATGGACGGAAAAACAAGGGTTATCAAGAGAGTGGGCTGAAAAGTTTTGGATAGCTCACTGGGTTTTACCGGGACTGCAAACAGGTTATCAGATGTTACACAGGCTTAGACCTGGGGAAAGTTCTAATCCGTTTACCTTAGATGATATGAGAGCGTTACTAAAAGCGCAGGATATTAGCCCTGCTTTTAGAGAGCAGCTAATAGAAATTTCCTTTAGACCTTATACCAGGGTTGATGTACGAAGGATGTTTGACCAAGGCATTTTGAATGAAGCAGAAGTTTTAGCATCTTATAAAGACATAGGTTACAATGATGCTAGAGCAGAAAATCTAACAGCATGGACTATAAGACAAGCGCAATCAGGGAATAGAGAGCTTACCAGAACTATAATTATAAAAGCATTCAAGGTAAAACAGCTAAGTGAGCCTGAGACATTACAAGCTCTGCAAGATATTGGCTATACAGCGGAAAATTCCAGCTTCTTTATTGCAGTTGCTATAGCAGAGCAGCAAGAAGATGAGCAAGCAGATATTATATCCGGAATAAAGTTTTTATATGTTGAAGGTCAAATAGACAAAAACGGTGCGGTTTCACTATTAGCAAGTGAGGCATTACCGGGGGCTCAAATTACTCAGCTATTTGTAAAATGGGATATTCAGCGTACTAAGAAGATACGATTACCAACTAGAGGCGAATTAGATAATTTCTATATTGATGATATTATTGGCGATGCTGAATATTTGGAAGGTCTAAAAGCTAAGAGATATAAGCCTGAAAGTGTTATATGGTTTCAGCGTAATTTAGATATAAGGAAAGCTGATATTGCAAGAAAAGAAGCTGAGAGAATAGCTAAAGAAGCTGAAAGGATTTTAGCCTCAGTTATTACGTCAGATTACTTTATAACTAAAACAGCTTTAGATGTTGATATAGCAGAACTACGTTTGGTTATTGCAGAACTAAAATTATTACTTCATGATATTGAGGATACAGATGTTATCAAGGAAATAAAGAGACGGATTACAGAAATAAATGTATTGATAACTAATAACAAACTTACCTTGGCTCTACTAAGACACGATTTAGAAACTACATAATAAAGGATTATTTATAATGCCACATACCCCTAAAAAAGATATGAAGTTCGCTATAAAACTACTAAATAAGTTACAGGATACTGATAAGAAAATAAAAGAAGCTAATAAGAAAATAGCTAAACAGTTAGCTAAAGAAAATAAGGCTCGATCCAACCAGACGAAGTAACATTACCGCTTGTTATTTCCCTATATAAATTCTTAGTAATACTCTTTATTATGTATTCACTTAGATTACCCCTAGATATCAAACCCTGAAATCTTATCCATTGATTTTGTTTATATCGTGTTGGTGTAACCATTTCAGCGGTGCGACTAATTCCCTTGATACGTTTCCTGTTATCCATTGCATAATCTTTAGGAGCGTTTATCTCTAACCATGCGCTTTGTTGCTCGACTTTTAGCATTCCTAACTGATTTTTATCTATGTATTCTGATAGTTCTTTATATCCTTGTGAGTTTACAATAATGCTATCAGTATCCATATAATAAGCATTACCTTTGCTTACAGTCTTTAGCAGTCTATACATGTGTAGTCTGGCATAGGCTGTAACATGCGCTGCGATAGCAGGGAATGAATTATAACTTTCCCCCTCTGCAACTTCTTTATAGACCTTGCCTGATATAGTTATTTGACGCCAGCGTTTACCAGTATCAATATTGAATACAACTTCATTACGAATTATGTTTATATCAGCTTCACCTATTATAGTTTGGTCAAGAGCCTTTTGACCGAATTTACCGTATAAACTATTTACAAATAATTTACATAAATTAGCGTAGTCTAACATTCCTTTATTTATGTAATCCTGTCGTAATTTATAAAAATAATCTATATATTCCTTGAATAGATACCCCTTATAATATGATGCTATAGAATGGGTTTTGACTAACCAATTATTATTTATTGCTAGTTGTAATTCCTCAGTAGTTAGAACAGTTCTAAATCTACCTTTAGGGTATGCAGTTCTATTATTTACTTTATATGGGAAGGGGTTATCATCAATGTTTATTGTAACATCTGCAATAACTAAGTATTTATCTAATTTACGTTTTACTAAATCAAGGCTTGGGTTATCAGCGTAATTTATAAGGTTTATAGGGAACTGATTTTCCTTGAGAATATAGCCATATAAATTATTTACATCTAAATAATAAAACTTATCGTCTGATACCTTACCTTGATAGAATACCTCTACTCTACCCCCTTTGTAAGCCTCTCTCTCTAAATCAATTACTTTAGAGTTATCATGTATATAAACTTTATGTTTTAGAAATCTATACCGCCAAGTATTAAAAGCTGTACTAGGTACGGTAACCTTGAAATTACCGCAGTCATTCTCATCTAAGAATTGATACCATGTACGCCAGAGTTTTACCATTATATCTACATCACGCCTGTTATATATTGCAAGCTCAACAGATGTACAAGTTTCAAAATCTATTTCAAGTTTAGGTATTCCTATTCTATCCCCCCAAGATGCTAGAGTACCTTGGAAGAAATTAGAGTTATCTAAGGCGGTAATTTTACAGTTATCTTTATGCCATTTGAATATTGAGGTCATACCCCTTGAATAAAAAGAAGCTAATTCCCATCCCCTTTGTGCTAACTGAATAAAACCATCTGTAACAACTAAATCAAATACTAGATTATGCGCTATAAGGTGCATGTTTATTTTAGGTCTAGCCCATGTTTCTATCTTATCCCAAAAAGTATTATTATCTGTAAAGAATAAGTTATTTTGATTTACTAGGTATCCTTTAGGTGTAGTTCTGGTTTGAGATACAAAACCAAGTATTAGATTTTGTTTAGTAACGTCTTTAGAAATAGTTTCCGGTGTGGTTTCAGTATCGAAGAATACTACATTATTAGGTCTATCATCCCCATTGGTTGATTTTAGAACGTGCGGAGTTCTCATCTACTGCCAGCAAAAAATGGATCTACTAACACGTAATCAAGGTCAACCTTTTCTACTGCTAAGCCATAAGCCTCCGCATCATTAGCAAGAATAGCGAATAATTCAGCTTCTACTTGCGCTCTCGTCTTTTCACTATCAGAGCCTAGATTATAAGTTCTGGTTACCCTTTGTCCGGTGCTTTGGTCTATTCCGGTAACATCAAATCTATATTGTAAGTTAGTTGATAAACTTATACCGTGGTCTGTTTTCCATTGAGCCTGAGATACAAATTCATTTGGTTGTACCCCTGATATTTGACCGCTAAATTCATCTTGAGATAATACTTGCCTACGTATTGCAAAAAAGTCTTGAGCTCGAATGCCTAACCCTCTTGCTTTCAAATCCGCTAATATAGCAGAGCCAGTATTACCTTTCCATATATCATGCGATAGATTGTGACGCAGGAATGCCCTAACCTTGGTTGAGCTAGTCGGCAATATGAGTTTAGGGTCAAATACTGGGTTTACTGGCATAGACCTAAATTATGAATTACTAAAGAAATTTAGAGCGGAAAGCGGTAAGGTTATCTTGCGCAGTCGTTACTTGAACTATAATAATATCTATATATTTCTGATATAAATCATAAGCCTTACCCTCACTATGATACGTTTCCCGCATTCCCCCAAGATGTTCAATAGCCTTGTCAAGCCCGTTATTTGCTCGTTCATGTTTTCGCCTTAGTAATTCACGTTGGGATTTTGACATATTATTTTGTCCTTTATATAGGATTTGCAACAAAAAATGAGAGTGGATTTTTCATTTCCACTCTCATTATACCAGTCTCAATGTCTGGTTTCAGTCGCTAGGTTCCTTACCTAGTCGAGAGTATAATAACCAACATATTTTCCTTTGCCCTCATGAAAGTTTAGGGTCACTCGAATAGGTACGGGGGCTCCAGCAGCTATGTATCTGGAAATTATTTCTACTGGCTGCGCTCCGCCTAAGACTACGGAAAAATATTCTTCATCTGCTTCATTGAAACAGTCACAGAAATAAGGATTTTCTTCTTGGTTTTCATAGCTGCTCTCAAATGGCTTTGCTCCTATGAGTAAGAATGTTTCACCATCTAATGATCGAGCAGGGACTATAGGATGCTCCAACCCTAAATCCTTTTTAGCTTGGGATAAATCTATAACCTGTTCCCAATTTGTTAGTTTGAAACTTCTATCAGTCTCGGAAGGTTCGATAATATCATTTTCCGTTACTTCGTCTTGAACATCAGGTTTATCTTTAGCCATTATTTATACTCCTATTTGGTTAGGCTTATTTACCGGATTTAGCGACTGTACCCTCTAAACCCGCTGCTTGACGTTTTACGGTAACTTCTAGTATTTCCCCACTTGAGGTAATTACCCTAAATTGAGCTTTAGGCACTCTCTCGCCAGATTGAATAACTGACGTACTGTTGATTATGTCTTTATTGCCCGCTAGTAATTCCTGCAATAATATTGCTACTTTTAGAAAGTTCATTATTATTTATCCTTATTTTATTAGTTAGTTTATTTAGGTGTGTACTGGTGGCATTCACTCGTATAATGCCAGTGGTCAACGTTCAACCCGTAGTGAATGCGCTGCTTTACTATAACAGGGGTTTTCTTATCACTGTCAGAAGTTAGAGCTTTGAATACCAATAGGTTCAATTTCTTATCCTTATGTTCAAGGGTAACCATAGCTGCTAAACAATAGGCTTTAGTTCTAAAATGTACAACGTTTCCAGGTCGCATGTAATTATTTCCTTTCATAGTTTAGATGTTCCAAGCTTGTAAGAAGTTATCTATTTCATCCTCTGTACCGCCTTTCACTTTGTCTAGTTCGCTAATAAAATACTGATATGCCCCCTGGGTGTAAATACCAGTTATTTCCTCTTTTAGAATGGATAGCAATAATTGTACCATCCACACTTGACAAGGGTAAACTTCTATAGGCTTTACTTGTAAAGTCGTATAATCTAGGATAGGTAAAATCAATTTACCTTGATAACCCTTTAGCTTACTATTCCAGTCAGTTCGCATGTTTAGGGTATCCTGTAGGAATTGCAGCGCATGTTCATAGCTGTAAATTACTACCCACAATATAAGGAATGGTAAGCTAATTTTATTCGTCATACTAATCAATACTCTCTATAAACATAATGTGTACAAAAAGAGTTTGACTTCCATAAGGGACAAGAGCGTAATTTCCTATGGAGCTTATAACGGGAATTATATCCCCATACTCTAATAAAACATCACTATAATCCTTACTATCTGGTGACCATGATAGATATACTGCTTTAGTAGTAACCCTAAAATATGTTATACTATCATCTGTAGTTTTATTCAACATCTTATATTGTAATACTTTTGCTGTTATCCTAGCCTGTGATGATTTTAATGCAGCTATTTGTATTTCTAATTTATTCATATTGTGCAGCCTCCATTATAGTTTCGCATTGTAAACAATAATCTTTACCATTACGCTCTTGTAATTCGCTGCGGTGTGAACTAAAACCGCAGGCGGTTCGTACTAAGTCAATCCCTATGTAAATAATAAACACATGGTTCATAACTAATTTATCTGTGTAATACCATCCCATATTTATTGCACTAAGTTCGGGATTACTTGGGTCAGTTGTCGGTGTCATTGAGTTATAATCCTTTCAATGTTTTCTAACACTTGAGAAGTTATGCGCTCTAATTCTGTTAGGTCGCTATGCTCCAGAGCTAATAGAGCTAAACCAAAATCGTTATTCTCATTAGCTCTAAGTGTTTCTAACTTAGAAATATTGTTTGCTATTTCCACTGTAATTTTGGCAACTATAAACATATCTCTAGTCATGTTTGATTTCCTCTAATATTTCTAAACCCTGTTTTAGTTTCATAGCGTTATAGAATGAGCTTTGGGCAAAGTCAGCTAATTTGTCTAAGACACTAAACGAACTATTTTTATTTATTCTATTCCTTAGTTTGGCTATTTCTTCTAATTCCCACTGAATTAATTTTATGTTACCCTCTATCCGTTCTAATAACTCTGTTTTTTCTACCATTGTATTTACTCCTATTTATATATAGTGAATAAAATTACATCTAAATTATACCATTTTGAGAATTAGTTGTCAATTTAGAATACCCGATTTTTCATGAGTAGTCTGTGATATAAAGTACAAAGTATTTAGTCCGATTTGAGTTTAGAATTTAGTCAAGACTAAAAC
>SDBT01015540.1_pt1 | contig 12095 bp, 11 predicted proteins | sample 2277101 | NCBI WGS metagenome assembly SDBT01 (sample SAMN10404973, study PRJNA504765) | marine sediment metagenome | isolation source: marine sediment core GS10_PC15, 103 cmbsf | place: Arctic Ocean: Southern Knipovich Ridge | collected 2010
GTTCCGCTCAGGACCTTTATCCCCTTCAATAATTTTATATCATCCAGTTTCTCCTGGAGGAAAAAATTGAGATTGGTTTCTTTTCCCCCTGAGACAGGAATAATGTCATGCCAGTGGTTCAACCATCCACCCAGTTCATTTTCCTTCTCAACAAGTAATACCTGGTACCCTGCACGGGCAGCTTCGATAGCGGCCTGCATCCCGCTGATGCCCCCGCCAATGACGAGGATATCAGAAACAGGGTTTTCGAGCAGGTAGGGATCCGGAAGAGCGGATGTCTCTGTCCTGGCAATTCCCATCCTGAGATAGTCTTCCCCTGCTGCCTGTGTATCTTCATGCCCATGTTCCATGGTCCATGCCACGCCTTCTCTCAGGTTCACCCTCTCGGTAAAGGTTTTCTCAAAGGAAAAGTTGGCTGCCGCATGCCGCGGGGAGCATGCAGCCAGCACAAGGGAGTCGAGTTGCTTCTCCTGCAGATCCCGGATGATCTGTTCACGGGATTCTTGGCTGCACAGAAAGGGATGTTCAGAACAATGTCCGACAGATGAGGACTCATCAGCTATAGCCCTGAGTCTGGCAGTGTCGATGGCATTCCCAATCTGGCATCCACTGCAGATGTATACGCCTATGTTCTTTGATTCCGTCACCCCCTATAAATTCTTTTGTAAGACATTAAGCACTATGCCGGTTGATTCCCTGACCGTGGCGGCCACATCCCTGGGCTCGCAACAGCAGCCCCCGGCCGAGAATCCATGCTCAAGGCTTTCTTTTATGATAAATCCATCCGGGTCCAGGTCCACCCACGGCGACACGGGAATCTCAGGTACGATACCGGTTGCCAGTACCACCAGGTCATAGACCGACCGGATCTTCCTTCCTGATAAAATATCTTCTGCTTCTATTACCAGTTTACCCTCTTCCAGTCCAACGGCATTGACCTTTCCTTTAAGCAGCCGGATCTGGTCATTTTCTTCCACCTTCCTTAGAAAATCTTCATTCCTGCCCGTTACCCTCAGGTCGATATAATAGATATCTGCCCAATGCTCCTCATTCTGCCGGGTGAAATAGAGCGCCTGTTTCAGGGAGGCCGAGCAACAGACTGCAGAACAGTAGGGGAGATGGTTCTCATCACGGGAACCTGCACATTGCACAAATGCGATTTTTTTAGCCGGCTGCTGATCGGATGGTTTCAATATCTTTCCTCCGGTAGGGCCATTAGGTGCCGCCAGACGTTCCATCATGACATTGGTCAGGATATCAGGTGATTTTCCCCATGCAAACTCCTCCAGGTTTTCAGGTTCATAGGGCTTCCAGCCGGTGGTGAGAACTATGCTGGCAATTTTGATCTCATGTGTCCCTGGCTCAGCGTCAAGTTTTATTGCATTATAAAGACAGGCATCGACACATTTCTTGCAGGACTCCATGTCGCAGGCTGCATCATCCAGGTGAAAGCGGGCCGGATAGGCCAGTTCGTGGGGCAGTGCAATGGCCTTTCGGGTGGTCATCCCGTAATTAAACGGATCATCTGTTATTACGGGACAAACGGCCGCACACTCCCCGCAAGCTGTACAGTCCCTCGTCACATATTCGGGCCCGGTTTTGATCCGTGCTTTAAAGTCCCCAACACCACCACTGATCTCCTCAACCGTTGAAGAGGTAAGTACCTCGATCTGAGGATTGTTCCTGATCCGTCTGAAGTTTATTTCAAGCCCGCAATACGGGGGACATAACTTGGGGAAGTATTCATTGATCCTTGCCACCTGTCCGCCAAGGTAGGGCAACTTTTCCACCAGGTAAACCCGGCAGCCTGTTTCAGCAGCCTCCACTGCAGCGGTTATCCCGCCGATGCCCCCGCCAATGACCAGGACAGAATTTTCAGCCATGGCGCCAGCCCTGCTTCCATCCTGAACGGTATTTTGGTCAGGTTCAAGCATTAATCAACCAGGTCTATTACATCGCGCTTTAACAATTCCCATTCATCTGAATCGGGATTCCAGCGGCAGTTGGCAAATACTTTCCAGTCCCCCGACATCCCCGGGAAATCACTCCTGAAATAATACCCCGGCCATCGTGTCTCCTCCCGGAAGAGCATGGTCCGGATATGCGATTCAGCCTGCCAGATCCGGTGGATATTTTCCCAGCAGCGCATCAGCTCATGGGTATCCTCTGCAGCCAGCTTTGCTGCATCTTCTTTCAGCATTTCGAGATACTCCAAACCCTTTTCAAGCAAGGGCGCTGATGTTTTAAACCCGCTCGAAGCACCGCCGGCGTATTCATCCATGATCTTCTGCAGCCGGAACATGAACATCTGGGGTTTGATATAATTGGGATTGACATCGGGATCCTGTGTATAGGCCTTGTGGTTTTCGAAAAGCTCAAGGGGCTGCAGTATCCCCTGTTTCATCTCCTTTATTTTTTCATCGGAAAGGACAGGCAGCTCCGCATTATCAACACAGAATGAGGCTGCAGCCTTGGCGGCAATGCGGCCTTCAGTAAAGGAACCGGAAGAGAATTTATGACTGGATGCGCCCGAGGCATCCCCGGCTGCAAATAATCCTTTCACCGTGGTCATATTCGGGTAACCCCATTTGTAGGGATCGGGGGCAATGTCCTCCGGTCCGCTTACCCATGCACCGGATGCCCCGGAGTGGGAGGAGATAAAGTAGGGTTCGCAGGCCGATATCTCGGAAGGTTTCTCATCCGGTTTGATGTTCATGGATGCCCATAGCAAAGCCTGGCTGACGGTCATGTCAAGAAAATCTTCCCAGGCCTCCTTTTCAAGTTCTTTCAGTTTTTGTTTTGCCTGTTTTTCATCGGGTATGCTCTCGACGATCTTTTTAATGGCTTCATCCGTTCGCATGTAAATGGGACTCTTCCCATCCTCGATCTCCAGCATCATCAGGTAATTCCTGAGGTTTGCCGGTGTGGGTTTGGCCAATCCGTAGGGTGCCCATTTCTCCAGTTCAGCAGCACGGGTCTGCATGTAGTTCTCTCCGAGGGCATTGGTAGCCTGTGCCTGGAAAAGCAGGAACCAGGCTCCAACGGGACCATAGGCATCCTTGAACCGCACAGGTACGAACCGTACTTCCTGGCAGGTCATCTCTGCACCTGCTTTTAGCGTAAAATAAGCACTGGCACCACTGTTGAATGGAGGATACCAGGACCTTCCAAGTCCCTCGCCAACTGATTTGGGTTTGAATATATGAACAGCTCCCCCCATGGTCGCCAGCACAGATTTTGCTCTGAAAATATATACCTTCATATCCCTGACACTGAATCCGATGGCCCCGATACAGCGATCGCCTTCCATAATGGGATCCGTAATGAACACCCGCTCAAGGTACTGGCCGTTTTCACCGAGCTCGGCAAGGGCATTTTTGGCAGCCTCAGCCACGATTGTTTTGTAGGATTCACCGTGGATCATGATCTGCCAGCGTCCTTCATTCACATATTTCCCATCATCGTCTTTCCAGATGGGGAGTCCCCATTTCTCAAATAAATGCACAGATGCATCCACATGACGGCCGATATTGGCAACCAGGTCATCGCGGGCAATTCCCATCAGGTCATTCTTAACATATTTCACATAATCGCTGAGGGTATTATTCCCTTCTTTTAGTCCCAGGTACATATTAATCGCAGACAGTCCCATGGCAACCGCACCAGACCTGTCCATTGAGGCTTTATCCACCAGTGTGACACGAAGGTTGTTCTTTTTCGCCCAATGGGCAGCTTCATATGCGGCCCCGCAGGCGGCCATTCCGCCTCCAAGAATGAGGATATCCGTCTGGATCTCGACGGTTTCAAAGTTCTCTGTAATACTCATAATCAGATTTTTTCCAGTTCATCAAGACCGGTGGAGGCCGGCTCTGTACGAAGTAAGGGGTTTTTCAGGTCCTCGGTGCCGGTCTCAAAACCGGCATCCGGATCGGCAGACCCTTCCGGGGTTGTCCGGGTAGGAAACTTGAACCGCTTGATCTGCCCGTCCCTGAACTTCACTGACCACATGATGGCATCTGAACTTCGCAGTGGTTGTACAACGCCTCCAAGGGGCATGAAATCGGCGTAACCCCTGACCTCAATAGCCTGGGTGGGACAGATCTTTACGCAATTGTAGCACTCCCAGCACATTTCGGGAGCCCGGTTCCTGGCCTTGTTGCTCTGCCTGTCCAGGACCATCAGGTCATTGGGACAGATGTACTGGCATGCAGTTCTGTCCAATGCCTTGCATCCGTCACATTTATCAGTAATTACAAAACTGGGCATGATGATATTTTTTCAGTATCCGATGATATAAAGGTTATGGTCCTCATCTATGCAGTAATCAACAAGATCAAGCAGCTCCTGGTTCATTTCGACCATCTTTTCGTGGTAGATGGTCCAGTGATCCATCCAGGTTTTATCCATCCTGACAAGGGCCCGGAGGAAATCTTTCCCAAACACCTTCTCATCAAGGAGGGACTGAAACTCGGAAAGGGTTCTGAGCTTTTGAAGCATAACCAGATGGGTAAGCAATTGGTTTCTCAGGGGGATGATATAACGGGTGTTGTACTTTGTAGCATCGTAATATTCATACAGCTTATTGGATTTTTCAAAGCAGGAAGTGAAAAGATTAAAGACAACACTGTCAATATACCTGGATTCAGCATCCAGTTTATTGTAGTCTTCATCAGTGCCGGTCAGATTGAGTTCAACGAAGTTCAGTTCTTTTTGGCTGTAAATGGATAGTTTCATCTTGTAAGTATTCTAGCGTAAAATTATAAAAATAGTTATTAGACCTGCGCATCTTATATTTATTATTTTTGCATGTATTAATTTCGTCTGCATTGAAAAAGGAAGAATTACAGGAACTGTTCCGCCAACACTACGGCATACAAGCTCATAAAATCAATGAATTGCCAAGATCTCCTTCTCACAGGAGGTATTTCAGAATGGAAGGGCAGGATGCTGGCTGCATTGGTGCAATCAGTCCGGATCCCCTGATAACAAAGGCGTTTCTCAGGTTTACCGAGCATTTTAGAAACAAAGGACTGAATGTGCCTGAACTGTACGCTGTTCAGGAGGGAAAGGGAATTTACCTGCTGGAGGACCTGGGAGATCTGATGTTGAAACATCTGGTTGATCAGGACAGGGAGGAAGGATCATTTCCCGGGAAAGTACGCCCTTTTTATCACTCGACCCTTGAGCACCTGTTGAGATTTCAGGTGGAAGGTCATGCGGGATTGGATTATTCCGTCTGTGTTCCCCGGAGGGAATTTGACAGGCAGTCGGTATTATGGGATATGAACCACTTCAAATATTTTTTCCTGAATTTGCTGGGCATCCCATTTGACGAACAGAAGCTGGAAGATGATTTTCAGTTCTTTGCCAGCTACCTGATGAATGCTTCAAGGGATCATTTTCTGTACCGAGATTTTCAGGCCAGGAACATCCTGGTCCGGGACGAAGCATTATTTTTTATTGATTACCAGGGGGGCAGGATGGGTGCCTTGCAGTACGACGTGGCATCATTGCTGTTTGAAGCAAGGGTTGATCTTCCCTCAGACTTCAGGGTAGAATTACTGCAGTATTACCTTGAGAAACTTGGGAGGGTGAATAAGAATGATGCCGCAGAATTTCAAAAATATTACTATGGTTTTGTGCTGGTCAGGATATTGCAGGCTATGGGGGCATACGGGATCAGGGGAATCATAGAGAACATTCCATTGTTCCTTCAGAGTATCCCATTTGCCATACAAAATATCGGGTGGCTGCTTGACAAGTCGCTTATCCCGCAAGGAATGCCAGAGCTGACAAGATGCATGCAACGCATAGCAGGATTATCAAATTGGAAACATGCTGTGGCAGAAGATAAATTAACTCTGAGAATCACCAGCTTTTCCTATAAATTGGGAATCCCCAGGGATTATAGCGGACATGGGGGGGGATACATTTTTGACTGCCGTACACTCCCCAACCCGGGCAGGATCGAAGCTTACAGGAAATCAACAGGCCGGGATAAGGATGTCATAGATTTCATGACCGGCAAACAGGAAGTTTCGGATTTCCTGGGAAAGATATTTGCTTTGGTGGACCAATCTGTCGAGGTTTATACGCAAAGGAGATATACTAATTTGATGATAAATTTTGGTTGTACCGGCGGACAGCACAGATCGGTATACTGTGCCGAGCAGCTTAAGGCTTACCTGGAAGAAAACCACCCTGTAAATGTTATTTTGAAACACAGGGAGTTGGATAAATAATCTGATGAGAGCAATAATCCTTGCAGCAGGAATGGGTATCAGGCTGAAACCCCTGACTGATAATACACCCAAGGCACTTGTTCCTTTTAAGGGAACACCGATGGTGGAGAGAATTATCAGGAACCTGGCGGATGCAGGCATATCCCATATCATGGTAAACGTCCATCATTTTGCCGGCAAGGTGGTTGAATTCCTTGACAAGCTTGTGGTGGAGGGAGTGAGCTTACACATCTCGGATGAAACCGGTGAATTGATGGATACCGGCGGCGCCTTATTGCAGGCCAGGGAATTTTTAATGTGGGAAGAAGATTTTATTGTCCACAATGTAGATGTGTATACCGATCTGGATATCAGCGATCTCATCAGGTATCACAGGGATGGTAAGGCGTTGGCAACCATCGCAGTGAAGAAGCGGCCAACATCAAGATCCCTGTTATTTGACGGTACCGGATCTTTATGTGGATGGATACATAATGAAACAGGGGAAAAGAGGATGGTCCGAACCCCCTCAGGATCACTTGAGGATTTTGGCAATAGCTGTGTACAGGTAATCAATGCAGGATTTCTGGATTTCTTCCCGAAAACAGAGCCACGCTCACTGACCGAGATGTACCTGGAGCTGGCTGAGCGACATAAGATAGGAGATTTTATACATAACCAGGATTACTGGTATGACCTGGGCCGTTATAACAATTTCATAAAAGCGGATAAAGAGGTATTTTATTAATAAATTAACTATTTTCACAGCAAAATCATAAGCATGTCAGCCAAACAAACATCTGCCCTGACCACACTTGTCGGACCATTCCAGAGGTTCTTCAAAATTGAGGCAGCCAGCGGGATACTCCTGATAATTTGTACAGCCATTGCTATGATTATGGCAAACTCTGCCGCCTCAGATGCCTATAACCGGATAGTTGACTGGGAATTATCCGTACAGGTGGGCAATGTGTTTAAATTGTCAAAACCCTTGATCCTCTGGATAAATGATGGTCTGATGGCGCTTTTCTTTTTTGTTGTGGGACTGGAAATCAAGCGGGAGATACTGGTGGGTGAACTTGCCACATTCAGGCAGGCTGCTTTGCCCATTTTTGCTGCCATTGGAGGCATGGTAATCCCGGCTTCCGTCTTCGTTATATTACATGGCAATAATCCCGGATCGGAGGGCTGGGGCATTCCAATGGCTACCGATATTGCATTTTCACTAGGTATACTCAGCCTGCTCGGGAAACGGGTACCCCTGGCACTGAAGGTATTTCTTGCAGCATTTGCCATTGTGGATGACATGGGAGCAGTGATCGTAATTGCTGTATTTTACAGCGAATCAGTGGGATGGGATAACCTGTTGATTGCCGGCACATTGTTTATCATGCTGTTCATGGCAATCAAGGCAGGCATGCGTAATCCGGGAGTTTTTCTGGTAGTGGGTATATTTATCTGGTATTATTTCCTGAAATCCGGTTTGCATCCAACGGTTGCCGGGGTTGCTCTGGCCTTTATAGTACCAACAAAACGATCAATAAAATTATCTGTATTTAACCGGGTCATGCAATCAAACCTGAAAGTATTTGCTGATGCTGATTCGGAGGAAAAATTATTGCTGAACAAAAAGCAACTGGAGTCACTTGATAACCTGGAGGATTATCTCGGCAAGGTTCATAGTCCCCTGCAATCCATCGAGCACAGAATGCACGGCTTTACATCCTATTTTGTAATGCCGGTCTTTGCCATTGCCAATGCCGGTGTATTGCTAAGTGCGGCTCCGGGCGAATCGGTGATAGGTCCGCTTTCGATCAATATTGCCCTTGCCCTCATACTGGGAAAGGTACTTGGGATCCTGATATTCGCATGGCTTGGCATCAGGTTAAAAATAACAGCCCTGCCATCAGGTACAAGATGGATACATTTGGTGGGACTGGGGTTCCTTGGAGGCATAGGCTTTACCATGTCTATGTTTATAAGCAGCCTGGCCTACAAGGATGCAGGCTTGCTTAACCATGCCAAGATCGGCATTTTAATGGGTTCACTGGTGGCAGGGATACTGGGCTATATGATACTGAAGTATACCCTGAAACCTCAGATTGAGGATAAGAGTGAGGAAGAATTATGAAAGAGCATTTAATTGATGAGTTGAATGAGAATTGGACAGGGAAGGATCCGGAAGAGGTACTGTCATTTTTTCTTGACAGGTACAAGGGTAAAATTGTACTTGCTTCCAGCATGGGAGCAGAGGATCAGGTGCTGACCAAAATGATCGCTGATATTGATCGTGGGACCAGGATCTTTACCCTTGATACGGGACGATTGTACCAGGAAACCTATGATCTGATCCAGCATACCAACGAAGAATATAATCTGAATATAGAAGTGTACTTCCCTGATTATAAGAAGGTGCAGGAAATGGTGGCAAGCAAGGGCATTAACCTGTTCTACAAAAGCATTGAAAACCGGAAGCTTTGCTGTGATGTGCGGAAGAATGAGTCCCTTAAACGTGCACTGGAAGGCATGGAGATCTGGATCTGCGGCCTGCGGAAGGACCAGACGGTTACCAGGTTTTTCAATAAGCTGGTGGAATGGGATGACAAACACCGCCTGATGAAGCTGAACCCTCTCATCAACTGGACCGAGAAACAGGTCTGGCAATACATCAGGGAAAATGATATCCCCTGTAATGTATTGCATGACCGTGGCTTTCCGAGCATAGGTTGCAAACCCTGTACCCGGGCCATACAACCGGGGGAGGATTCCCGGGCAGGACGCTGGTGGTGGGAGAATGAAGAACATAAGGAATGTGGCCTTCACAACAGTGATTAGGGGAATGCCTGTAAAATCCAATCAAATGAAATTAGCCTTAAATACCCTGGTTTACGAAGTTGGAAACAAGGGTCCGGAAGAATCTTTAAGAGCAGCTGTTAAATATGGATTTAAATACATTGAATATGCGGGGATCAGGAAAGGCAATCCCTTGACAATGAGCAGGGAGCAGCGAAATGAAGTGGTAAGAATTGTGAAAGATAATGGGATTCACAGTACACAGATGCTGATGGTTGCTACCAAGGATACTGCGCACCCGGATCCTGAAAAACGCGATGCGGTATTTGATTACATGAAAGCCTGTGCCGACTTCCAGATGGAATTGGGCGGTCGTCAGTTGCTTGTATGCTGGGGCGGTGGACTATACGAATTGGGAACCCCTCCTGAACAGTCATGGTTATACATGCTGGAGAATGTCGGACGTTTTGCTGAGTGGGGACTGGATAAAGATCTCCTGGTAGGAATTGAACTGGATCCCCATGTATATTTCATTTGCAATAATACCTGCAAACTTGCGAAGGCTGTTGAAGATATCGGCCTGCCAAATGTATATCCAAATGTTGATGTCGGCCACCTGGTAATCACCCGTGAGGAACCGGAACAACTGGAAAAACTGAAAAGCAGGATATTGCATGTCCATTTAAGTGAAACGGAAAGCTTTGCACATACCAACAGTATTTTGGGTACCGGAGTCGTCCCATTTCGTCAGTATGTAGACAAGTGCCTTGAATTAGGAATAGAAGAGAATTGTGCGAAACTCGGGGAACCATGTGTGGCAGGTATTGAAATGGGAAGCGAAGCCAGTGGTGGATTTGTAGAAGATCCGGACCATTGGGTCGAAGAGAGCCTGAAATTCCTGGAAAAAGAGTTACCGCAAGTAACCCGCTAAGCAGATCTGAGGATCTATTCGATCACCCCGGAACCAATGACCTCATCCCCGTCATACCAGGCAGCGAATTGTCCGGGTGTGATCCCCCGCTGGACTTTGTCAAAAACAATGTACGAAGCCTCTTTCATGGCGTGGAGTGTGCCTTTCTGCAGAGGCTGGCGATACCTTATGCGGAAACTGAATCTTTTCGATTCACCCTTATTTAATTGAAGGTCCGGCCTGACCCAATGCATGGCAGGAGCGCTGATTGACAGTCCTTTTCGGTACAATCCGGGATGACTCTCCCCTTCTCCTGTATAGATGATATTCCGCAATGTATCTGTTCCAATGATGAACAATGGCTTCTTCTTGCCACCTATGTTCAAGCCTTTGCGCTGGCCAATGGTATAAAAATGGGCCCCGTTGTGGGTGCCGATAAGGATCCCGTCTTCCGGCTGGTATTGCCAGGGCTGGGAGAGATAGATGGGATTGTCCCTGTCAGGATTAAAATCAAGGTAGCCCTGGAATCTCCTGGGTATTTCAATCACATCTCCCTTTTTGGTTTCGAGCCGCTGCTGAAGAAAAGTCGGCAGGTCAACCTTTCCAATGAAACATATCCCCTGGGAATCCTTTTTGTCGGCCGTGGGCAGGTTCTGTTCGCTCGCTATTTCCCTGACCCTTTCCTTTGGAAGGTCGCCAATGGGGAAAAGGATCTTCGAAAGCTGTTCCTGGTTAAGCTGGCATAAAAAATAGGATTGTTCCTTATTGGGGTCGAGTCCCGCCTGCAATCGGTAAAATGTTTTACCATCCTTTTCAAGTGTTTCCTTCCTGCAATAATGTCCTGTTGCCACAAAGTCCGCCTTGTACTCTTCGGCCACTTTGAAAAACTCATCAAATTTGATCTCGCGGTTACACAGAACATCAGGATTCGGTGTCCGTCCCATCTCATATTCATGGAACATATAATCCACCACCCTCTTCTTATAGACCTTGCTGAGGTCGGCACTATGGAAAGGAATATCCAGTTTTTTAGCCACGAGCTGTGCAAAGACCAGGTCATCCCTCCATGGACAATCGCCTTCCAGCGTTCCGGTCTTATCATGCCAGTTGATCATGAACACAGCGATCACATCATATCCCTGCTTTTTGAGCAGGTATGCCGCAACACTGGAATCCACTCCACCCGATAAACCAACCACGACTCTTTTCATAAGCATTCAATTGGCTTCAAAATTAGCAAAATCGGTTGAATCAACAGATAGGGGAGGGATGGACTATGAATGAAGGTTTTTTATAACCTCCTCGTTACTGAGAATATTCGCAACGATTGCATATATACTCTCAGAAGCAAATCCTTTCAGTTTGGTCATCAGGATTTTTTTCAGGTCTTTGATCTGTCTCTCTTCTTCAAGGGCTTTTTTAATTTCACGGAACTGTGAGCCGGTCAGCTCATCCTGAAGTGCATTCAGTATGACCTCGAAAGAGATGGTATTGCCGGTTTCTTCCGGAGCACCAAAAGCCTCAAGCTCAACAATGGCTTCTTCAAGTATTTCCTTGCCAAGTTTTTTACATGCCTCCATGGAATTGGTATAGCCCGTTTCATCCCTTAAAACCCAGCTTCCCTGGTCGTATTTGATCTTTCGAATGGCTTCGACCTTCTTTGTTTCCTGGCCGAATATCCTTTCCGTCAATAGAACGGTGAAATTTTTCCAGGCATTCAGATCAAAATCTTTGGCCTCCAGCTTTTCAATCTGGTCCTTTAATACTTTTATGGCATTTTTCGGTTCCATGACCTTCTAAAAATACGAATAATAAGAGGATTGTGCAAAAGCAGGAAATGCAGGTTGGAAAGAGTGCTTCATGATCAGTAGCGGGTTGAATTCTCCCGATCCTAATCATTGTGATAGCGTTCCAGCCTGTTTTGCAGCTCTTCCTGGTATACAAGGTTGATGTCTGTTTTTGGGTCGGAACAATAATATACAGGGGTCCCTTCCTGCCTTGCATATGGGGTTGAGATCCTGCCAACGATATCGACCTGCTTGAACAGCTCCTCCAGGTTATCGCTATCTCCAATCTTGATCAGGTACTCCGCATCTATGCTTTCAGGGGCCCAGAAGATATAACTGTCATTGTAACTGATGACCGGAGGCATATCGTATTTTGTACCATAA
>SDBT01015541.1_pt1 | contig 12095 bp, 10 predicted proteins | sample 2277101 | NCBI WGS metagenome assembly SDBT01 (sample SAMN10404973, study PRJNA504765) | marine sediment metagenome | isolation source: marine sediment core GS10_PC15, 103 cmbsf | place: Arctic Ocean: Southern Knipovich Ridge | collected 2010
TTGGCGGTCGTCTTCGGGAGCATTGGGCAAGTGCTCGCAGTAGCGGACCGTGTCGTAGCCGGCGTATCCGATCGCCCCGCTGCAAAACGGCGGCAACTCGGGCAAAGTCGCCTCGCGGACGCCCTCGACCCGACGTCGCAGCTCGTCCAGCGGATTGTCCGACTCGAACTGCCGGGTGACCAGCGTGGGCGCGCCGGCGGCCGAGACGCCCGAGTACTCGTTGGTGGTCACGCGGTTGCCATAGGCTTCGATCTCGAAATAGGGCTCGGTGGCTAGGAAGCTGTAGCGTCCGACCTTCTCGCCGCCGATGACGCTCTCGAACAGGCAGGCACAGCGGCCGGCGTCGATCTTGTGGAAGGCCGAAACGGGCGTCAGGGCGTCGCCGACCAGCCGGCGGTAGACGGGGACCAAGTCGGCGTCTTGGGCCAGTTTCTTGAACGTGTCGAAATCGGGGCAGTGCGTATCCATGCTGATCGAGCGTTTGGGGGGCAGCGGCGGTTGTGTCTGGTCGGAAACGGAGTTTCCCGACGTCTGTTTAGGTTATCACTACCTGCGGTTGGCGACAACCTAACCTTTCACGGGGCGACTTGTCTCGCTTCATCCGGCCACGCAGCGGACAGCCCGACGGGCGTTTCGGGGTAATCGTTGGTCACGGAGAAACCAGGGTCCCTTCCGATATATGCGGGTTTCTCCCCCTTCTGGTGGATAACGACTCGCCTTGACAGCCGGGTGGCCGCTGATAGAATCTTGTTGGCAGCGCTTCGATAGCTGCCGTTTTTGTGGTGGCGCCGTTCGGCGTCATGGGGCTGGATTGGGTGGTGGTCTTTCGGAACCCCCCCGCCTAAAGCGGCGATCGGCTGATGTCAGACGGAGTCTTGCGATCATGAAATGTCAGAAATGCGATAAACCGGCGACCTTTCATATCACCGAACTGACCGGTGGGAAGCCGCAGGAGTTGCATTTGTGCGAGGACCACGCCCGGGAATACCTGACGGCCTCGGGCGCCGAACCTTCCAACTTGGGCAGCATGGCGGCCGTGTTGGCCCAGCAGATGGTTCAACAGATGGCCGTCGGACAGACGGCCGAGGAATTGGCCGAGTTGGACCAGCACAGTTGTCCGGTCTGCGGAATTACCTTTTACGAGTTTCGCAGCCGGGGACGGCTGGGGTGTCCGCATGACTACACCGCTTTCCAACAGCAACTCGAACCGCTCATTTTGAACATCCACGGAGAATCGGAACATATAGGCAAAACGCCCCGGCGGTCGGCCGAGGGAAGCCAGCAGCGGACCGAGTTGATCCGCTTACGCCGCGAGATGAAGGAAGCCGTGGCCGACGAAGAGTACGAACGGGCGTCGAATATCCGTGATGAGATCCAACGGATCGAAGACCAGGGGCCAGAAGACCAAGGGCCAGAAGACCAAGAGCCAGAAGATCAAGGGCCAGAAGACCAAGGGCCAGAAGACCAAGAGCCTGGGGAGTCGAAAGAATAGCCGTGGAACTTAACGATCTAACAAGACGCAGCGGCGAATGGCTTCGAGGGTGTGGCCCGGAAAGCGATATCGTCATCAGCAGCCGGATCCGCCTGGCCCGCAATCTGGCCGACTACCCGTTCATCAGTTGCGCTTCGGAGTTGGACCGCGAGCGGATCGAGAACAGTGTGCGGGAGCGGATTCTCAGCATCAAAGAGTCGAGTGAACTGCTCTACGTGGATGTCGAGGAGCTCGAAGGGGTCGACCGGCAGTTGCTCGTCGAGCGGCACCTGATCAGCCGGGAACACGCCGAGAGCGAAGGGGCCCGCGCCGTGGCGGTGGACGTCGGCGAGAAGTTCAGCGTCATGGTCAACGAGGAAGATCATTTGCGGATGCAGGTGATGCAGAGCGGATTCGACCTGCAAAGCGCCTGGGAGTATATCAATCGGATCGACGACCTGATCGAAGAGAAAATCACCTACGCCTTCCACGAGCGACTGGGATATCTGACCGCCTGTCCGACCAACGTGGGCACGGGAATGCGCGTCAGCGTGATGCTCCATCTGCCCGCCCTGGTCATTACCCGGCAGATCGACAAGGTCTTTCGCAGCCTGCAAAAGATCAGCCTGGCCGTGCGAGGGCTCTACGGCGAGGGATCGCAGGCGACGGGCGATTTCTACCAGATCAGCAATCAGATCACCTTAGGACGCAGCGAAACCGAACTGATCGAGCAGATCGGCGAGATCGTGCCCGTGATTATCGATTACGAACGGCAAGCCCGCGAATTCCTGGTCAAGGAGAGCCACGAGAATCTGCACGATCGGGTAAGCCGCGCCTACGGCATCCTGCGGACGGCCCAGACAATCAGCTCCGAAGAGACCATGCACCTGCTCTCGAGCGTGCGCATGGGCGTGAACTTGGGGCTGATCTCCGACCTCGAGATCCCGGCCGTCAACAAGCTCTTCATCCACACCCAGCCGGCCCATCTCCAAAAGCTCCGCGGTATCGAACTCGACCCGGACGACCGCAACATCGAGCGCGCCGCCTATCTCCGCCGTCATCTAAACAAAGAAAACGGCGCCGACGGCGCCGAGACAAACTAAGCCCGGCCGGGCGTCTGAAGCGGATCACGTGCTGTAGGAGGCGACTTCTGCAAGGCTTCGTCCGTCACCGCCGGGCAAGTCCCGGGGTGGCGGAAGAAAAAGGTTCCAGGAACCTTTTATCCCTAACCCCCTTTTCGCCCTCACGGACTGCTGGGGGATTTGTCCGAAGCGGCCAGGGCTACGGGCACGGCGATGGCCGTGGCGATAATGGCGGCTAGGATCCAGGGATTGGAGAGAAACTTCGGTGCCCGTTGCCAGGGGCGGCGAGCCGAACTTCGTGTAGACGCCAGACGGACAAACGGTTCTGCCGAAGGCGGGGCCGTGCCAGGCGCCCAGAGTCGGTACGTGCCGACCTGCTGAGCCGAAGCGACTTGATGCACGCCGCCGCGTACTTGCTTGAAGGTGAAGACGCCCTGCTCGTCCGTGAAGCCGGTGGCCACCACGTGCGTGTCATGCTGTAGCGTAACGGGCGCCTTGGCAACGGGCGCGCCTTCGGCATCGGTGATCTTGCCGACCAGCACCCCGCCGAATCCCAGAGTCACGTCAGTGAGAACTGCCGGCGGCTGCGTTTGCGGTTTGGGCGGATCGGCGGCCAACGCCGAGGGTGGCAGGCAAACTCCCAAAACGGCCAGCCAGACGAGAACGTGGGAAAAAAGGCTCTTCCGCTTCATGGTTCAGGTTCCTTAATCGGCCAAGCCACATTCGCGATCTACCGCGAATGACTCGGTAAAGTGCCCAGTGGATCGGCAACGGAATTGGAGAAATTGATAAGGCCCCAGCGTGAACCAAAGTCCGTCGCGGGGGATCTGTCAGGATGTGGAAGGCTTATATCGAAACCGGGCCATCGCGACAACCCCAATCCCCTCACGGGTCGCATGAGCCGGGTGGCGTACGATAGCCCGAAAGAACTTGGCCCGCTGTTCGCTCCGGCGTAATGCGGGTAGAATACACGCTTTTCGAAGTACCTCTCGTTCCCACGCTCTGCGTGGGAACGCCATGTCACGACGCTCCGCGTCGATGAAGCGGGGGCCGCAGAGCGACCGTTCAGTGCGTTCCCACGCGGAGCGTGGGAACGAGAAACAACGAGATCGGGAGAGCGGATATGATTGAGCCCACGGTGGAACTTGTCGAGGCGGGGCAGGACCTGTCGATGCAGCAGATGGCGGACACCATGGGCCAGATCATGCAGGGCCGGTGTCCGGAGCAACATATCGCCCGGCTGCTGGTCGCGCTGCACGAAAAGGGAGAGACCGTCTCGGAAGTGGCCGGTGCGGCGGCGGCCATGAGGCAACACATGACCCCGATCCGGACCGACCGGACCGGACTGCTAGACACGTGTGGCACCGGCGGCGACGGCGCCCGAACGTTCAACATCAGCACCATGGCGGCCCTGATCACCGCGGCGGCGGGTGTGCCGGTTGCGAAGCACGGGAATCGGGGTATCACCAGCCGTAGCGGGTCGGCCGACGTGTTGGCCGCCTTGGGTGTGAACATCGAGGCCGACGTGCCGCAGATCGAGGCCTGTCTCGAAGAGCTGGGGATCTGTTTCTGTTTCGCCCCTCTGTTGCATCAGGCCATGAAGCACGTCGGGCCGGTCCGCAAGAAGCTGGGCATCCCGACGATCTTCAATATCCTGGGCCCGTTGGTCAATCCGGCCGGCGCGGAGTTTCAGTTGCTCGGTGTGGGCCGCGACCCGTTGCGGGCCGTGTTGGCTGAGGCCTTGGCCATGCTGGGTACCCGACGTACGTTGGTTGTTCACGGGGCGGACGGGTTGGATGAAGTTTCGCTCGGCGATACGACGCATGTCACCGAGGCCACCGAGAGCGGCCTGCGCGAATTCACCTGGACGGCCGAAGACTTCGGGCTTCCGCCGGCCGGGCGCGAAACGATGTTGATCGAGGGGCCGGAGGAAAGTGCAACGATGATTCGTGAGATCCTCGACGGGAAGGTCGGCCCGCCTCGTGATATCGTGGTGCTCAATGCGGCGGCCGCACTCTGGACCGCCGGACGAAACGAGTCGCCGAAGGCGTGTGCCCACCTGGCGGCCGAGGCGATCGACAGCGGCGCGGCCAAGGATCTGCTGAGCCGATTGGCGGAGCAGTCATGGGCAAAATGAACATGGGAAAAATGAACATGGGAAAAATGAACATGGGAAAAATGAACATGGGAAAAATGAACTCAGCCACCCTGCGGTTGGTTTTGTTGGTCTCGTGCGGCCATGCGCTGGTTCACGTGTATGAACACTCGCTCGGTAGCGTCGAGCAACTCGTGGTGGCAGACCCCGCGTTCGAAATCCCGGCCGCCGACCGGAAGGAGATCTCCGGCGAGTTGGGTAACTGGCTGCGGTTGCCGTTCGGGCTATGTGCCTTGGCCGCCGGCTGGCTGGCTGACCGGTTCGGCGCCAAGCGCCTTTTGCTGGTCTACTCGCTGGGGTGCGCGGCGGCGGCTGGCCTGGCATGGTGCGCTCCGAACTTGCTGATGATTACCGCGGCCATGTTCACGCTGGGGTTGTTCGCGAGCATCTATCATCCGGCCGGCGTGGGGCTGATCACCCATCACACCAACCCGGAGAACCGGCCCATGGCCTTGGGGTACCATGGCGTTTTCGGTTCGGCGGGGATCGCGGCCGGTCCGTTTCTGGCGGGGTTGGTGCTCCATACGGGCGTCACTTGGCGGGAGTATTACTTGGTGCTGACCATTCCCGGGGTCCTGTTGGCCGTCTGGTTGATTCTCAAGCTGTCCAGTCATCAGCAGCAGTCCAGCGCGAGCAATCCCGAGTCGGTTGACGGGGACGGCGAGGACGATGCCTATTGGCGATCCTATTTCACGCTGATCACCATGGCTTGCGTGGCGGGGTTCGTTTACGCGGCCATCTTGCACTTCCTGCCGCGTTACCTCGACGACACCGGGTTGCAATTCAAAGGAATTCCCGAGGCCAGTTTGCGAAACTATCTGACGGCGGCCGTGCTGCTGTTGGGGATGGTGGGCCAATACACGGCCGGGCGCGTGGCGCGCCCGACCACCTTGGAGCCGCTGATGACGATGGCCTTTTTTGCCACCGTGCCTTGCGTTCTGTGGATGGGGTTTGCCGAAGGAACCAGCCGAATTTGGGCGGCTGCCCTGTTTTCGCCGCTGTTCTTTGCGCACCAGCCGCTGTTCAACAGCCTGGTGGCCAAATACGTCCCTCGAAAGCGGCGCAGTCTATGCTACGGGCTAAGTTTCACCCTAGGATTCGGCGTCGGCAGCCTAGGCCCAAACTTTGCCGGCCGTGTGGAGAGCTACGCACTGCGATACGGCGTCCTAGCCGGCGTACTAACCCTAGCCGGCTGCCTATCCCTAATCCTCTGGCGCTGGCACGGCCCGGTCGTCGAGGAAGAATAGCCGCTTACGGTTCCCCCGCTACGTCACATGCTAGGGCATTCCCGCAACAACCACTCTTGCCAGTCGAGCCATCCCGTAAATCCAGCAGAACCGCCTGCCGCAGCCAATAGTTATGTATGGTGTCCCCGGAACTCCCCGGAACTCCTGTCCCCGGAACTCCCCCGAACTCCAGCGAAATCAATCGGCCTCCGTAGCTGGGGCCTCCTTCTCGTCTAAAACGGCAACGACCCACGGTAAAAAGGTAAATGCATTTGAATCATTACTCAGATCGAGTGGAAGAACGGAATGGGCAACTAGCGTGACCTTGCAGAGCTTGCCATTCTGCGTGCGAATAAACTCTCCTATTCGCGGAATAACGTCAACAACAGCCCAAAATGCGCCGCCCTCGATCGCCGACATGCCTTCGGCCATCAATTGTTCGATGGGCGGCTTATTCGAAAGCGAAATATGAACAAGCTTCTGCCCTGACTTTTGTGCGTACTCGACCAATCCATCGGGCATTGGTGGGACTGAATTTGGATTTGTGTGTTTCATCGAATGTCGTCTTGTTTTTTAGGGGAGTTCCGGGGGCACCATACATAATTATCTTCATCCGGCTTTCTTCGGAGCGGAGTTATGTATGGTGTCCACCGAACCCCCCCCCGGAACTCATTTCGGCTGACCTGCCTTGTAGCCTAACCACACGGACACTGGCTGACAAGCAGCCAGCGGCATCTGGCGGTCGGCGGCTCGCACAATCCGTTCATGTTGTGGCCAGATCAACCTCTGACTCCACCAACTCGAAAGCCTCGTGGAACTCCACATTCCCAGTGTCTTCAGCTAGTTCGTACAATTCTCGTGCGATTGTCTCGTATTCCCGCCAGTCTCTCCCGTTTGTTGGAATTCGGGTTCCGTATCGGTGACACATCAGAGCCGCGTCGCCACTCTCGACGAATGCCTCTCGCAGTGCCGGGGGCGGACAAGTGACAATGTCGACTCTGCCAGGATATCCGACAAACTTCTTGGGCCACTTCGTTATTATTTGAACGCTCGGCGGTTCTTTGCATAACTTGGTGTAGTCGCAAATAAAGACTATTCTGCGGACTTCTTTTTCGATTGCAGCCTCGATGATATTGCACCTCGAACCCGCAGATGCTGCATCTGGGGCGCACGGACCAACAACAGGGCTGAAGTGCTCAACCGAACTTACTACGACTGTGACTTGCGGATCACCGGTAAAGATCTCGTCGACTGGGCCAACATGATTGGCGAGGGACGCTCTGTTGACTTCCCCACCGAGCGCTCGTAGCGATAGGGCCTTTTCAGACAGGGCGCTGTTCTCAGAAAACTCACGAACGACACCCAAGTTTGACGTTACGATGGTGAGGTTTGATCTTAGAGCCACAATGGACAACGCGGCGTAGAAAGAACTCGTACCCTCTGGGATGATAACGCAGTCCCCATCATGAACGATACTCGATGCTCCATCGTGTTCAGCAAGGTAGTGGCCAACAGCACGCTTCTCGAGCTGTCTCTCATACAGCCGCTTCGTGAATTCGGATTCCATCGAGTAGGTGCTTATCGGCTCCTGATTCGACAAATGCCATTCGTACCACCTTCCCAATAGATCGGCAAGGTCGTTGGCCCTCGCTTTTCTAAGAATAGACGTACATGCAGCAGAGAAATCGGGTTGCTTGAGAATGTCGCCAACAGGGGTTGGGCGAATCTCCGTAAAGTCATTGAGATCTCCCAGTGTTGTCCCACTCGAGTAGAACTGTTGGAGACCGCCGTTTTGCGTTCGTCTAATTCGGAGATAGGTTTCTTGATCGATCCACCTATTCGCAACTATGAAGCGAAGAAAATCCATCTCACAATACCTCCATAAATGGGGACGGGATGACCCAACGTCTACGTTATTACAAATGGCCGCTTAATACAAACGGCTCTTCCGTTTCTAGTTGCAAACCCCCGGAAAGTTGCGAGCCAACGTGACCAGCCGGTGACCACCCCCGACGACTACTGCTAGATTTAGCAGAAGAGTCGACGTTGTCAACGGGCTGAAAGCCCGCAAAGGCCCGATTTCTTGGTATATTTTGGTCCACGGCATGCCCCTCCGCGGAGGTATTTTGCGGCTGGTCTTTTGCGCAACTCGTTGCTGTACAAGCTGATACGTATACCTAACACGGGCGAAACAGGCGTGTTCTGTAGGAGGCGACTCCAGTCGCCGATTTTCCCTTTGGCTAGATGGCTGCTCACTTTATGCGAAATCGGCGACTGGAGTCGCCTCCTACAAAAACCTCAATGCGAAATCGGCGGCTGGAGTCGCCTCCTACAAAAACGTCAGCCGAAGGTGTTGGCGGTGGCACGGGCAAAGATACTGCGGTGGGCAAGAGTGGCTGGGGAAATTGACGCCCTAGTTGTTGAGGCTCTGGGGCACCGCTGCGCTATGCCCCAGCCACCCGCCGCTGTTGGCTTGGTAGCGGAACTACTTGTCGGGGCGGGGCACGCCGAAGTGGTGCAGCACGTTGCGCAGCAGCGTCTGAAATTTCGGGTCGACCGACAATCCCCAACCGGAGCCGAGCGATCCGGCGTGAAACACACGTCCGCCTTGGGGCCGCTGCCAATAAATCATCTGGGCCACCACGCGATCGGCCACGCGGATCGGTCGCGTGAAATAGTCCAGTTCCAAACCGGCCGAGGTCACCAGAATACCGTCGGCCAAGGTCGTGATCCCGGAAGGCTCCTCGGGCAAGGTGGCCCCCGGCGGCACGTTCTTGGTGAGCTTTCGCAGCAGACTCAGTCGCACGTCACACTCGTGCCCCACCGGCCGCGGCACCAACGCGCCCTGGGCCCCGCCGAAATCCTCGCCCTCTTTGAGCCCTACCGGTTCCGGGTGGTTCAGCAAAAAGTGATCCGGCTGCTTTACGCGATACAGACCGAAGTCGCTGGGCCCGATACCCCAAAACCCGAGCATGCTCAGCCCGATCACCTTCCAGGCGGGCATGCCGCATTCGCGCGACAAGCTGCCGCGGTGGCCGTCGTGGCTGTGGTAGAGCTCGCCGATCGTGGCGTTCTCGCGGCCGCCCAAGCCGGGGCCGAACTTGCGACACTCCATCACGGTGCAATCCTCGTTGAAACTTACCCGCCAAACCATCACGTTGCCCGAAAGCACGGTCGCCGTCCCCCCGGCACACAAGTAACGATCCAAGGCATCTTGTGCCTCGGCCGACCAGTACTCACCATGCCCGTTGATAATCACCGTCTTGTAGCCGTCCAACTGATCCGGATCGCGGTGCAAGTCGACGTCGCCGATCATGTCGTACTGGTAGCCGCTCTCTTCAAGCCACACCAGCGCGAACCGCTCGGCCCGCGTCAGGTGGCTGTAGCCGGAACTTCCCTGGGCGTACAACACATACGGCCCGGCACTCGGCCAAGGCAGGTTCACCCCGACCTTGTAGGCCGGTTGCCCGGCGTGGTGGTTGCGATACATGCAGTAGGCCGGCGGATTGCCCGGGCTGTTGGTGATTCCGACGGTTCCCCAGTGATAATGGGTTCCCGGCGGCGTGACGGCAAACGATGTGGCACTGTAAGCCAGCCAGGAACTGCTCGAGGCGAGCACCAGGATCGGCGCCTTGGGGCGATCCTTCGGCCGTTTGACGATGAACGTCACGTGATACATCCGCTTAAAGCCGTCGATCTCGAACCGATATCGCCCGACATAGAGGCCCGGTCTGGCCGTCTTGGGGAGGCGATATTCCTGGGTCACTTGCCAGCGACAGTCGTACAAATCGTCCGAGGCGAACCGCAGGCCGTGACCGCGCCGGGGATCCTTGGCCGGATCGTAGTCGCCATAGCGTGGCACCTTGTTGCCGACGAAGCTGGGGCCGCCGATCATCCACGTGCCGCAGTTGATGATCCGGCCGTCACGCCGGTGACCCGAGACGTCGGCCACACGATCGCTGCGTTCTTCCTCGAGAGTCCAGCAGGCCAACACGTGCGGACCGTCGGCCGGTTGCAGTCCCTGCTGAGCAAAGCGATCGAGGATTTCCTGCTCCGAGAGGGCCCGGTTGTAAACGACCGGCATCGCCAGATCGCCGTCGAGAAAGTTCACCGCCGGGCCGTCATAGCCGCAAGCCCCCAGTCGCAACGGCGCTTTCGTCGGTCGGACCGGCCCGGCAAAGGCCCATTGCCCCACGCGCCGCCCGTCCACCCAAAGCGATTTCGTCTGTCCGTCCCACGTGGCGACTATATGGTGCCAACGCAGGTGAGTCAGTTTCGGTCCGGTATGACCCCATTCGGCCCGATAGTCCTTCCCATCGCCCAAATAGAAGATCACTTCACCCTCCGGTCCCAAGGACAAACCGATCCCGCAGGCGGTCGGAAAATCGTACTGCGAGATCATGGTCTGCCAGCCGCTAAGCCGAAACGGCCGAACCCAACATTCCATCGAAAGCGCTTCCAGCGGCTCGTCCGCCGGCAAACCCTTGGGGATATGCACATAAGAGCCCGGATGAATCGGCTGCGACGACGGCTGCAACTCGGGAAAAGTGAACAGCACCTCATCGCCCGCCGGATCGTCGACCTCAGGACCCAGCCGACAGACAGAAAGCTCGTAAGGGACCGTGCTGCTAGTACGAAAGTGGATCGTCTCGCCGGCCTCGATACTCTTCTCGGCATAGGAGTGCAGCCCAACCAGATCAAGCGCCCGATGCGGCGGAATCGACTCGGCGAACGCGGGAGACAGTAGGCAGTAAGCGGTAAGCAGTACGCAGTAGGCGTTCTTCATGGCGAACTCCCGGATCCTGTCGTGCAGACGTCGAGGGCTGGATTGCCACCCGCATGGTAGCGTAGTGGGGATGGTTGGTGTTGTCAAACAGCGGCCGGAAAGGGAACAGGTACGTTTATTAGGGAATCAGGTCTGACTTCGAGGGCGGACGCGCAGGTATAGCTTGCAACCACGGCCTATCTATGGCAACCCCTTTGTTGGACCCAAAAGAATCACTCGTGAGATGCGTCCTCCACGATGGGAGTCGGAGTCTGAGCATCACGATCGGCCATCATTTCGAAAATGATGGAGTTTGGTGAGACCTTTCCGTCGGAAACTTGGATTTCGACAGGCTTGGACGTCCAGCGGTCCAGTGACAAAGTGAACGTTACGGTGCCTTTCTCTACACCGCCCATGCCGAATTCCGACAACTGCCACCAGACGAGGCCCTCTGGCGGCAACTTGGGTCCGGGCCCACTTCTTCCACTACCTGAACCGGTTTCGTGCTTCGACGAATGAGTCAGTGTGTAAGAACCGTTATAGTGGTCCACGATCTCACCCGAGGGCAAGCGAATTTTGGCCGAAAGGATCGGAATCGCGTCGGTTTGGGCCCTGCCACGAGCTGCCAGCAGCGATTCTTGTTCTTTGAGAAACTTGGGCCACTCGTTGCCGGGAATGTATTCGCCGCCATGTAGGAACATTACCATGTGGCCTCCCTTGGGCAATCTTCTACCGTTGTGGTCCAAGCCTGCTTTGTCCCAAAAGAGTGCCAGTCGATGGTCGTCGGCCAACGTCAAGCCTTCGACATAGTGCCACCCACACGTCTCCGGGCCTAAGAGGTCACCTCGATCGAGTATTTCCGTGACAACAGATTCGGGCACGGTCTTGCCGCGCAAGAGATACGCGACGTCAAATTCTTCGGCTTGGGCAAGCAAACTCAACGATGCTTCTGGCGTCGCCTCACCGGCCGGGAAGAACCCTTTGTGCGTTCGCGCGTAGTCATGCAGCACGGAGTAAAGCTGCTTGTCGCAGCAATGTGACCAACCAAAGGGGTACTGATACCTCCAGTACGAAACCAAAACACCGGCAAGGCAAACGATTGTGCCCAACGAGATGCTAAGCAACAAGAGCCATCTCGTTCTTCGTTGCATGCTCATCATCTCCCCGAAGGCGTTAATTGCGTACAAACCACTTCTAGAGCAGTGACCACTCGGCTCGGATGGGATCTTCCATCAGACTCACTTCGGCATTATATCCGGACCCACGGGACATGAACAGCCACTCGCAAGCCGAAAATCAATCGGCCAACCCGTTCCGCTTGGTCGTTGATTTGGCTACGGCTGTGCCGGCATCGGCGCGATTCGCTTGCGGAGTTGGCGGAGGCGGTGTTCTTGGG
>SDBT01015542.1_pt1 | contig 12094 bp, 11 predicted proteins | sample 2277101 | NCBI WGS metagenome assembly SDBT01 (sample SAMN10404973, study PRJNA504765) | marine sediment metagenome | isolation source: marine sediment core GS10_PC15, 103 cmbsf | place: Arctic Ocean: Southern Knipovich Ridge | collected 2010
TCTGCTGATGGTCCCTTGCCGGACAAGTGAATTGATATAACTTGCCTTTGGGATGATCAGTCCATATTTGCTTGTAGGTCCTATGCTCATGGTGACACAGATTCTATCATTATTTCCTAACTATACATGACGACATAAATAATTGCGCATAGATAGCCTTTCTGTTATACTTAACACAGAAAGGAGGATATCATGCGCAGGCTTGAAATAAAAGAAACAGATATCATGCAAATTGCCGTTCAACAGGAGATTCTCAGATCCGAGGAATCCAGATATGATCATCGGCTTCATGGAATCTTGTTGATCTGCAATGGATTCAGTTGTAATGAAGTCTCGGAAATCTTTGGTCACAGCCCACGCACGGTTCAATACTGGGTCCACCGTTTTGAGGAAAGTGGTTTTGCAGGTCTGGAAGAAATCCCGCGTCCGGGTCGTCCCAGCAACGTGGATGAGGATGTTCTTCAAAAAATCTCTCGGCATTTACGTCAATCCCCCCGTGATTTTGGATATGGGCAGAACCTTTGGGATGGAAAACTCCTCAGTCATCATCTCAAAGAAAATTTTGACATATTCCTGGGTGTACGTCAATGTCAGCGTTTGTTCAGTCAGTTGGGATTTCGTCGGCGAAAACCGCGGCCTCTGCTGGCCAAATCCGATCCAGAGGCGCAACTCAGATATAAAAAAACTTCGTCGTCTGGCCGCAAAAAAGGAGATTGACCTCTGGTTTGAAGATGAATGCCATTTCCAACAATACGGGTCATGCTGCACCATGTGGATTCCTCCGGAAAGCATCGATCCTGTGGTCCTGCATGCTCCAACTCGAAAGGGATTTGGAGTTTTTGGAGCAGTCCGAGCCGATGATGGACGGTTGGTAACTTCCATGGAAAAGAAATTCAATGCCATGACATTTCAATCGTTTCTGATAAAATTATCGCGACATCGACGTCGTGACCGTCTGATGCTTGTTGTATTAGACAATGCACGCTGGCATCATGCCAAGATTTTGAAACCTTGGCTGGAAAAGCATAGAAAAGTGATAGCACTCGATTTCCTACCTCCTTATAGCCCAGAACTTAACTCTATAGAACGAGTTTGGAAACTGACTCGCAGACTCTGCTGTCATAATCGTTATTTTCCTTCTCTTGATGAGTTGATTGAGACCGTATGCGATAAGTTCGCCTCTTGGTATAAACCCAATGATACGCTCCGTCGTTTATGCGCAATTAATTAAGGCGCTGTGTATAAATGTGTCACTAAGGTTGCTGAACCAGTACATATGAGCGAAAGGAAAACGATTTGTCCTAGACCAGCTGTTATTGGCAGCCGAAGAGAGGAAGGTATTTCCTCAACTCATCAAAATTGTTTTCAGTAGTTGTTTTCCTTATTGCATTTGATGTGGCAAAAGTGTACATTATTTTATGATTTAAAATAAAATTCTAAATTCTGTCTATTGTCCATGTTAATCAATCATGATTGTTTACACAGATAGCATCAATTACTCTGACAAAGTCATTGACGTCCATGAAAGCTGGCAACAAGAGGACATATCCAGCTTCGCTCCCAATCTCAAACAATTGGTGAAAAAACTCTATCGCGGTCAATCCATACAAAAATCAAAATGTGTATCCAAATCACGATGGACCCAAGCCTTTATCATCCATCATGCTCCCTCATCACATTATGACCTTTTGATTGATCTGAGCCAAAAGGGCATCGTTTTGCAAGACAGAATCATCTGCCTTGCTGGATCTGGCAAGAAGTTTCATGGACAGCGTAACCGTCATTGGGTAGCCTCAGAAGGAAACATACATCTAACGATCTTCCTCGCTCCCAACAAAAAGATTGCTCATTTTCAAGTTGGCTTTATTACACTTGCGGCTGCCTCCCTCATCGAAACCATTGATGCACTCGAAAGTTTCCATGGAAAGGCAAACATCAAATGGGTCAATGATGTTCTTATCAATGATGCGAAAATTGCTGGTTCTTTGGTTCATACCATGAGTATTGAAGATACCGTTGCTATAGCCGTTCTTGGCATTGGGCTGAACGTGGAAACGATTCCAGAAGTTCCTCCTGATCTTTTTGCGCCTAAAGTAGCCTCACTCAGAAGTTTTGCCGAAGATCCATCATGCTGTAAGCTGAAGAAAGTCCTTAAGCTGCTTCTCCTCCGAATAAGTGAAAATTATGATCTCTTGCTTGCGGGATATTATGATCGACTCCTTGATATATACAGGAGGCGTTCTCTGGTAGTGGGCCGAAACGTGAAGATTCTATCAGATCGAACAAATGGCCTAAAGGAGGAAATCGCTTCTGGAAGAGTGACAGGAATAGGAGATAACCTTGAGCTTATTCTCGAAGGGAAAGAAAAACCTGTAACAAGAGGACGGTTGATTCTAAAAAAGTGAGCTTTTCTTGACAGGGTAATTCAGCCGCTTTATACTACATCCTACATCGTGTTTTTGAAGAAAAGATTAGGACAATATTAATATTATAAACATAATGGTCTTACCGCCTCAACTCAGATCAACAAATCATACAAACCTTTCCTCAGGGAAATACAACCATGGAATCAACTGAATTGTTGTTTATATGCGGAACCGCTTTTCTCGTGGTTTTTTTGATCCTTGCTGTTTTATCTTTAGTGATGCGACTCATAATTTTCATTTTCCCCGAAAAGAAAGCTAGAACAGACATGGCCATGATCACCACCATAACCACAGCTATTCAGGCAGTCTTTCCTGGAATGAAAATCACTAAGGTTGAGGAGAAAAAATGATAATCGCGAGTAAACCTAAAACAATTCGAGTCATGTTTATGCCTTTCCGAGACGGCCTTCAGAGTTACTTTGGCGGAAAGGTTCGTCTCCAAGATATCCTTCCCGCCATGAAGGCATCGGCTGAGGCTGGTATTCACCATTTTGAGTTCGGCGGTGGGGCGCGCTATCAAGCTCCCTATTTCTATCTTGGGGAGGATCCCTTCGATGATATGCAGAAAATGAGGGAGGCGGTCGGGCCTGATGTCGACCTTCAGATACTGACCCGCTCGATATCCGGAGTGACGCTGACAACTCAACCGTACGAAGGTTTGGAACTCCAGGCCAGATTGATGAAGGAGTATGGAACAACCTGGGATAGGAATTTCGACTATATGAATGATGTCAGAAACCTGATCAATACCGGTAGACCAATAGTGAATGTTGGTATGCATCACCAGGTTTGTATCGCACTTATGGGACTCCCATTCCCCTCTGATAAAGTTCACACAGCCGATTTCTATATCAATATAGGAAAACAGCTATTGAGAAGCGACCTCCACATCGATAGTATTTGTCTTAAAGATGCCAGCGGAACCACCGATCCAAAAACAATTTACGATACAGCTGTAGGCTTGAAAAATATCATGCCCTCAGAAATGCTCTTATGGATGCATACCAATGATACAGCCAGTACAGCCATAGCCTGTTATATGGCCGGCATCTCTGGGGGTGTTGACGGAATAGACCTATCTGTACGTCCAATGGCCAGCGGTACTGTACAACCTGATGTTCGTTCTATGGCTCATGCTCTGAAGGGGACTGGCTATACCCTAGATATCGATCCGACCAAGATGACTGAAATCGAGAACATGCTCAGTGAACTCATGAAAGATTATGCCTTTAATCCGACAACTACGATACCGGATGCCAGAGTGCTTGGTTTTCCAATGCCAGGAGGAGCAATAGGTCCCAATGTCCACATGATGGTCAAAGCAGGTATCCTAGATAAATACAGTGATATTCTGGCGGAATTCCCTGTTGTTGTAGAAGCCGGTGGAGCCTGGACAAGTGTTACTCCCGGTAGCCAGCAGTACTGGCTGCAGGCGTTCAACAATGTCCTCTACGGCCGCTGGAAGAAGATTGATCTTGAGTACGGAAGAGCGGTCCTTGGGTATTTTGGTAAGACTCCCATGCCGCCAGATCCAGAAGTGGTGAAAGTTGCATCAGAACAGCTCGATATACCTGTATTCGAAGGGGATCCTCTCGAAGCAGCACCCAAAAATATCGAACCGGCTAAAAGGGCACTGGAAGAACGAAATCTTCCGGTTACAGAGAAGAACATTTTCCTCGTCATGGCAGCCATGGTTCCTGGGAAGAAAATGGAGCTCAACGAGGGAATTCGCCTTCTTATGGGAAAACATCGAATCGATATTCCATTAAAGAAAAAAGAAGAACCGAAGAAAGCCGTAGCCCCTGCTACAGCTCCGGCTGCCCCTAGTCTAACAGGTCCGGTAACCACTCGCTGTACGGTGACAGAAAAGGATATTTCCCGCGTCTTTACTGTTACCGTTGAACCGATCACATCTTCAGAACCAGGCCAAGCATCCACGTTACCTGGTCCTGAATCCCTAAAAGCCGTTACAGAGGCTGGAACATCCGTGTATTCGACATTCGCTGGATCAGTCGAAGTATCCGACATAAAAGTCAAGGTTGGCGATACGGTAACCAAGGGGCAGGTCGTAGCGGAAGTTGAAGCCATGAAGGCACAGTATGATATCGCGGCTCCTTGCGACGGGAAAATCTCAGCAATCCATGTCAAAATCGGCGATGAGGTCGATTCGACTAAACCGATTCTCACTATTTCGTGACAGGTCATTCCGTGAATACTGTACTTAAACTCTTACAACAGTCAGGTTTCGCTAATTTCAGTTGGGGAAATTTGGTTATGTTTTTGGCGGGAGGAACCCTGATCTACTTGGCGATCACCAAGAAGTACGAACCCCTTCTCTTGATTCCGATCGGTTTCGGGACAATACTGGCCAACCTTCCACTCGCTCATATGGGTTCCTATGGTGAAGGCATTATTGCTCTCATCTATAACCAGGGGATAAAAACTGAACTTCTTCCTCCCATTATCTTTTTAGGTGTGGGAGTGCTGACGGATTTTCGGCCTCTTCTCGGAAGACCTTTAACCTTTCTTCTCGGAGCAGCAGCCCAATTGGGTATATTTACAGCTGCTTTAGGTGCAGCCTATCTTCTAGGTTTCAACTTTAAGGAAGCTGCCTCCATAGGCATAATCGGCGGAGCTGATGGCCCTACATCTATCTTTTTAGCTAGCCAGTTAGCGCCTCACTTGCTTGGCCCAATTGCAGTGGCGGCTTACAGCTACATGTCATTGGTGCCCATTATTCAACCTCCGATAATCCGCTTGCTGACAACCAAAAAAGAAAGAATTATTGACATGCCTCAGGCCATTCCAGTTTCCCAGACAGCTGTTATCCTTTTCCCGATCCTGACCGGAATCGTTGCATCCCTCGCTATTCCATCCAGCGCACCTTTAATCGGCATGCTGATGTTCGGAAACTTGCTGAGAGAATGTGGCGTTACCGAACGCCTGCGCAATACAGCGGGAGGAGCGCTTATCGATATCGTAACGATATTCCTAGGAATCGCCATTGGTGCAACCATGGATGCCGAACATTTTCTTAATGTGAAAACCCTTTATATTCTCCTATTGGGAGTTGTTGCCTTCTCTTTCAGCACAGGAGGAGGAGTTGTTTTTGGCAAGATCATCAACCTGTTTTTAAGAGAAAATAAAAAGATCAATCCCTGTATAGGGGCTGCTGGTGTCTCTGCCGTTCCTATGGCTGCAAGGGTTGTCCAGAAATTCGTCTCTGAACAGTCTGAGGGAAAGGTTAATCCGCTCATGCCAGCTATGGGACCCAACGTCGCCGGTGTTATAGGTTCTGCCATTGCAGCTGGGGTATTCTTGACGTTTTTAGGCTGATTCACCACGATACCGACATCACGTTCATAAACAGAAACCTCGAGTTTGCAGGAGACGGACAGGAGACGCTCCTTATCGCAGTCTGGCCATCTGATTCTCCTCATACTCTTCCCACGAGATATATCCCTCATGGGCCTCCTTTATCAGCGTGTGCCACTCATCCTGAGGCAGCCATTCCACAATGGTCCGGCCATCCACACTACACCGATGCCTCCGCCTCCGGTAAACATAGGCGCCAGCATAGCGGGGGTTATGAAGTATATAGTTTGCTCAATCTCAGCGGGTGTAGCTTTCCTTCTGTAATCATGCCCCATCACCAGAATTCTTATAGTGTAATGGCCTACAAGGGGGGCATAGTTAATAGAAATGCCTTCATCCTCAACTTTTGACAGCCATTCTCCGAAGGTGAGATCTTTCTGAGGAGCCGCCGATCCACCGCAGTTTCCTCCTAAAAAAGTGGTGATTCCCTGCATAATCAGGTTTTCAGCCAGAGGATATTTCACAATAGTCAAGTCAGCATGAGAATGAGGGTCGATAAAACCCGGACATGTCACTAGACCTGATCCATCTATCACTGTTGCCGCCTCTCCTTCGACTCGGCCGACAGCCACTATCTTCTCCCCTTTGATAGCGATATCCCCTCGTAAAGCAGCTTTCCCAGTCCCATCCACAATCTTTGTGTTTTTTATGATGATATCGTATTTTTCAGGAGCGGAGAAAAATGTAATGGCAAGAAGAAAGAAAAAAAAGATACATGCAATGGATAATGTTGATTTACTTTTTTTTAATTTCATTTTTACTCCTTAGTTTTTGAATGACTAATAATTCCTTACCAATTGCAGAAAAATGAAGGGATAAATCCTTCCTATCTCTAATTTCATCTTCTAATTTTAAAAATTGGCTGTGATTCGATCATCAAACTTTTCTTCACTCTAATGTCCTCCTTTTAACAAATAAAATTTCTTAATTCAGTGATATTTAATCACAACATTAACTTTAACTTGGATGTTTTAATAAGTGAGAATAATCATCCTTGTTCATGTCAAGTTTTATTTTATCTACTCATCCAGTAACTTATGATATCGCTCTTATTATTATTTCTTTCCTAGATGATACGAACGTTCCATATTGCCTTTAATTTCGGACAACGTGAACCAGGCAGGCTTGAGCTTACCTTTAGAATAAAGCTCAGCTTGGTCGAAATAGTGCTCAGAGTTCGGATCAGAACTTACTCCATAAGGAACAAGTGAGCGCGCTCTGACCTCTTTTCCGAATTCAATAACACTCAGGTTTGCACGTCCTGCAATTCCATAGCGCCTTTTTAAACCTTCCTGTGATTTAGAATAAAAGACATTTACTGTTCCGGCCCAAGCTGTGGCTCCGGCAATAGGCAAACTCATCTTCTCATCACTAAACTTTTCATCAATGCGGAGGTCTCTGCGTTGAAGCCGATTGATCTCTCCCCAGGCTACGCGCCAGGTGCCCCAATCCTTTTCTAAATCTTTTATTACTTCCTCGAGCTTACCGATTATGAACCAGTCGCCTTTGTGAGAAGACTTTCCCCTTGGAAAAGCCTTCTCCAGCCAGAGAATGAAGATGGCTGCAGGTACGGATTCGATTGTGCTTCTATTATCCCACGAGGAAAGTTCCTCAATGACAGGCTTCAATGCTTCTGCCCTGGATGGATCGGATTCTTTGAGCTTATTCCACTCCTTGAAAAGAAGCGGCAATTTTTCTTCAGCCACGAGGAGATAATTGTCGAATGGCAAGCGGGAGAATTCATCAAAGGTGAATTTTTCTTTAGAGGCGAGAAGCCGCCTGGCCATTTTCGCGCGAGAATAATCTCTCTCAATGGATCCAGACCATATATTTCGGAAAATCAAATGGGGAAGGGTTTTCATCCAACGTTGTGGTGAAAGGAGACGAATTGCAGTTCTGCACGAATCCATACAGGCTCCAGAAGGACCGTCCACTGGCCAAAACAAACCAGGGTTCAAAGCGCGGCACGAATTTCGCTTCCACATCGGGATTCTTTAAGAGGTAGTAATTCAATCCATCCGCAAAGGCATCGCACAGGGCACGCAGTTCAGGTGAAAGACGCTGGTATTCTTCCTTTGAATATTTTTCTATTTCAACAGCCTTGACCAAAATGTCCCAGGCTAGGCCTTCTTCGCTCATAATTTCAGACATTCTTCCCAAAGATTCGGTATAATATCGCTCAATACGGAAAAATTCATCCTCAGCACGGGCATACATGAAACCGAATACCACGCTGGCATCTGTTGGGCCATAGACGTGCGCCACTCCGTATGTGTCCCGATAGATTATGACCGAGCGGGCCATTTTTTCCATCCGATCAAGCTCCGAATTTCCATCCTGGCCACAAAAAACAAAGAGCATCATAAACGTTATGATCAGAATGCGACAGAACAATGATTTAGTGTTCATCACATACCTCCAGACCATCATATATCAACAAACTTTCTCTTTAATCTCCAATCTCTGTCAGGACTATTTAATTCTTTTGGCAGGGTACTTAATTCCCCTCCTCTCCAGGATCAACTCATTCACCTGTCCTTTATTGTCTTTTACAAAAGTAAGTTCCAAAATCTCGTAAGAAGTTTTGCAAAAAAAGTGAATTTCGGATGCAGGTTTTATTTCATACTTTTCCATATCCGTCATTTGACAATAAAGTTTATCTCCATCTTTGGTGATATTAATTTTGATGGTTAGCGACAATTCAGGATGTACTATCTGATACTGGCCAACATAAATGTTATAGATTTTGGGATCAACTTTAATAACTGTTTTCTTAGACAGCAATTCATCCTGTTCAGATATAATCTTCTCTTTAAACCTTTCGGCAGCAATTGTCCGTGGGAATAAGGACGGCAGATCTATAGAACGCTCGCCCTTTTTCAACTCTTCTTGAAGATCAATCCTTACGACATTTTCAAAGTTATGAAAATGGTATATATAGACAATGCCCTGCTTCAGGTCATAGATATTCGAATATTGCGTCGGAAATCTTCCTTCTTGATGAGTTGCTGCCAAAATGCGTCGAAAGTAATCAATCGTCACTTCCTCAGTATTCTCAAGCATCTCATTGGCTATTTTGTATCGATCACAAGGATATTCACCTGCTTTAGTCTTTGATTGATAGAAATTGGTTGAAATCTGATATTTGCCTTGTTTGCGGATGACTTCGTCTCCTTCAATGATTATTGAATTACCGGTTTTGTCCCCAAAGAAAAGCATGAATGTTTCCATGAATTCAAGATTGTATTGATCAAAGACTTCTATAACCTCTTCAACTGTAGCGCATTCAGCCATGGCTTTGTCTATAAGATTTCCTTGATAGATCTCTTTATCCAGGGATTTTGTCACTTTTAATGGTCTTGTCGCTAATCCGTCATAAAACAAACCCTGGTCATTCATGCCGCCCTGAAATACTCCATCATGATACCCAAAATAAATCCTTCCATATTTTCCACCCTCTGCCGGAAGAATCCAGATCTTTGTAAAGGGATTTTTCCAGTCTTCATTATTTCCTGCAAAAACCATTTTTCCATTTGAATAGTAAAAAACCGTACAGGCGAACAAGGAAGTGCTGGTCAAAATTATAACAACGAATGCAATAGTTAAACATTTTTTCATTTCAATCATCTCCTTGATCAATCAACGCTCATCAGCCAGCCGGGTTGTTTATAGACAGGATTAGGATACTTATAGAATCCTTCACCCGACTTCACACCTAATTTGCCCTGTTCAATCATATCAAGTAGGAATTTTGGCGGTCGATCTGATGGGTCACCGCTGGCTTCGTAGTATACCAACTCGATATCGCGAACAACATCAAGACCAACTATGTCCATCAGCCCGCAAGGTCCTATTGATGTTTTCCATTCAAGCATCCAACCGCGGTCAATATCTTCAGGCGTAACATAGCCGCCGTCTAAGAGGAACAACACCTCTTTCTTTATAGCTCTCCACACCCGGTTTCCTGCATACCCCATGATTTCTCGTCTAACCAGAATAGGTACCAGACCAAGCGCCTTCACGAATTTCATGACGGCTTCGATTGTAGATGAAGCTGTGAGCGGATGGCCCATAACCTCGACTTTCGGGTCATCGGGTGGACCAAAGTTGAAGTTGAACACCTTTTCCGGTCTCTCTGTGGCATCTGCCAGCCGAGATCCCGGAATAGAAGACGAGTTAGTACCTATCAGTGTTTCAGAGTTTGCATAATGGTCAATCTCGGCGAATACCTTACGCTTGAGCTCTATATTCTCCGGCACAGTCTCAATGGCCAAATCCACGTCTGAAACACAATCCTTAAGGGAAGGACTTATCGACATTAAGGATGAAGCCGATTCCACAATCCCTGGTTCTAACAGCCCATCAGCAACTCTTTCCCTGATCAATGATTTCACAACTCGCCTGGCTTCTTCGGTTGCTTCAGGAAAGATGTCGAACAGGCGTGTTTCTTTGCCACATGTAACACACGCAAAGGCAATCCGTTGGCCCATTGTCCCTGCACCCACAATCCCAATCTTTGATATATTTTTCATTTTCCAATCTCCGATGTTATTGAAGATTTTGTTTCAAAAGTTTCATAATCTATATGATAGGTTATAATAGTCCAGAAACAATGCGTTTACCGGTAATCACCGAGTATCTGAAAGTCCCTTTCTTCTTTTGACATATCTCTCTTCTTTCGCCGCCAGAAATAGGCGCATAATCCTGTAATAAACCAAAAACCAATAATTGCGAATTCGAGAGGAGAGAGCTGTCCAGGGCTTCCGGGAGCGAGCATCAACAACAATAAAATAACTGAGACTATGAATCCTAGATATAAGGTCACCGTGCTCTTTACTTTATACGGACGTGCCAGGCTGGGAGCAGTTTTCCTCAGCCGGACTGCAGAAAGAGAAGTTACGCTTAGAGCAAAGACAAAAGCTAGAGAACTCGACTTCACGATCGGAGTCAGTGCAGCTTTTCCGAGGAACGGCCCGATCAATGATATTATTCCTACAAAAATTATCGCATTCTTGGGTGTATGATATTTTTCATGTACTTCGCCGAACCATCTGGGTAGTAGTCCACCCCGGCCCTGCGCGAAAATGATCCGTGATGAAGCAATATAAAACCCATTCAGCGTTGTAATCAAACCTAGAATTCCGGCAAACAAAACGAGTTGGGCTGCCCATTCGTAGCCAAAAGCAACCCGGAAGACAGCCGCAGTGGGTAATTCATACGTGTACGACTCCTGCCAGGGCATGCTCAGCGACACAGCCATAATAACCACAATGTAAAAAAGAATCCCAATAACTATCGCGATTATGATCGCTTTCCCTAAATCCTGAGGTTTAACTTTATGACTGGATTCTTCCGCCGCCTGGGGAATCGAATCAAAACCACTCATAAACCAGGGGACAACAACGACCACCGAAATTACGGACGCAGGAATAGCGGTCCACAGCGGTCCCCCGTGCGCAAAAAGAGGATAAAAATGGGAAAAGCTCCCTTTAAATAAAGCCACACAAATGAATACAAGGACACAAGACAACATGAGCCCCATAGCAAACATCTGAAACCGTGCTGAATTTTTTACGCCTTTGTAATTCAAAACAATTAAACATAAACCAACAAGTAAACCGGGCAATACTGACGACATTCGCACAGCGTCATCACCTACTATGTAAAGAACCGGAGTCTGCAGGCCAGGGAAAATAGATTCAAACAGCACTCCTACTGCTATCGTTTCAAACGGGAGGACAAACGTATAGTTAAAAGCCAGCAGCCAGGCGGTCAAAAATGAAACAAAAATTCCAAACGCTTTATACGAGAATGCAAGTTCGCCCCCAGCGACAGGGATCGCTGGAGTCAATTCTGCATAGCACTTGCCGATAGGGATCAACAGCATTCCGCCTAGAATGAATGCCAGTATCGCGCCGATCGGGCCGCCGTCTGCAAGCCACTCTCCCGCATAGATTATCCAGCCGCAGCCAATAATTGCGCCTAGAGCAATAGCTATATAATTCTTGAACGTTATGACCTTTTTTAAGCTCTTTCTGTGCGTTAATTCAGATTCCGTAGACTCTGTGTTAGTTGCTGTATGTCCCATTTTCAACTCATGAAAAAAAGCAACGCTTGTTTTTGGCAAGCCCACTATATGTTTCTTACTTTTCTTTGACAGTTCCAAAGGATTCATACACCGTAACTTCTTTAATTGCAAGATATTTTCTTGGGGGATGCCAAAAAGGTAGTGCCACATAAAGGAAAGAAAAAGCTTGACATAACAGAGGAAATGAGATATAGATATTGGAGTG
>SDBT01015543.1_pt1 | contig 12094 bp, 5 predicted proteins | sample 2277101 | NCBI WGS metagenome assembly SDBT01 (sample SAMN10404973, study PRJNA504765) | marine sediment metagenome | isolation source: marine sediment core GS10_PC15, 103 cmbsf | place: Arctic Ocean: Southern Knipovich Ridge | collected 2010
CTCGAAGCGCCCGCCTATACGGGAGACCTGGAGGATATCGATCTCGGGGGTGATAAGCCCCTTGACCCCGCAAGCCTCTCTCTCATTCCCAACGTCTTCCGCACCGTGCTGACCTCGGTAAGGAATATTCAGCTCTACCCCCCCGAGAGTCAGGCCATCGTTCGGGCTCATACAATGGTCAAAGAAACCATTGATAAGATTCTCGAGGGTAACGATCAACTGGCAATCTCGCACTCGCAGCAAGTCTTGCTGGTCAACCGGCAGAGGCTCGATGTCGGCGAATACAAGCTTCTCGCGAGCTCGTTTCTCGAACTTCTCGTGCAGTCGGAGCTCCAAGAGGTCATTTTTCACAAAGGGATTAGCGCCGCCGAGCTGAAAGCGTTTCTAGTTGAGCTCGGCGGCGCCAAGCCGGAAGCGTTCGATAAAAAATACTGGAGGAGGTTTGCTTCCGAGCATGGGCTGAAACGCATCGCTCTGAAGCAGATGAGATATTCGCTGGTACGGACGGTTGCCGGTCCTGGGAAGCACCCCGGCGGAGGTGGCGGTTCCACTTCTCCCGGGGTTCCTGCCATGGCTCTCGAGCAGCAACTGGCGCCCGAGGAGGTGGCACGGATTCCTCAAATCCTTCGTGTTCTTCTCGGTGCCGCCAAGAACATCAAGCTTTATCCTCTAGGCAGCAAACCGGTCACCCAATCCATCGTGCAGATCCAAGAATCTCTCAAACAGGTATTGAGTAAACACCCGGTGCTCACCCTGGCGGGGATCGGCAATTCCCTCCTGGTTAACGGTGAAAAAATCAATAGTTCCGATTTTGAATCTCTGGCTGAAAATTTCTTGAGATTCATCGGCTCCGTGGAGCTGGTGAGCTTGACTTTTTCGGAACATGTTTCCAGCGGCGAGATCGAAACGTTCATTGGTGAGCTGCGCGAGCTTCCCGCGACGGGCTTGAACCGGAAGTTCTGGGAGACCTTCAGCCGGGAAAAGGGACTTTCCGGGCTGGTGCTGAACGAGCGCCGCTATGCTTTGGGGGTCCTCCAGAGTCTTTTGATCGACAAAGAAGCGGAACAGGAGGAGGTCGAGCAACAAGCGGAGGAGGAGCTTTCAGAGGAGCCTCACGAAGCCCTTCGCGAAGCTCTGCCGAGCCTGGGGAAGGAGCTGCTGATCCAGGGTAATCACAAGCTGGTCCAAAAAATGCTTGTCCGACTCTTCGATGATTTTTCTGCTCAGGAGCCTCTGTCGCGTGAAGCGGTGGTGACAGCATGTGTGAATCTGCTGGACAACCTGATTTTGGCGCTGCAACATCAATTCACCAAGCTGGCGGCCGACTTTTTGCTGGTTGCTCTTACCGAGGAGGACGAAGCAAGAGTTTTGGGGGAGCTTTCCCGCACGTTACTTCGTATGTCTTCCCATGCGGTCCAATTCTCCGACTATCTGCTTTCCAGTCGTATTCTCATGGAGATGGGCGAACGCCAGCAGCAACTCGTGGCCGGGGGTGGATCCCGTGGTCCGATCCTGGAGAGAAAGCTGGATGCTCCGGCCCAGAAACTGTTGACAGACGACATGAGATCCGGGGACCCGGAGCGGCAGGAAATGGCGGCTCAAGTGCTCGGCAGTCTGGGAAAGTCAGCCATTCCCTTGATCATCGAGGTGATCAAGCAAGAGCGAAGCTACCGCATCCGGCACATGGCGGCGACGCTTCTCGCCGATCTGGGTGAAGAAGCCGCAGCGCATATCAAGCGAGAGTTGGTCCTGGAGGTAACCACGGAGCAACGGTTCCGCATCGTCGAAGTCATCGATGAAGTGACCAAGGACTTGAAGGATGAACTGGCTTTCGCCCTTGCGGATGTCAATCCCAAGGTTCGCCGCGCCGCCTTTCAACTGGCCGAGCGCTTGAACAACAACGATGTGATCGGGCTTCTCGTCGAATACGCCGGCAACGAAGACATGGCGGTGGCCAAAGGAGCGATTCGCAGCTTGGCCAATTTGAGGCCGGCGTCGGCAGTGGGAGCGCTTTCCTTCATTTTGAGCTCGGCTCGGGAGCCGGAACGTGCCATCGCATGCTCCCAGGCCCTGGCTCAGCTCGGAGACCCGGCCAGCATCGACGCGCTTGCCAATGTCTTATCCGAGAAGAACAAGTACTTTTTTTCCCGCCGCTGGGACGATCAAGTTCGGGCCACAGCCGCTTTTGCACTGGCGCAGATCTCTAATCCTCGTGCTTCAGAAGTGCTTTCGCGCTTTACCGATGATTCCGACCCGAGGATTCGACAAATCGCCCGCACCGCCGCCGGTGCGAACCGGTAGTAGTCTCAGAAACTAACGCCAAGGCGTGCTGGGTTAAATTTGGAAGAAAATTTGGTTCCCCGGGAGGCCGTGCGGGAAGCCTCCCGAGGACTGGCGTGAAGTTTGGGGGGCCACGCCAGATTGAAACATTGCTATCGATATGCTGTACTGCAAGACTCGATCCAAAAGTTAGATTATTCCTGTAAGTAGCTGATTGCAATGAGCTTATTCAGATGATCGCCGAGAAGATAAATTTGCGTTTCATTTAAAAATGAAACGCTCTGAGTGCTCTTTCTCGCTAAACTATTGAAAAATGAAATGTTTCCCGGATTTTTTCGTGGGTAAAATTTACACGGTCTGATTTTCACCGCTTAAAATCAATCTGCCCTTCCAGAAGGGCTGATCGTATCCTTCGAGAAAAATCTCCAGGTTTTCGCCCAGTTCGGTGACTTTCCCCTTGGCGATGACGTCGAGCTCAGCCACGGAATCATCGGAGCAGAGCGTGACCTCGCGGCCTATGACCGCAGAGCGCCGGCGGTAACGTTTCAGCAGAGCCGGATAGCCGCCGTCGACGAATGAGCGGTAATTGCGGGCCAAAGCCAGAAGGAGATGGTTGAAAACCGCGAGCTGGGTACAGGCCTCGGGGTTGGGAGAAAGCTCTCTGAGCGATGCCACTTTGGGTACGAACGGTGTCGGCTCGACCGGAGGGGTGGTTTCCACGTTCAGGCCGATGCCGACGACAGCGGCGGTAACGGTCTCTTTGACGGTTTGCGTGAAAGCCAGCACCCCGCAGACCTTGGCGTGATCGATGAGGATGTCGTTCACCCATTTGATCTTGGCCTTGCCTTCCAGGCCCGGTAGGCAGTCCAGGGCCTCTACGACTGAAACCGCTGCAAGGATGGTGAAGCCTATAGCAAAATGTTCGATCGGCTTCGCCGGTGCGAGGTAAAGGGACAGGTGGAGATTGCCCGCGACCGCCGCCCAGGGCCGGTTTCTGAACCCGTGGAATTCGTCTCCGGCTCCTGCAATGCAGACAATGCCATCGGGGAGTGCCTTTGTCTTTCTGGCAAGCTCGACGAGAATGTCGTATTGAGAGCGTCGAGAGGAGGCGACTGCAAAAAGGTACCTCCAGGGGAAGTCCGCTTCTAGACTCGATTCGCTGAAGGATTTGTTTTCGAAGAGACGCTCGGCCAGCAGGGAAAGATCGATTTGATCGACTGAAGGAGCGGTGGACCATGGCCGGACGGGCCGTGGAAGAACCTGCTCGGCGTAACGGATGCTGTCCGTGTAGACTACCATCTTCTAATGATCGGTACAGCGATAAACTCTAAATAGCAAATGTCTGATTGGCAAACCGGTTCGAGCTCGTGATCGATGCGGTCGTCGTAGGCGCGTATTTTTCTTTGATGCTGCTCGTGGGCTGGCGCTTGCGGCATCAATCCGCCGAGTCTTACTGGGTGGCGGGACGCGCGAGCGGTACCGGCGCCACCTTCGCCTCTTTGGTGGCGACCGTCTTCGGGGCGTCCTCCACACTGGGGATCATGGGTCTCGGATATTCCCGCGGCTTGACCGGAGCCTGGTGGTGCTTGACCGGAGGTGTCGCACTGATTCCCTTCGGGCTGTTTCTGGCGGCGCGGGTGCGAGACCGGGAAGTCTACACCCTGCCCGACATTTTGAAGCGGGCCTATGGCAACCGCGTTGCCGTACCGGCGGGAGTGGTGATTGCGGTTTCCTGGTGCGGCGTGATTGCCGCCCAAATGATTGCCGGGGGCCGGCTGCTCGGCGGCATCTTTCCTCTCTCGTTTCAACAGGCGGTGGCTTTGGTGGCGGTGGTCTTTGTTTTATATACGTTTTGGGGAGGGCAAGTCTCGGTCATCCGGACCGACTTGTGGCAGCTCGTTCTTTTCATCAGTGGTCTGCTGGTTGCGCTGACGCTGCTTCTCGTCTCCTATGAGACTGGCGCTTTTTCATGGGCCGACATCCCGGCGGACCACTGGCGCTTTCCGGTTTCGCCTTCTTTCGGTTGGTACGATGTGTTGATCTTCTATCCTCTGGTCTTGGGTCTTCCCTACCTGGTCGGACCCGACCTCTATTCGCGGGTGCTCTGTGCGAGAGACAGCCGAGTGGCTCGAAGCGCCGCTTTGTGGGCGGCGACGGTGGTGGTGCCGGTATCCTTCCTGCTTGCCTTGATGGGTCTCTTGATTGGCGGCGCATTCCCGAACCTCACGCCGGAAGCGGCATTGCCGGCCGCCATAAGCCACTTTGTCCCCGTGGGTCTCCGGGGCTTGATTATCGTCGGCTTCTTGGGGGCGGTCATGTCATCGGCGGACACGACCTTGATGTCGGCTGCGACGATTCTGTCGGTGAACGTGATCGGCCCGCTGGCTGGGCTCTCGAAACAGAAGCAATGGAAACTGACCCGGGTGGCCTTGGTGGCAATAGGAGGAGCGGCCTGGCTGTTGGCTGGATTTCAGCAGGGAATTATCGCCTCATTGGTCCTCGCCTTCACCATCATCGTAGGAGGCGTGGCAGCTCCGACATTGGCCAGCTTGTTTCCGGGGCAATTCAAGGTCACCCCGAATGGCGCCATGTGGGCGGTAGGCTCGGGCGGTGCTTTGGCCGTCTTGAGCCAGATTCAAGACGGCCTTCTCCTGAATGCCCTCCTCACCGAAAGAGGCGATGCTCTCCTGCTTCAAATCCTGGGACCTCAGTATCCGAGCATCCTGCCGGTGGTCCTGTCTTTTGTCGTTATGATGGCGGTGAGCCGGATTAAACGGCCGGATCGATGATAGAATCTCTCGGCTGGAACGGCGATTTTAAGAAGAGGTGAATACTTGAGGCTATCCAAACATTTCGGAACCACGTTACGTGAGCCACCCGCCGGGGCGGAGGCGGTGAGTCATCAGTTTCTCATTCGTGCCGGATTCATTCGACAGCTCGGCCAGGGTCTTTTCACTTATTTGCCGTTAGCGAAGCGGTCCCTCACCAAGATCGAAGACATCATGCGCGAAGAGATGAACCGGATCGGTGGACAGGAGATGACCATGCCGGTGGTCCACCCGGCCGAGGCATGGAAAGCGACCGGTCGGTGGCAATCGGTCGGGCCGGAGATGGGGCGGTTCAAGGATCGAAAAGGCCGGGATATGGCTCTGGCGATGACTCATGAGGAGGTGGTCGTCGATCTGTGCAAAACAGAGATTCGCTCCCATCGTCAGCTCCCGCAGCTCGTCTACCACATCCAGACCAAGTTCCGCGACGATCCGCGGCCGCGGGCGGGACTGATCCGGGTTCGCGAGTTCACCATGAAAGACTCCTACAGCTTGGATCGCGACGAAGCGGGACTCGACGAGCAGTATCGTGCTCACTACCAAGCTTACTTCGACATCTTCCATCGATGTGCCATCGCCACCATTGCGGTGGGCTCGGACGTGGGCATGATGGGAGGAAGCCAGGCACACGAGTTCATGTATCTGGCTCCGGTTGGTGAAGATACCCTGGTTCTCTGTTCAAACTGCGGTTACGCCGTCAATCGCCAGATCGCCCGGTTTGCCAAGCCGGCGGCCGAGCCCGAAGAGTCGCTGCCGCTCGAAAAAGTTGCTACGCCCGACACCCCCACCATCGAAGCTTTGGCCAAGTTGCTCGGGGTGTCGGAGAGCAAAACCGCGAAGGCGGTTTTCCTGATTGCCGGACACGAAGAAGAGCAGGGCACCCGCGAGGAGTTCGTTTTCGTCGTGATCCGGGGCGACATGGAAGCCAACGAGACCAAGGTTGCCAACGCGGTGAAAGCCGACTGGTTACGTCCCGCCGAGGAACGCGAGATCCGCGCCGTGGGTGCCGAGCCGGGTTACGGCTCGCCCCTGGGGCTTAAAGACGTGCTGATTCTGGTGGATGACGCGGTACCGGCGTCGCCCAACCTGGTTGGCGGAGCCAACGAGGCGGGGTTTCATCTCAAGAACACCAACATTCCCAGAGATTATGAGCCATCGATGGTGGCCGACATTGCCGCCGCCGGCGATGGGGATGCTTGCGTCCAGTGCGGGAAGCCGCTCCACACCAGCCGGGGCGTCGAGGTGGGAAATATATTCAAGCTCGGTACCCGTTACTCTGACGCGGTGGGGGCGACGTACTTGGATGAGGACAGCACCGAAAAAGCCATCGTCATGGGGTCGTACGGGATCGGATCGGGCCGATTGTTAGCTTGTATAGCCGAAGAGCATCATGATGAGCAGGGGTTGATATGGCCCATCAGCGTGGCGCCCTATCAAGTGCACTTGGTGACTTTGAACACCAAGGATGCCGCTATCGTCGAGGCGGGAGATCGTTTTTATCAGATGCTGCAGGAGGCCGGCATCGAAGTGCTCTATGACGATAGGGACGAGCGTGCCGGGGTCAAGTTTGCCGATGCCGATCTCATTGGAGTGCCTCTGCGATTGACGGTGGGTGGCAAGTCGCTCGCCAAAGGCGGCGTCGAGCTGAAACGGCGGGATAGTAAAGACATCGAGATCGTGAAAGAGGCCGAAATGGTCCAGCGTCTTCAATCCGAGATCCAGAAGATGCTCGATGTGATACGGTCTGCGGTGGTCCTGATGCCTTTCCGCTAAGGGACTCCCCACCGCCCGCGACCGCTTCCGGACAATCCGCCGGGACCCGCGCGACGACTTTTTTTCGGGCCCCGCTTCATGTTACACTTTCCGGTTCGAAATCAAGGTCAATCGGCTGCCTAGTCAACGAACAAGGGGGACACAGGAGATGAAACTCATAAAAGACTGCATCGACATCATTACGGAATTGGGAGGAATCACCACGGCGGAAGCGGCCCAAGACGTCATCCAGAAGAAGTTGGATGCGGCGAACCTGGAAAAGCTCAGCAAAATCAAGAATCCGGGTATTGTAAAAAAAATCGCCAATAGCATTGTGGTCTGCGAGCCGGACAGCGTTTTTATCAACACCGGCTCGGAAGAAGACAAGCAATTCATCCGGGACCTGTCGCTCGAAAAGAAAGAGGAATCGAAGCTGCCCATGGAGGGGCACACGATTCATTTTGACCTCAAGGAAGAACAAGGCCGTGTCATCGACCGGACCTTCTATATCTACAATGAGGGCGAAGAGGTCAACACTCTGGCTAAGAAGAAGGAGCGCAGCGAGGCCCTCGAGGACATTCGTGACAAGATGACCGGCATCATGAAGGGCAAGGTCATGATGGTCGGTTTTTACATGCGTGGTCCGGTGGGCGCACCGGCCTCCAATCCGGCGGTAGAGATTTCCAGCTCCACTTACGTTATGCACAGCGCGGACCTTCTCTATCGCAATGTCTATGATGCGATTGACCGAGAAGCGGAAAAACTCGGTCATTTCTACACCAATATTCACAGTGAAGGTTTGAACCGGCCGGAAGACCTGCCCAACGCCAGGGTGTTCATGGATCGCAGCCACCTGACCACCTACAGCTTCAATTGCACCTATGCCGGAAACACGCTTTTGATGAAAAAAGGCAACCACCGCTTTTCGGTGGATCGATCGGTCTTGGAATTGAGGGAAAAGCAGGTCGCCGAGCACATGTTTATCACCGGCGTTGCGGGCCCCGGGGGGCGAATCACCTGGATGGCAGGAGCGGCTCCCAGCGGTTGCGGCAAAACCACCACCGCCATGGCCGGCGACCATTTCGTCGGCGACGATTTGGCTCAAATGTGGATCGCCGACGATGGTTCCGTCCGATCGATTAATCCGGAGAAGGGTATTTTCGGCATCGTCGAGGACGTCAACTGGGAGGGAGATCCCAAACTCATGGAATGCCTTCGCAATCCCGGTACCGAAGTCATCTGGTCGAACGTGCTGATCGACGAGAACAACGTGCCCCAATGGACGGGCAATGGAGAAGATTCACCGCCCAAGAAAGGTTTTAATTTTCAAGGAAAATGGGAACGTGGCATGAAGAACGAAAAGGGTAAAGAGGTTCCCATGTCTCATCCCAATTCACGCTGCACGCTATCCAGTGATGCTCTGGGCAACTATTCCGAAATGAGTGAAGCGCCGGAAGGAGTTGCAACGCGCGTCATCACCTATAGTGGTCGCGACGGCGACACCATGCCGCCCGTTTACGTAGCGAAGACTTCGGACCATGGTGTGCTTATCGGTGCCTGCATTGTATCCGCAGCCACGGCTACCGAAATCGGTGCCACCGGTGTCCGACGACAGCCTTGGGCCAATGCTCCCTTTACGCCCGGGTCCTTGGGAGACTACATGGACGCCCAGTTCGTATTCTGGGGCAGTGACAAAATCGCATCTGACAAGCGGCCGATTCTGGCGGGACTCAATTATTTCCTGACTCACGAAGCCAGAGGCGGAGATTCCAAAAAGTTGCTGGGCGAAAAGAAAGACGTCAGAGTCTGGATGTCCTGGCTGGAAAGAAGAGCGCATCGAGAAATAGATGCCATCGAGACTCCCATCGGGTACTTGCCCAAGTATGAGGATCTCAAGAAGCTGTTCAAAGATAAAATCGATAAGGCCTATCCAGAAGATCTGTATGAGAAGCAGTTTTCTCTGTATGCGGACAATATTCTCGGCCGGATGGATCTGCAGCTCGAAGCTTACGGTAAGGAGAAAAACGTGCCACAGAAGTTCTTCGAATTGCTTAAGGGACAGCGCAGCGCAATGCTTGCTTTAAAAGAAAAGTATGGTGCGGTCGTAACACCGAAGCAGTTGCAGCAAGACTAGCTCAGCAGGCAGAAAAGAGAAATAGGGCGGGCGACCCTCGGGTTACCCGCCCTATTTGTTTGCCGGCTTCCGGCCGGGTGGTCGCTACTCTTGCTCCTCCAGGACGGCCCGTGCCGCCGCCAAGCGAGCGATGGGCACCTGATAGGGCGAGGCGCTCACGTAGTTCAATCCCACCTTGTGGAAGAACCGGATCGAGTCCGGATCTCCACCATGCTCACCGCAGATTCCCACTTTGAGGTCCGGTCGTTGCTTGCGGCCGTTCTCGGTGGCCATCTGCACCAGTTGTCCCACACCTGCAACATCGATGCTGTCGAAGGGATCTCGGTCGAGGATGCCTTGCTCGTAGTAGGCGGGCAGGAACTTGCCCACATCATCCCGCGAGAAACCGAAGGTCATTTGAGTCAGGTCATTGGTACCAAAAGAAAAGAACTCCGCCGTCTTCGCCACATCACCGGCGGTGAGGGCTCCACGGGGAACTTCGATCATCGTACCGATCTTGTAGTCGATCTCGACCCCTTCCTTCTTGAGGACTTCCTGGGCAATCCGCTCCACGATATCCCGCTGAGCCACCAGCTCCTTGTCGATTCCCACCAGAGGGATCATGACCTCGGGAAGCGGTTTCTTACCCTCCTTGGCCACCTCGCAGGCCGCTTCAAATATGGCCCGCGCCTGCATCTCCGTCAGAGACTGGTAGGTGATCCCCAGACGGCAGCCGCGATGGCCCAGCATCGGATTGAACTCATGAAGCTGTTCCACCCTGGACAGGAGTTTTTTCAGCTCATCGATGCGCTCTTTGTTCTTCTCCGCGTCGGTGGCCTCTAATGTGGCAATCTCCGTCATCAAATTCTCCCGCTTGGGCAGAAACTCGTGAAGCGGTGGGTCCAGAGTTCGAATGGTGACCGGCATTCCACTCATCACCCGGAAAAGACCTACGAAATCTTCTTTCTGAAGAGGTGCCAGTTGATCCAGGTACGTCTGCCGCTCTTCATCGGTGGATGCCAGGATCATCTTTTGCATCAGAGGCAGACGGTCTTCCGCGAAAAACATATGCTCGGTACGGCATAGACCGATGCCTTCGGCACCAAAGGCAAGCGCAACCGCGGCATCTTTCGGAACATCCGCATTGGTCCGCACGCCCAAACGGCGTTCGCCATCCGCCCACTCCAGGAGCCGCGACACCCGCTGGTACATCTCGGACTCCTCCGGCTTCATCTTCCCATGGACCACCCGGATCACTTCCGAGGGGGCGGTGGGAACTTCCGCCAGGATGACCTCTCCCAGGGTGCCGTCGATGGAGACGGTATCGCCTTCCCGGACCGTCTTGCCGCCAACCTCGAACTGCTTCTCCCTCATGTCGATCTTGAGCGCCCCGCAGCCCACAATCGCCGGCTTGCCCATCTGCCGACCCACCACCGCCGCATGGGACGTCCGTCCTCCGGTGGCGGTCAAAATACCTTGCGAAACCTTCATCCCGTGAACGTCGTCCGGGGAGGTTTCCATACGGACCAGAAGCACCCGTTTCCCTTTTTTCGTCCAGGCCACCGCGTCGTCCGCCTCGAAAACCACCTGTCCGCAGGCGGCTCCAGGTGAAGCCGCAATCCCTTTTGCAACCGTGTCGAATTTTCGACGCTCGACCGGGTCGAAAATCGGATGCAGGAGCTGCTCCAAAGCCTCCGGCTCGACCAGCTTCAACGCCTCTTTCGGCGTGATGATGCCTTCATCGACCAGATCGGTGGCAATGCGGACCGCCGCCAGACCGGTGCGCTTGCCGCTCCGCGTCTGGAGCATGTAGAGCTTGCCTTCCTCCACGGTGAACTCGAAGTCTTGAACGTCCTTGTAGTGGCGCTCCAGACGATCGGTGATCTCACGAAGCTCCTTGTAGGCCGCGGGAAGCTCCTGCTCCATTTCCGCAATCAGCAGCGGAGTCCGGATGCCCGCTACCACGTCCTCGCCTTGGGCGTTCATCAAGAACTCACCGAAAAACTCCTTGGCGCCCGAGCCCGGGTCACGGGTGAAACCCACCCCCGTCGCCGATTTGTCACCCAGATTGCCGAAAACCATCTTCTGCACGTTGACCGCCGTACCCAGATCATGAGGGATGTGGTAGATGCGCCGGTACTCGATGGCCCGAGGGTTGTTCCAGCTTCGAAACACCGCGTCTCGAGACATGCGAAGCTGCTCGCGAGCATCTTGTGGAAAATCTTTCCCCGTCTTCTCCTTCACCAGAGACTTGAAGTGCAACACCACCTCTTTGAGAGCCTCGGCGTCGAGATCGGTGTCTGTCTTCGCACCCTTGGACTTTTTTGTCTCATGGAGAATCTCCTCGAAGAGTGGCTTGTCCACTTCGAGTACCACGTCGCCGAACATTTGCATGAAGCGCCGGTAGCTGTCGTAGGCGAAACGCTCACCGGCCGCCTTGCCGAGACCCGCCACCGACTTGTCGTTCATACCCAGGTTTAAAACCGTGTCCATCATTCCCGGCATCGAGAACTTCGCTCCGCTTCGCACCGAGAGCAGCAGAGGGTTCTCCGGATCACCGAGCTTCTGGCCTATCAGAGACTCGAGCTGGCCGAGAGAAGCTTCGAACTCATCTTCGATCTCTCGAGTCAACGAGCCCTGCTCCGAATAGATATGGCAAGCAGGCGTCGAGAGAGTGAAACCCGGCGGAACCGGAAGCCCCGCGTTGGTCATCTCGGCGAGCCCGGCTCCCTTACCACCCAGGGACTCTTTCATCTCTCTGTTGCCATCGGCTTTACCGCCACCGAAAAAATAAACGTATTTCGTCATCGTTACACGTACTCCTCATCCCCTACAGGTTTCCCGTCGGCAGGCTAGGGGGACCCACCTTGAGGCTGGCACCAAGTGAGCAAAAGCCCATCATTATCTCGAATTCCGGGCACTTTAGCCACGTCCAGAACTCGATCAAAAAACGAACATCCAGATCGGGCGAAAAGGCTTCTGGTGAACTGCCTCCCGGGACAGTCGGTTGATTACTTTTTCTGCTTCCAGATTCCCAGCATGCGGCCGTCCGGGTCCTCGAACATGGAGAAAATGCCTACTTCGGGAACTTCCACCTTTTCCACCACGATCTTGCCCCCCG
>SDBT01015544.1_pt1 | contig 12093 bp, 28 predicted proteins | sample 2277101 | NCBI WGS metagenome assembly SDBT01 (sample SAMN10404973, study PRJNA504765) | marine sediment metagenome | isolation source: marine sediment core GS10_PC15, 103 cmbsf | place: Arctic Ocean: Southern Knipovich Ridge | collected 2010
CATATTAATATTCACCATTTAGATTTTATAAACAATTTCTATTTAATTTATAATTGTTAATATATTATTTTTGGATATATTTATTATGGAAGATAAGGAAGAAGATTTTGATGAAGATATAATTAGTGAGGCAGAGTATTCTCCAAAGAGTGAATACTCTAAACCTGCATTACTTTTTGAAGTAAGTCAAAGGTGTGCATTGTTAAGGGCTAAGGAAATGAGGAAAGGATATTTTAATACGAGCATTACAAAAGATGGTTTAAGGCATCAGGTTTGGATTGAGGATTCTAGGAAAGTTTATTGTTCTGCGGTTAAGGCTTTTGAAATATTATTAATTCCTGAAATATTAGAAGACGATAAATTTAAAGATATGGATGAGGATTTTGAAACTTTGTTTGGAGAGTATGCTTACTATAAAATAAAAAAAGTTGATGGAAGATTTGTAAAAGATGAAACGAATTTCTATATGCCTGAGGTTGATGCCCCTGTAGAAGTTATAAGAAATTTTCCAGGGGGAGAACAAACAATAGAAAACATTCCTGCTTATTGGAATAAGTTTATTAATTTATATTGGGATGAGAAGGTTTTACTTAGTGATGTTTTATTTAAGAGGTTGATGGTGATTATTCATAGGAAGAATTATTTTAAAAGAGGCATAAGATAATGACAGAAGAATTTATAGTTAATAATGATAAGCTAGAATTTAAAACAATCGTATTGGAACATCTAAAAAATATTTTAAATATAACCTGTAAGATTGGAGAATATGAAGGTAAGGTTTCTTGTTACATTGATGCTGTTGAATCTCTAGCAGATTGTTTGTTACCATTCTTTGATGAAGAAATGGAGAAAGCATATAAATCTTACAATGCAGAAATTGAAAAAGAAGAGAATAATAATTCTGTTAGAAAATTAAAAAAGGTTGGGAGAGATTTATTTAGAGAAACAAATAAGCTTATGGGTAGGAAAGATTATCTTAAAGGAACTATATACTCCGACGATGATTTAGATTAAAATGAGAAATATAATTTTAAAAAGAAAAGGTGAATGTGCTTGGGTGACTTATATCAAAAAGCGAATTGATAATAATTTAAATCTTCTTTGTATATTGACAGGTCCTACAGGAAGCGGAAAAACTTGGACAGCCATGAAAAAGTCATGTGAATTAGACCCTGAGTTTGATCCTGAATTACAATTAACTTTTGATTTTAGAGGATTGCTTAGAATCATAAATAATTTTAATGATAAAGAACATCCACTATATAAAAGAAAATATAAGGTTGCAGTATATGACGAACCCCAAACTGGAATCTCTAATAGGGATTGGCAGAGCAAAGCTAATAAGCTCTTCAATCTGCTCCTTAGTACCTTCAGGCACCAGAATATAATTTTATTTTTCTGTACACCTTACAGTGATTTTGTTGATAGTGCCAGTATGAAACTAATACATTCTGAATGGAAAGTTAAAGGTTGGAATGCAAAAACTAAGAAGTGTACTGTTCGTCCAGTTCTATTACAATACAATAGTAGAAAGAGAGATTTCTATCAGCATAGTTTATATGTAATTAATGGAACGGTAAATAAATTTATTAATATGAAAGTTGGGATTTGCCCTAAACACATAACAGTACCATATGAAAAAATGAAAATTTATTTTACCAAAACTTTAAACACTAAGATTACAAGAGAGCTAGAAGAATATGAAAATAAACTTGATGGTCCTAAAGATAATATATCTAAGGGGCGGAAGGCTTTAACAGATAGGCAATTAGAAATTATGAAATTGATTGCAGAACTAGGAACAGTAAATGCTGTTGCACAGAGGTTATCCATAAATAAAGGTTCAGTATCTAAGAGTAAAACCCTATCTGAAAGAAAGGGTTACAGAATTTCTGAGTTCAGAAAGTCTCCACAATCTGAAAAATAAAAAAATTCAAAAAACCAAAAAAGTTTCATAAGTTATTAACAAAAATATACCTTCTCGCCAACGCCACAACTTGACTTATAAAGGGTATGATTTTTAGGCAGTAGAAGAGTTTATATAGTATAAACAACACTATACTATATATGGAAGAGATGATGAAGAAAGTATATAAGAAGGTTTGTAAAAGGTGTGGTAAGGAACTATTCTCACTATCTAAATCACAATGTGAATACAATTTCTTGATACATGATTTTTCCTGTAAGAAAAAAGATGTTAGTGGATATGAGTTAGTTGATGATGAAGGGGCAGAAAATGGGAGTTGAAAGAGCCAGATTAGAAAATGAAATAAAATCATCCTTAATAAATGATATGTATAAAGAAATGATTGATAAGTCAGGTATAGATAAATTCTTGAAGGATGCCAGGAGGTCCATAAAAAAAGCTAGCGTAGAAAAAATAAAAACCTCCTATGATACCCTAAAAAAAGATTTAAAACTAGCACCAATTACAGGGGGAAAGGATGAAGGAACCATGTCTGTATTAGATACTATAAATGGTAATAAAAATGATATACCAATATTTGAAATTGAAGATGATGAAATGGAATATAAAGTTAAGTTTCCATTAATTCCATTTCAGAAATTCTATATAGCAACTAACATTTGTGAAAGAATAGGAAATGAATTGTATACTATTGGAGGATTTTTTGTTTTAGATCATCATGATGATTATTTACATGTAATGTTTTATTGGAGTAGAACGCCTAGTGATGGATGGGCATTTAGTTCTTTCTTACATAACAAAAGAGGTTTATTAAAACATGAAAATAAAGTTAAAGTCGATTTTAATTCTGGAGATTTATTTGGAAAACACCATGAAGAACATGAAGAAATAATACAAATGGCCTGTGATAGATTCCAAAATTTAATGAAAAAACTTATTTATAAGATCACCAAAAAAGAATACACTACTTATAAAAAATATACCTATGGTAACTATACTGAAAAGAAAATAACATTCGCTTATGATGTTCAGACCCATAAAAGACACTTCTGGGAAGATAGTGGAAAATTTAAAATTCCTTTAATGAGTAAAGAAGAAATAATATCTAAAGGATATGGTATAGATGAATTAGTATTAAAAGATAATCAATTAAGAACAAATGTTCCATTTAAAGTAATAGGGGAGTTTAGGGTTGGAGAAGTAAAAAAAGAAGAACATAAAGTTTATGATATGATTGAAAAAAGACATTTTAGACAAGAAGAAAAGCTCTATAAAATTCTAAGAGAACTATTTCCAAATGAATATATTAAAAGGCATGATAGAAAAGAACTGAAAGGATTAGAATTAGATTTCTTTGTTATAAAAAAGAGATTAGCTTTTGAATACGACGGTGAACAACATTTTGATAGAAAGCTTTGTGAAGAGGTCTTTAAATCTGATTTTGATGCACTGCAGAAGAGGGATAAACGTAAAGATTATTTATGCAGAAATAAAAGGATTACTTTAATTAGAATCAAATATGATGAACCTTTAAATAAAAGATATATTAAAAAGAAATGTAAGGAGTTTTTATAATGGACCTAACAACATTTATCACCAAGTACAACTTATTAATAGTAATAGTTTTGGGTGTATGTTTCCTATTTTGGAAGTTTATTATTCAACCAATTGAAAACGAGCATAAACCTGTTCCTCAAACTCAATAGGATCAATTTCACCAGGAATAAAAAAGAAACAAGTTCTTTTATTTACTTTTTTCTCTAAATAAAAACTAGCCAAGTTACGATCTAATTCAACGAAAGCAACTTCATTATATTTTAATAATTTCTTTAAAGCATGGTGAACTATTACTACTTCAAATTCTATTCCTTCTGCTATCAGCCTCGCTGATTTTGGCATTTTCACCTTTTCTAAAAATTCAATTATTTCACCCTGTGTAATTTTCCATCACCTTATTTAAATTAAATCTTCCTACTTCTCCACCAGGATAATGTATATTATAACCCTCTTTATGAAAGCACTCACAACTTTCAATTCCTGTTTTCTTAATTCCAAATTCAAAAGGATCACTTTTTATTTCTTCAATATTTTTTAAAATAACTATAATTGCAATTATGAAACAAGCTATTGCTATTGCTATTAAAATCATAAATATGATTTGTATAACTTCATTTCTTTTTATTTTGTTAGTATTTTCCATATTGTTAGTAATATTATAACGGGTATTATTATTACAAAGAATCCATAAATGGATCTAATGTAATAGGCATAAGCAAGAGAAAAAATTAAAAAAATTGCAAAAACTTTACTAAAGCCAAATACCATTTTTATTCTTCAACCTCATTCATAATTTCAGTTAAATATTCTGTAACAGTCATGTATTTTATCAAAACACCGTCTATGACTTCTTCTCTTATTTGTCTTGCAGGTAATTCCCAAACAACTTCAGTTCTTTCTTTAGATATTTTTTGTTTTGATTTTAAAGCTGGTGCTGGTTCAATTTCTGGAACTTCAACTTCCTCTTCTGCTTCTTCCTCTACAACTTCTTCTTCTGCAACTTTTTCTTCTACATTCTTTTTCTTTCTAAGTACCATTTATTTTTTACCTCCTTGCAATAATGTTAAATTTATTTTCATTCTTTTTCCTGTTTTTGTAATAAAACTGGTAACTAAGTATTCTTTTTTTATTATTTTTATAATACTCTTTCGATTTATCTGATTTCTCTTTTTTAATTTTATCTGCTTCCCAAATATTAAATGCTTTATCATATTTTTTTCTGAAATCACAATTCTTATTTAATATTTTAAGGGGTCTTGTAAGCTCTTGTCCAATTCTAACCCTTCTAAGATTTTCATTAACTTCAATTATGCAAACCGATTTATCCTCCTGATCGACAAAGTATTTTTCTAATTGGTCCTCTTGTATTTTTATTTTCATTCTTTTTTACATTTATCACAAACATAATCCATTTTAAAGTATGTTCTATAAAATCCTCCACATGAGATACATTTTATTAGTACAAGTTTTGGTGGTTTATTATACGGCTCTTCCATTTTAATATTCGCTGCACTCCTCATAAAAAGGTAGATAACAAGCTGGTTTATCTCCATTATATTTACATTCTTTATTTGTACAAGCTGTTTCTAGTTTAGGAAATGATAATATTATTGGAACCTTATTTTTGTCTTCTTCTGCTATTTTTAATAAATTCATTTTTTATTTCTCCTTCTTAATCTCCTCATTCTCCTTTTTGATTTAGGTTTATTTTTACAAAGTTCTTCAGATAATCCTCTTTGGTTTAATATAGTGTTTATTTTTGCAATAATTCTTTTTCTACTTCCTACAGCCTTTGTGTTTCCTTTTGTTGGATTAAACCCTAACTTTTCTCTACTAAATTTCATTATTTCAATCTCAAGTATTTTCTTACCTTCTATAATATCCTTATCTGATTTCTTACCTAATTCTTTAAATATTAGTTGTTTATCTTTTGATTCTTTCATTTTTTAGTTACATACAATTAGCCTTTTATGACAGATTGTTTATTTCTCCCTTGTAGATTGTTTAGTTGTTTTGGTTGTGGTGTCATTGTTGTTGTGTTTTTTGAATTTAATCTTACATGGTTTAGTTGTTATTTCAGTTGCATTGAATTCAACTAATGCATCTAGGCCTTTCTTCCTAAATTGAACCTTAACATGTTGCCCTTTTAGTTTCAAGTAATTCTGAATAACTATTCCAATTAAACTAATTGATATTGCAATAAGAGGCATATTCAAAATGAAAAGATTTTTATTAAGTGGTGTTACCATCCATATCATAACAATAAAATTAGATATCATAAAGAAACCTTCAGATTTAAAGAAACCAATAATAACTAAATCAATTAAAATTAGACAAATAATAGCGAATATCCAGACTCTAAAAATATCTCCTGCAATTATTTCTTCATTAGCTAACATTCCAATTTTAAATATCCCTGCAATAAATGTAGCATTTATAAGAATAAAAAAATTAAAAAAGGGATCCTTAATTTTAAAAAAAGATTTCCATTCCATCCTAAAAAACCTCCTCATACTTCTCTGTTGCCCTTTTAGGATTACTATGGAGGTACAACCCAGTAGTATCTAATCTTGAATGTCCAGCAAACCTTTGAACATCATGGATATCAATTCCACTCTCTAAAGCATGAGTACAGAACCCATGCCTTAGCTGATGAAAGGTAATATGCTTCCCTAAAATCTTATCACCTAATTTTTTTATGAAATGTTGGATAGATCTCCTATTAACTTTTAATGGAAGGTTTGATTTCAAATCTGCCTTAGTAACTCCAGCTCCTCCTAATATAGTTTTAGGGAATGGTGTCATCCTTTCTTTACCACCCTTTCCAAGTATCCTTATGTTCTTTTCCTCAAACCTGTCAAAGGTTAGTGGTGGGATTCTGTATTTAGTTTGGGGTTTCATTATAAATTAATAATTTTCCAATAATACCTCCAATTATTGGGAAACATGCTAAATATATAACTACTTTAATTCCTCCAATGAAGTAACCAAGGGAACCTGCAAAAATTCCTATAATCATACAAAATACAATTGAAAATATAAAAAAGTTTTCATTCATTTCTGATTTCATCTTATCACCTCCTTCCTCACATATTTATAATCTTTAGTTTCATAACCAATAATTTCACTAATCCTTAACCCTGCTCCAAATCCTAAACACATGGCAATTATATATTGGTGGTATCTCTGGCCCTGGGGTGAAAGCTTTTTTGTTTTTTTATGTCTAAATTCATCCCTCATCTTTTTTGCTCCATCCAGAAGTTTATCAAAATCTTCTTTACTTATTGGGTGGGGTAGTTTTTTTGTCATTGTTTTTTATCCTCCCTGATTATTTCAATTTTATCCCTCACATCCCTAAATAAATCTAAACAATAATTCTCACCCTCACTAAGAAAGCTCTGAGTTTTGGTGCAGTAATTATAACAATTACTAGGTGTTACACTCTTACAATAATCTTTAATATCTGAGCTTATCCTCAAACTGTGAATCACTAATATTACAAATACCACTAGGGATAGGATTATTGCTATAAAAATTATATAATATAGTAAGTTATATTTCATTGTTTCTTAGCCTCCTTCTGCTTCTCAAAATCTTCTTTTTAAAATACACGTGAATAATGACATAGTAAGGAAAACACTACTTATAAACATTTCGGTTATTGTCATATTATCCTTCTTCTGTGTAATCATAATCCAAGTAAATCTTCACCTTCATAATATCCAATATTGTCTGTAGCAGGATTATAAATATCACCAGAGTTTAAATCAAAGTATTCTTGTTTTGGTTCTTCTTGTTGGACTGGTTCTAAATACCAAATACCCATTATTCTTTCTAAGAGTGTTTTAAATCTCATTTTTCGTTTACCTGCTCTAATGCATCATCAGGTATTTTCATAAAACAAAACCAATAGCTCCTACTTCCTTTTGTCTTTAAAGTTTTTGGCCCTGCTGTAATATTATAAAATAATGGATTTTCTGAGAATCTAGATAAAACCTTTTTGTAAGGAATATCTGTATCATTCCATTTGAAGACTAATACGCCATAATCATCAAGGACCCTCCATATTTCTTTGAAACCTCTCTTTAAATCATCTTGCCAAGTTTCTGCATTAAGACAACCAAATTTCTTTTTCATAATTGAAGTATCAGAAAAGGAAGTTCCATGTGGAGGGTCCCAAACAACTAATTTAAATTTTTTGTCTGGAAACTCTAGTTTTCTGAAATCCATAACAATATCAGGATTAACTTCAAAATTAAACCTCTGTTTAATTAATCCTTTCTCTTCTTTACGAATATCAATGTATAAGGCATTAGGATGTTGCTTATCAAACCACATCATACGGCCCCCACAACAAGCGTCTAATATAAATTTATCTTTCATTGTGCTTTCTCCTGTTCAATTAAGTCAGGGTTTTCTAAATTATCTTCAACCAACTTCAGATTATTTACTTTTAAAAAAGTTTTTATTAATCCTGCAATTGCATGCTTACAAAGTGCCAGGGGTTGATGATTAGCACCAACCCTACACCCATAGTGAGCAAACCAAGAAGCAACATTTAATCCAATTATCATCCTTCAATCCTTGCGCATTTATTACATAAAATTCCATCTTGACCACATGGGATTAAATTAGCAATATCTCCTTTCTTATAATCTTTATCAAATGTTAATGCCCTACAACCTTTAAGTTTTCCTTTAATCCTTGCTTTTAGTTCTTTAATAAATTTTCTCATTATGTGTGGCAAATTTCTTTCATATTTAATCTTTTCTTCAATTTCATCAATCAACTCTGAGATGTCTTCTTTAGCTTGTTCATAACCCATTTCATAACGACCAGTATATTCCTTTAATTCTTTAATTGTTTTCATCCTTCAATCCTTGTTTTTAGTTCTGATAAATCAACACCTATGTTTTCTTCTTGATTGTTCCATTCATCAATCAACTCTTTGACATCTTTTCTTTGTTTTTTGAGTAATTTCTTAAACATCCAAACAACATATTCCTTTTGCTCATCACTTAGTTTCTCTACTTTAGGATTATATTCTAATGAGGTTATTTCTTCAATTTGTTCAGCTTCTAATTCTTTTGATATTTTAATTGTCATTTTATTATATCTTATACTCCTTTTTCAATTTACGAATTTGCCCTTCACTTTCTTCTATTTGCATTAGAGCATCTGCTTTTTGAGATAGACTTCTCCAATAAAGAAAACTTGCTCTCTTTAAAACATCAAGTCCATGTTTCTTTGAAAGTTTTTTAACATCAGTCATTGCTTTATTAACTTTCTTCATAAATTCCTTTTCTTGCTTTTGTTTTTCAGTTAGTTTTATCATTTTTACCTCCTGAATTATTTATCTCCAAGCATCTCCATCAAAATATGATTGTAAACTTGTTCTATTTCTTGTTCTGTTGATTCAAATGTTTGAAGATAATATTTTATCCTTTCCATTAATACTCCATGATATTTAGATTGGGTATCTTTTCTTCCTATACTAAATCCCTCCAAATCTTTCATAGCATTACTTACCTTTCCCCTTTGACTTCCACCATTAGAATTATATTTAAAACACTTAAAAACTAATTCTTGAACAGAAATTCCCATTCCTTGAGATTCTAAATATTTTAATAATTTTTTAGAATCATCCTTTAAACTATCTATGTCTTCCAATATCTTATTCTTAGCTTCTTCCAAAAAATCCTTCTTAATCTTTTCTAATGGTGCAACCTCATAAACTTTCATTCCACCAGAAGGAACTCTTGCTAAAACTTTTGATATAATTGATTCTTCATCAACAGACGACACTTGTTGTGTTGGTTGAGTCGGTTGTGTTGGCATTTTTTGTAACACTTTGGAAATCATTGTTTCTTCATCAATTTCTTGTTTTGGTTGATTTTTTATTTGATAAATATCTGTATAAACTTTATTAAATTGTTCCTGGACTTCTTCTAATTTCTTAAAGAAATCAGTTCTCATTTCATTTAATTCTTTGTTATATCTTTTTGTTGTTTCCGAAAAATCTATTGATGGTTTTTCTGTTATTTGTTCTGGTTGTTTTACTGCTACTGCGAAGGGTTGTTTTGATTCAGGAGCATCTAGTTCAGAGATTTTCAATTTTCCTAAAGCAACTTTCTTTGACATAGCATCATCTAACCAAAAAGGTTGAACGTAGGTTTTTATTACTTGCTCTCTTGTTGCAAGATAAAATATTCCAAGTCCTAAACCCATTATATCATCAGGTTTTGGTTTGGATTTACTAGGCATAGGTATTTGTTCGATAGTATGTTTCACCTCATTCTTTTCAGATTGATAACCAAGAATCCATGTAGAAACTTGTTTAAGAGGAGTCTTATCCACTCCAGTCATGTCTTGTGCATCAATCCAAATAAAATTATTATTTGTTGCCCCTTGCCTTACAAATTCTTCTATGATTTGTTTACAGGGATTTCCTCTTTTTTGTGGAGAGAACTTCCAAAACTCGGGTATAACCACAATAACATCTTTAAAATTATGCAATACTTCTTCAACAACACTTCTTATAATTAAACTTTGAACTTCTTCATCTCTTGAGAATCTTTCTAAATCAATTATGTTTAATCCATCAACTAAATCTAATTCCTTTGAAAAATTTATTGATTGAAGTTTAGGCAAAACAATTTCTAAGTAAGCTTGAAGATTTGTAAAAATATCCCTTTCAAAATTGTTTATCTTTGGTTCTTCTAATTTTTCATCAATTTTCTTTTTAAATTCTAACAAACTACTTCCCCCCGTTTGCTTACATAATCTAATTATTGCAGATCTATCCCAACTTCTTAATTTTTCTTTTATTGTTGCCTCTACTAGTCCTTGAACAAATTGCCAATCGCTTTTATCTTTAAAGTATGGTGGAATTTTTGTTCCTTCTAAAAATGATTTTTCTCCAATCTTTGTTCTGAAAACTATTGCTCTTTTTTTACTCCTCTTTATCAATGATTCTAAAGTTGTGGTTTTCCCTGCCTCTTGAGTTAAACCTGTGACTATCATATGAGATAATTTAATATCTACTTGTTTTCCTGTTCCAACTTCATATCCTAGTTTTATTTTTTCTGTCATTTTTTATCTTCCTCCTCCGAAGAACAACCTTCTAAAAGGAAATCTTTCCAAGTCCTGTTTCCTTTTCTCTTCTCTATAATTTTGAAGTCTTTATCTTCTAAGGGTATGTTTAATGTTTTCATATTAATAACTAACTAACTAACTATTTAAATGTTTTGGTTCGCTTTCGTGACCCAGTCGGCACTTTCTACTTTCATCAAAATCAGGTTTAAAAATTATTATATTTTTTACTTGAGACCTTGGAATAATATGAGTATATCTAAATGCTGATTGACTATTTTCATCTAAAATATCTGTTTGTCCATCCCAAAACCAAAAACCACAAACAACTAAAAGTTTATCATTTTCATATAATAAATATCCAATTGTTTCTATGGGTAATAATGTTTGTTCTATTACTTCTTTCATTGATAAATCGCTTGTGTTTGTATTAGCATCTTCCCAACTAACTTTAACTAATTTAACCTTTGTATTTATTTCAAAATCTTCCATAGCTTTTCTAATTTCTTTAGTTATCTTTTTCATTTTTTTCTCCTATTTCGTTTGACTTACCCAGTCGGCACTTGCATATTTTCTTTCCTTCATACATTGTAATTACTTCTCCTTCTACAACTATTTCTCCACCACATTCTTTACAATATCTTCCTCTTCCAAAATCAGCCATCTTTTCTTTTACTCCATTTATGTTTATCTGAATTCCATTTCCATTTTCTACTCATTACTTCAGCATAACTTCTTGGACCTTTATATCCTTTTGGAAATACATTGGGTTTATGAGTATAATGTTTTTCTCCATGTATCCTTAAATTAGATTCCATATGTTCTTCAGCTAATTGTTTCAAGGCGATTATTTCATCTTTTGTAAATTCTTTATCCATCTTTAGTTTCTCCTTGGTTTATCTAATGCGTAATCCTTAAAATAGTGTTGTTCACAATCTGATAAATCTAATTTACATTTAATGCCTTGATTATTAAACTCTTTAATTAAATCCTCTAAAATATATCTCAAAACATTTAATCTCTCTTTATACATCCCTACAGAACCCCAAACATTTCTACCTATTCTAAAATAAATATCTAAAATATCTGCCTGTTTTCCAAAATTAAATTCTAAGTCTATGAACCAAACAAATCTCTCAAAATTTGTAGAATAACATCCACAATCACAAAACTTTTTATCATCGATATTTAATCTCAGTTTATTAGAAATTATATTTATTTGGTTGCAATCCAAGAATTTTAAAAATAAGGCATTGTCTCTTGGGTCTCCAAACACCCGATATTTATTTTTTACAATTTTAATTATCTTTTTCACAATCTTATTATTAAGTTGTTTCTCATCAAATTGTATCCATATTGATTGTACCATTATATCTTCTTCTCCGCTTCGTTTAGTTGGGCTTGAGTGTACTCCTTAGTTATATAATTTCCCATAACTATCAGACTATAACTATGCGACATCTTCTACTCCTTTGTTAGTCAAGCTGTACTTCATCATAAAAATCTCCTAATTTTGT
>SDBT01015545.1_pt1 | contig 12093 bp, 10 predicted proteins | sample 2277101 | NCBI WGS metagenome assembly SDBT01 (sample SAMN10404973, study PRJNA504765) | marine sediment metagenome | isolation source: marine sediment core GS10_PC15, 103 cmbsf | place: Arctic Ocean: Southern Knipovich Ridge | collected 2010
CCATCTATTCCACCATAATGCGTTGTTTTTGAACCACCAATTAAAGACAATGTACCAACACTTATGCCATAAGCTCCATCTATATCAGCTGTTCTTAATATGATATTTGGAGCACCGTTTCCAATTGCATAATTTTTAATTGTTATATCATCATTTGACTCTGCCCCAGCAGCAGGAGTCAAATAAAGAATATCTCCTTGATAATGTAAACCTGACAATGGACTTATAGTTCCTATGCCGACGTTGCCTCCCCTCGGATTAAGTATCAATGGATATGTTGTAGATAAATCATCACTGAAAGTTGATTGTATCCAAGCCCCCCCAGCCCCTAATCCTAAATCCATAACAAGCACACCGCTTGTTTGTGATAATCTTAATGAACCATTTTGGTCTGTTCCGGTTGTAGCAGGTAAAGCATAAGTACCCATTACTTCTAATCTAAGCCCTGGGTCATTCATTCCTGCTCCAACACCGCCATCTACAACAACCAAATCACTCCCCCCGTCATCATCAGCGTCAACTGTGAAAGGCATATTGACAGTCATACCCAAGATGTTAGCGTCTTGTCTTGTTATCTCATAACGGTCAGTAGTGTCGGAGACTTGGTGGGCTATGTTTCTTGTTCCAGAGGCAGCAGTGATGTAACCATCAATGTAAAGATAGCGATTAAACCCAGAAGTAGAAGAACCAAAAAGACTAACATCACCTTCAGCTGCTAAATTAAGCTGTATTGTTGTTCCCTGAAGATACAATACATTATCAGCATGGAGAATAAGATGGAAATCTGCTTTTATTAGTGTTTGCCTATATTGGTCAATCAGTATTTCTACATCAGAATCTCCTTCCGCTGCCCTTCTCCATAACTGCCAAGACTTTCCATTTATATTATCAGGCACATCAGGTTCGTTATAGAAAAGTCTTATATCATTATCTCTCGCAGTTCCAGTCCAGTTATAATACTTTACAGTCGTCCCATCGTCGGAGAAGTCAACGGGAGCACCACCACTTGAAGTTGCTATTTGAAAAGTGTCGTTAGTTTTATTAACTACATAATAGGCAATAGCGTCATCTACTCCAGTAGGCACAACAGAACCGCCTATCATTACCCTGTCGGTATTAACCATCCCGTGAGCAACATCTGTGAAAAATTCGGTTGAGTTATCTGCTGTGCAGTCTATTGCTGAGGATTTCTCGCCTAACTGGTCGCCTGTGGTTATGTCGAAGTCGGTTTGGGTGTGGGATACTGCACCCCATTCGTTGTTTCCATTGTTAGGGTCATTATCGGAGTGCCAGTATTGAGTAGGGTCTGGTTGAACAGCGTGGCCGTGGTCCATATTTCTATTTACAAAATTAGTAAGTGTAAGTTGATTGCCTGCTCCATCAGCTACCCATTGTTTTACTTCGAAAGTACCCTTATCTAACAAAAAACCCATCATACTTGTTGTGCCATCTACAAAGTGTATAGACCTATTACTAGTATTTAATTTTAACTGTAAGTCTCCTCCACCTGCACCTAATTCAATAATTCCGAATGTCTGGTCGTGCTTCATCTCAATATAATCAGTAGCTTCTGTCTCATCAGAGGAATAAACCCTGAATACTGGGTTTGCGGAAGTTCCTGAAGGGGAGCGGTTGGCGTTGCCCATATCGGTGACTTCCATAAGAGAGACATAACCAGCTCTGGCGGCATTAGCTACACCTATCCCAAGTTGTAAATTATTGTTACCAACAGAAGAAAAATTCATCCGTGCATCATTAACAGAATTCCATATAATACCCTTATCTAATGCACCTATAAAAACATTACCTAAAAATTTAAATACATCATTACCTGAAGTAATTTCAAAAAGAATTTCATTACCACTTTCAAAATCAATAGTCATTCTCTCATTATTCGTTCCCCCTGTCCCACCTAAAGTCAGGATGCCTGAAGCACCTGAACCTACGAGGATGGAAGAACCATCTATTGTGAGATTATCAATAGCTAAAGCTCCAAATGTGCCGATACCTGAAGTATCAAAATTCCCTGAACCAATATTTATATTATCATTCGCTGTATGCGGTCCAAGAGTTGTGTCAGTTCTATCCCAGAGGTTCTCTACCGAAACAGAATCATCAACATACTTTTTATTAGCTATTTCATAATTACTACTTGGAGCAGAACTAGGAGTAAGAGGAAATGCAGAAAAACTTATCGCACCTAAAGACGTAATTTCATCTAACTCTCCACTAGCATGAGAAGATTGATGAAGTTTAGGAATATGTAAATCTGCTCCTGATAAATTTTTATGATAAATATTACATGCTGACATTTTCTTTATTTCTCCTACCTATATTATATCAAATATTCCATGCGTATCAGCTTTAAAACGAGCAATTATCATATTAATCTTTTTATCTAATGGATAATCGTCAGGTACACTAATAGTAATATCTGGTAATCTAATAGATTTATTATCTGGTCTAATTATAACTGCAGCTATCATAGCAAGTATATTTTCTTCTCCAGGTAGCATTTCTGGATAAATAGCATCATCAGTACTATCATACTTAAAATCATAATAATTATTTATACTTAAAAATACTAAAGCTGCTTGAATATAATTTGTTAATTCTGTATTTGAATAATTCGGAAAATATGTATAATTGACTTGAATGGTGTCCCCAGAAGTTATTGCTCCTATAATCTCTACCCAATTTCTATCTTCATGATAATCCCAATAACCACTAGTAGATTGTAAAGCATTATTTCTATAAACAGTATCTACACTAGAAATAGCATCTTCACTTAAAGTAAAAAATAATTTAGCATCATAAGTAAAAATATCTTCTCCACTTATTGCAAAGTCCCCTAGGAGAAATCTTATTTTATTTCTAATAGTAGCAACTGACATTTTTATAGTCCTTTTGTTATGGAGCTGACAGTAGGAATTGAACCCACAACCTGAGGTTTACAAAACCCCTGCTCTACCAATTGAGCTACGCCAGCTGGCAGGGGAACAGAATTAACTGCTCCCCCTGAATCTATATTAAGTAACGTTATGTTCTAGAAAATTCACTTATAGCATAAGGGTTGATACAAGCACAAACAATCTCTTCATAACCAGTAAGACCAACAGCCAGATATCTAACAGAATTACCAGAAACATCAATACTAACTGGGTTAGGAGATGCAAAAACCAACCTTTGAGGTCTTTCACCAGTTTGTTTTATAGCAGCACCAAGTAGATCAATATCATTAAGATTTTTTCTTACAAACAAGAACGGATTTCCAACAACAGTATCTTTAGCAACTAGATATGCTTTTGTAGAAGCAAGAATAGCAGTATTAGAAGTTGTATCTAATGTAAAACTACCAGTAACTCTTATCTTCTCAAGACCTAAAGATTTAAAAGCATCAATCATAGAAGCATTCTTATTATCTGTCCAATCCCAAAGCTTTATATCTTTATCAACAGCGGACCCAACCAATAATGCATAATTATCACCATAATCTATAACATCTTCTATCATAGAAATTAAACTCTTATAATTAAAACTACCAGCACCAGATTCAAGAGTATTCTGATTAGAAGCAGTACCTGCAGCAGTAGCAGCAAGAGAAATCAAATACCTACTCTCTTCCATATTTAATGCTCTATCAATAGTCCTTAGCTTTCTCGCAAGAGTTGCCTCTTTTGATTTTGCCAAATCAGTAATTTTAACCCAGTATTCAGGGCTTGCCAAATCGATAAACGTAAACAAAGTAGGTGTATCAGGACTTACGTTAACAGTAGTCAACTGACCAGTAGATGTAATTGTATGAACTTTATCAGTTTCTAACAGAACATCAAAATAATATACATACTCATCAGGATCAGCAGTATCAGTCTGACAGATAGCACTTACTAGATTAGGATATGGCTTTCTTGGATCCAATGGTTCACCAACAATTCTAGCTATCTCTAAAGCATTATAAACAAACCCTTTTCCTTTTAACTCTTCACTCATAATTAAATTTTCCTCCCTCTATTGTATTTTATAGCTTAGTCCACCCAAGCTTTTTTCTGTATGCTATTTTGTTTCTTTTGAACACTAGTTATATTATCAGCATTTCCAGCTTCTAAACCAGCTTTGTTTAAAGGTTTTAAATCTTTAAGCTTTTTTAATTCAGCAACTTCTTTCTTTAACTTTAAATTTTCAAATTTAGCATCATCAAGCATATCTTCATCAGATACATCTTTAGCTAACTCTTCACCAATTTCTTCTTTCCTAGCTTTAATTGTAGCAGCAACTTCATCAGCTATCTTTTCATCATAAAGTCCTTGAACTTCTTTCAATTTAGCATCACCAGTAGCTTTTTCTTTAGTAATAGTATCTATAGACTTTTTTATAGTCTTTAATTCTTCTTCAACTATAGCTTTTTCAGTTTTCAAATCTTTAATCTCTTTATCTCTAACAGCAACTGTACCATTCATAGCATTTAACTCACTAGCTAATTCTTCAGCTGTTCTTTCAATCTTATCACTCATCTTATTTCCTCCCTTGGATTTATCTCTGTTTATATTTTCCTCTTTCAATTTATCTCCAGTCTCTATTACTTTAGCAAACTCTAATACTTCAGCAGCATCAAATGCTGGTTTAGTAGTGAAAAGTAATGCTCCACCTGCAAAATGTATATCCATTAAATCATATCCTTTACTAGCATCTGTAGTATCTTTCCATTTTCTATTACCCCAAGCTTCAAAAGAAATCTTTACTCTACCAGATTCCATTTTATTTTTAAATTCAGCAAATTCTTCATCAAAATTACTTTTCATAATACTACCATAAGTATGTATTTCTTTACCTACTATTTTAGCATCTATCCAAGTACCAATTACATTTCTTCTATAATGATCAATATCTACAGCTTTTCCTACTAAAGTATTTAATGCTTTCTCTACTTCAGCCTTTGGAAGTGTACATCCATTTTTATTCTCTTCATCTATCATAGCATATATACCTTTAAAAATAGCTAAATCTGGAGAAGGCAAAACCATACCTCTTTTTTTAGCAATAGCTTGTAATTCAGTATTATCTTTTGCTTCATCTAAAAATATATATTTAGTTCCATAGGACATTCCTTCAAATAGCAATTTTACTTTATCCACAGGATTATTCTCCTTTCATTAGGATTTTTATTAGTGTTTATCTATAAGTTCATACCAATCCATATGAATAGTATGTACATTTGTAGTACCACCTATATTTTGTAGTCTTAATAAATATTTAGTATTTGGTTTTAAAACCCACACTTGAGTACCTCTTGATGCACCACCAACAGCAAATGGACCACTTCCACCTGCTAACTGAGTATAATCTAAAATTGTTCCTGCTGTATGACTTGCACCGTTATATTGAGTTTCGTCAAAAGTAGTTACTCTGCCTACTACTGGAGTTGTATTAAGTGAATATAAACCAGCTACATTTCCACTATTTCTATTACGATTCTGTACATTTAATGGTGAACCAGCATCATTATCTATAGTTGTATCTTCCTCTAAAAAGAATTCTGCAGGGTCAGAAGCACTTATTCCTACAACTAAATGAAGATATTTTGTAGTGTTAGGTGTTGTAAATCCAATAGCAGTTACATCGTCATCTGAAGAAGCAGTTGTAACACTATAATAAGTTGAATAAGAATTACCTTTATGTATTTCACAAAGTTCATACTCTATAGTACATAAAGCTTCAGTAGTAGTATCTTGCTGTAATACATTATGACTAGTTAAAGTTTTTGGAAACAACCTAACTAATGGAAGTTTTCTTACATCTATTTGTAAATATCCATCAGCATCTACTCGTATTGGTAATACTTCAGTAGCAACATCGCCTAATGACCTTTTACCATATATAGATACTTTATTAGCAAACTTACTAGGATTAGTAGAATCGCCAGGTTCTCTAGTAGCATAAATAGAAGGAATGGCTATTAATCCTCCTATAACTATCCCTATAATTGCATATTTAAATTTATTCCACATTATTTATCTCCTAATGTATTCAAAGTTTGAATTAACTTTCTTGTTTCTTTTACTTTATCCAAAGCTTTATCAAAATCTTTTTCTACTGTTTCATCTCTATTTGCATCTGCAGCTAATAACATACTATATACTACTATCTCTTTCAAATGAGCGCCAGTTAATCCTTCAGAATTTTTAGCAATTATCTTTAAAACTTTATCTCTTTCTTTTATTTTTATATTTTTTGAATGAACATCTAATATTTCATATCTTAATCCCTCATCTGGTAAATCAAATATAATTACATCATCAAATCTACTAGGTCTATCTATTAAAGTTTTTGGTATTTTTTCTGGATAATTTGTACAAAGAACAGTTACTATTCCATCCATAGAATCTAATCCATCCATTTGTGTTTTGATTGTATCTACAGTTAATTTTGTTGCTAAATAATCATCTATGTCTTCAGCAAATAAAATAGTAGGAGCTAATTCTTTTGCCATTGCAAGCAATCTTCCAAAAGCTTTAGGATCAATATCTCCCCATCTGGTCATTAAATCTCCAGATGTTACCCAAATAAAAGTATTATTAATCTCGTTTATTAATGCTTTACCTACTAATGTCTTTCCAGTTCCAGGTTTTCCTGCAAATATTAATCCTCTTTTAAAAGGAAGTTTATTTTTTTGATATATTTTCTTCTTGGAAAAGAAACTCAATATACCAACTTTAATTGCTTGTTTTTTATCTTTCTTTAATTTAACATCTTCAAACTGAATTTCAGGAATATCTAAAAATTTTCCTTGTGGAGTTATTTTTTCTCCCTTTAAAAAATTATTTTCTAATGCAAAAGTTTCATATCCTTCTATAAAAATATTCGCTAAATCTCCAGAAAAATTGTTTGAATAAACAGCTATCCCAAAACAACCGCAATATGGTCTAATACCCACTACTAGTTTATCATTTCCTTTTTCTAAACAATAGAAACCATCAACTAACAATTCCTCTTTCTTAAGTCTTGAAGTAGGTAATTTACTAAAAACTGGTCTTGTTCTTTCACGAGAATAATTATCTATATTAAAAATATCATCACATTTCCAACCATTTTCTTTTTGAAAATCTTTTATTGCTTTCGAAATTAACGCTAATTTAAAATAAGAATAAGCTTGTTCTGTTATTTTTTGCTTATATGATATTTCATTCAAATAATCACTTATACAGTCATTTTGTTGTTTTGCTGAATATAATACTCTTTCTTCAATATTTATAGCCAAGCTTTGAATATCATCCATATCAATTAACTTTTTACTTTCTTTATCTTCTCCTTTATAATTTTTCTTCTCTGGGTCTTTTTTATCATCAGGGATATTTTGTTCATTATTCTTCTTTTCAGTATCAAAACCAGTCCCTTCTTTATTATCAGTTATTGGAGGATACATCTTATCATCTAACTTATCTTCAGTTTCTTGTTTTCTTCTAGAAACTTCAATATCAAAATCTACTCCTCCTACTATTTGAGAATAAGTACGTTTAGAAATAACTCCTTTATCATACATACTTCTAAGGTGATCTCTCAAAGAATCATCTATAAAAGCTTCTATACTAGAAGTGTTGATCTTAAGCTTAGAACTAAAATATTTTGGATGAGCTATTTTATTTTTATCTACTATAGTATAAACTATATCATAAAGTAAGGTTTGAAAGTCTACTATACCTTTTTTCACCTCTGATATAAAAGGTTTAGGACTTAAAGTAGATTCTCTCCTAGTAGAAGAAACTCCTTGAACTATATCTATTAATCCTAAAGAAGCTAAAAGTCTTTTTTCAATTGGCTCATATAGTTCTCTTTTAAGTACATCCTCATAATTAGGAACTAAATGACTTATATCAGTATCAAAATTAGTAGTATAAGTAGGAATTCCATCTATAACTTTTGCATCAGAAACTAATTTTGAAAAATCTTCTTTAGCTTCTTTTAAATCTGTTTTACTATAAGTATATTCAGCTTTACCATCAAGAGCTAATTTTTCAGTACCTCTTTTCATAACTAACATATATTCTAAAGCTTTAGTTAAGAAATTTTCTCCTTTTATCATTACCAGTTCCATCATCTTCAAATTTTGGTATATACCTCTCTTTATAATAAAAGGCATAGGTTCTAAAGTACTCCAACTAGCAAATGGTTTTTGAACGAATATTTCTTCATCTTTTGTAGGGAGTTTTCTAAATTCATTTTCTGTTATATAAAGATAATAATCTTCTTCCCCTATAATTCTAGATTTATGCTTATCTTCAATTTTTATATTTTCTCCATCTACAAACCACATACGAGTAGGAAGGAGAATACCATCCTTCTCTTCCCACATAGTTCTTAATACTAATAAAGATGAACCCTTCCATCTTTCTTTAAAATATTGGTAAGCTAAAGGTTTTAATCCTGTCGGGACTTTTCCTCTCAAATCTGAATTAATTTCATTTAACCAATTATTTAACTTTTTAGTTAAATTACTATTTTGAGTTTCTATAGAATATTCTATTAAAGCTGCATTAATAGCAAAATCTAAAACAGAATTAACCATTCCTGAATAATCATTAGCTAAAAGATTTTTTACTGCAATTACTCTATCTCTATGTTCAGCTGGTATATTTATTTTTTTAGAAGATAATAAACTAAGTAATTCCCAAAGCCACTTTAAAAGTGGGTTTAGTCCTTTTCTATTCCTCGGATTCATAAATTCTCCTTTATCTTACCTTACGAGTTTATTATACCAATATAACCTATTATGATTTGTACCTGAATGACAAACGGTACATAAACTTATTAAATTCTTTTCTTCTATATTCTTCTTATCATAATCAATATGATGAACGTCTAATTTTCGATTACATTCCACTTCAGGAACTCCACATAGCTGACATCTATAACCATCTCTATATCGTATTTGTTCTCTATAAGTTTTAGACCAACCTAATGGATAAGCTATAAAAGACTTCCCACCTCTCCAAGCTGGTGCATTTTCTAATCTTCTCCCATACATAGGATTTCCTTCTCCAGCAGTAGCTTTTGATATTTTCTTTCGACTTTCTTTAGTATGGTGTTTTCCTAACATTCTAGGAGAGTTAAAAGAATTTAATTTATTAGAACAACTTAAACATCTTTTTGCTGTTTCAGTTACTATTTCTATATTACAATCTATACATTCATGTTTCAAAATTAAACTCCTGATTTACAAAAAACTTTCTTTTGGATTGGTTTCACATTTACAAACTCATTAAACCATTGTGATATAGCCCATACCTTAAAAGCTGCAAATAAATGGTCATCTACTGGTCCAGGATAAACTGTTCTAGTTCCTGATCTCATTACCTTAATAGAATTAAATTGTCTATCTAATTTATAATCTAAAGGTAAAGAAATCTTTCCTTCTTCATAAAGTATGTCTCTTAATCTTTTAATTGACCATCCTTCTACATATTCTTCTTTATATACAGGTTTGCCGTGTTTATAGATATCATTACCATTTTCATCTTTATCAAACTCTATAGCTATCTTTTCATTAAAAGATACCCAAATCAGATGTTCTTTATTATAAACTTCAGCTAAAGACCTATAAATAGCTCTTCCTGTCCCTTCAGTACAATCTAATCCTATAAAATTAGCTTTCATAGTTCTAGCTAACCAATCAAAGAACTTAAACTGTTGCTTATCAGTAAGATTATACAATGTAATATTATAAAGATATTTATACTTCCTCTCTACTTCAGAAAGAATAATTATCTCAGTAGGAGCTGATTCTCCAATATCAGCAGCTATATAAATTACCTCTGCTCCTTTAGGTCTTTCTACTACAACTATATGTTCAAATAGGTCAAAATGTTCTTTGGAGACTTCAAAGCTCTTAATAGTCTTTGATCGGTCATAATTTTTCTTTATCCTAGCCATATCAAAAGCACTAATCCCTTCTTCTACTATTTCTCCTTTAACAAACATTCTATACCCTGCACTCTTTTCACCACCATGTTCTCTAGCAGCTCTTTCCTGTTCAGCTTCATCCCACATAGGACTAACGTATTGAGGTAAATTAACTAACCTAGGAAATTTAGTCTCATCATAATAAGTTCTTCCTGCTGGACTATGTTTAATGAAATCAGTCATTCCAGCTATTCTAAACACACATCCTACTTCAGATACAGAATCTAGTCTTTTTTCATAAACTTCATCAGTTTCAAAACTAGCTTCTTCAATATATAATCTTTTAAAATGCTTCTGGAAAAACTGAGCGCCAGGAGTTTCTCCACTTAAATTCATATTAACACTATCCAAAGTATAACCATTTTTGGCATAGAACCTAAAATTAGGACTTCTATTAATTTTTACCCCTAACATCCTAAAAAAAGGATGATTTTCTAAAATCTGAATTATCTTTTCTAACACTCCTCTAATATGGATCTGATCATAAGAACAAAAACCAACCTCATCTCCATCATTAAGTAACATAGAAATACAAACATCAACTATCTCTACTAATAATGTTTTTCCAAACTTTCTTCCTCCAAAGCAATATACAGTTCCTGCTCCCTCTCTCAACTTAAAATTAGCCTTATCTCCAAATTCAGGAATATCATCTATCATATACTCATAAGACATTAATACGAACTGTCCTAATCTAATCTCGCTATACAAATCTTCTTCAAATGCAGTTAGTTTTCCTAAATCAGAAAACACACATTCTGTTAAAGCAATAGGATTATACAAACATTCCACAAATTCTAACTCTTCTTGAGTTATCTGTTCTATCATAGTATAATCACCACTTACTTATTAGCCATTCTATATAATCTGAAGAAGTCTGAAGTATCTTAGCTATATCTTGTTTAGTTAATTTCTTTTCTTTATATAAATCAATAAGATGTTGATTTCCTATAAGCCTATCTTTAAAATAAGGATGTTTTTGAGCTTCCCACGCATCCATTCTTATTTTCAACATAATCATTTTACTACAATGTGGACAAACAGTAGTTCTACTTCCTTGATTATTTTCTCTCCATATTTTAAACTTCTTCTTTAAAGTTTCAAAAGCTTTAAAAGTATCACTCTTATTTCTATCACTTTGGATCAAAGCTAAACTATTCTTAAGCTTCAATATTTGTTCTAAGTTCTCATGAATATTTCTAAGTATCTTAGGATTATTAGTACCATGTTTTTCATACTCATCATTAGCAATCTTCTGTAATCTATTAACATGATATATTTCTAAATATACTAACTGCTTTAACGTATTTCTATCAGATACATTCTCTATCACATATTGTGTAATATATTTCTTAATTAACTTAGTAGCAGCCATTCTTTCAACTTTATTCTCAAACATATCACTTACACCTAAATCATCCAACATCTCATTCTTCTTCAATGTCATACTTATTCCTCCTTACTATTAAAAGCAAAACTATACAAAGCTGAAAGTAACCCTCTAGCTATAAGCAACCCCTCTTTTTCTGTCATTTCTAGCATTCTGCTAGAACTACTAGAATTTATACATAATCTTATATGATCACATTTAATATCACAATCATTACATTTACTAATACATATAAAATGATCATCTTCAAATTCAGTTCTCTGCTCTATATTACATTTCTTCTTAGGGAATAAGCATTTCATATATCCCCTCCTTCACTGAATCCTTTCTTTTCTCAAGATAGGAGTTATACCTATTCTTAATACATGTTGTCCACAAATCTTAATCTCTCTCCCATCAAACTCAGTAGTTTGAGGATTAGAAATCTTCTTATTACAAATAGGACACAATCCTTTTTCTATCCTCTCTCTAACTAACATTTTAGCTTTCTTTTGAGTAACTATACGTGACATATGAATCACTTCCTTCTTGGTTATATCATGTATAGTGTGATGGAGATGAACTAGATGGGTAAAATAAAAAGAGTATATAATACATTTAAGAACAATATAGAATAATACCCCTTCACTAGTATTTATATACTTTTATCAAGAAAAGTAAAGTAAAATCTTTCATAATAGTAAAATAATACCCAATTCAAGCTCAAAAGCTAAATAATACCCCTAAATAATAACACTCAATATTACTTC
>SDBT01015546.1_pt1 | contig 12093 bp, 11 predicted proteins | sample 2277101 | NCBI WGS metagenome assembly SDBT01 (sample SAMN10404973, study PRJNA504765) | marine sediment metagenome | isolation source: marine sediment core GS10_PC15, 103 cmbsf | place: Arctic Ocean: Southern Knipovich Ridge | collected 2010
CATAACTACGGTATCCACTATCACCGCCATGGGTTTGACTGCTACCGTAAGCATAGCCGCGGTAGTGAGTTTAATATTCTTTCTAACCATTAAAGAATTGGCTAATGCCGGGAGAACAGGCATCTCCTTGCGTATAGCCAGGTGTTTTAATCTTGGCATTTTGCCCCTGATGATGGCATTCGCCGTTATAGTTGTAGTAAAAATTGCGGAGGTGATAGCCTAGAAGAAGAAAGGTAATATCAAGAATAACAGTATATTAGTGATACCATGAGCCAGGGTCACGCCGAGGAGTGACCCTGTTCTTTTAACCACCCAGGCGAAGAACAGGGCAACAACGAAAACGAAGATAATATCAAGCCAGGAAAGAAAACCCATGTGCAGGACAGCAAATAGCAGGCTGACATAGACAATCCCCCACCCCCGAAATGCCCCCATCGCAGTACGTTGAAGCACCCCACGAAAAATGAATTCTTCCACAAACCCGGTGGACACCAAGAGTATCAATGCCGGCAGCCATATTTCCTGCCAGGTAAGCTCAGCTATTAGCGACTCCGGCCTCAAGATATAGTACTCCGCCACCCCAAAGAGGAATCCAGTCAATGCCACCCCTAGTTGAACCGGGAGCAATTTAATTCTAAGCCCCACATCCGCTAAACTATAGTCCAGAAGACGCACCGCTACAAAAGCCGCTGCCAGGAGCGGGGCATAGATGATTGGATACCACCATAGCTGAGGGATATTAATCAGAGGCATAGACAGGCTAATTATTCTTACCAAAGGAACCAGTGCCAGCGACAAAATCAGCTGTCGGTAGTGATACTTGCCGGCAAATCCTAGAGCCGAGTGCAGCAATAAGGTAACCAATATTAAAAGGTAGCACCCTATCCCCACTACTGGCATATAGAAAATAGTTACCACCTCGGCCAGTGTAATAGCCAGCAGATAGATTATAGCTACTATCATTCGCAGTTATATCCTCAACTCGGAATGAATACGGAGAAAGCTCATCAAGCTATCGCGGGTAATAAGCCCAATAACCCCACTCTCGCTTACTACCGGCATCTGGTCTATCTCACTCTCGTCCATCTGTTCCAATATACTTAGAGCATTCTGGTCAGGATGGGCCGTCCTTAGCTTATCAACCGGCGTCATTATCTCCCTTAGCTGTGTAACCTCCCACTTCGGCTGGGGAAGAGATTTAATATTTTGTAATACCAAAACCCCCTCCAGCCTGCCTTCATCAGTTACTAGGAAACATTGGCGCCCGCCGGTGAGGATGTATCCCTGAATTAGCTGACTAACCGTGATATTCGGCGGAACCGCCGCACAGTCGGCGGTCATCACCTGAAAAGCGGAAAATCTCTGGAGGGCTTCACGCCATTGAGCCTGACGGTAACTAACTGAAGCAGCAGTTTCCAGAAACCAGCCAATGAAGACCAGCCATAAACCACTAAACCAATTCAAACCAAACGGGCGCAGGAAAAATATTAAAATACCGCATAGAATAAACAGGTAGCCAACGCCTTGCCCTATCCGCGTGGCAACTTGGGTAGAGCGCCTATAGTTCCCAGTAATGCGCCACAAGAGGGAACGTAAAACACGCCCGCCATCCAGAGGGAAACCTGGAATCAGATTAAATACGGCCAGCATCAGATTTACATAAGCCAGCCACAGAGCCATAGCCGCTAATGGCTCAACCACACCCTGAGTAAAAAGCCAAAGCAAACCAAAGAAGCCGCTAAGCGCCAGGCTACAGGCAGGACCGGCTCCAGCCATTAACAGCTCATCTTTGGCTTTTGTCGCCTCCCTGGTCATTAGGGAGATGCCACCGAAAATAAACAGGGTTATACTTTTTACCGGGATTCCGTTGGCTCTACCAACAAGGCTATGGGCTAATTCGTGGGCAACTACCGAGGCAAAAAATAACAGGCTGGTAATTATGCCCATAACCCAATAAAGAAAAAACGGCCAGGCAGGGTAACTAAAAGGAAAGATTTGCCATGATAACGAAATGGTTATCAGGAAAAAAATTATGAACCAGGTATAATGCAGCCTGAACTGTATACCAAAGAGCTTGCCTAAATTAAATGCATTACCCACTTTTACTTATCGCTAGGAGGTATTTCCCTGCACGCTGAATGAAAAATTTCTTAAGAGGGCAACTGACTCACAAGGTAGAGTATTGGTATCAACTACTTCTCTTAAAAGCTTCAGTGTCAATAGAAATGATTCCGGTTCCTACTAAGATACCTTCATCTGCTGCAAAATTCCAGTGGCAACTTCAGCAGCTCGCTTCCCCGATAAGAGCATGCCACCAAAGATAGGCCCCATTCTGGGTGCCCCTAAAACAGCATTGGCTGACATGCCCGCCACGATTAAGCCAGGATAGACCTCTCGGGTGTTATCTATTATTGTCCCTTCTCCGATTTCTGCCCACATCGGCTTCTCCCCCATTACGCCGCCACTTTCTGTCCTTAATCTGCCGCAGAGCTTATTCACCACTATATGGCAGATTTCGCAGGCATGCCCGGTAGCATCTATCACTACCTTTGCCCGTGTGGTTAAAGGGTCCACATGCAACCCTGCCAACGAAACCGCCGTCCAATTCAGCACTAACCCGGTTACCCTATCCTCCTCCCTTATCATCACATCCTCAACACTAATTAAATTGAAAATCCTGGCTCCCGCCTTTATTGTTTCGGAACAAATGGTTGAGGTGGCCTCCAGGGAATCAGCAATATAGTAATCCTTTTCATACTCCCAAGTTCTTACGTTAAACTCGTCCAATAGCTTCTTCCCCTCCTCCTGCACCACGATGCGATTAAACATCATTCCACCCCCAGGCATCCCACCACCAACACGAAGCTGCCTCTCAAATATCGCCGTCTTTATTCCCGCCTTCGCCAGATAATAAGCAGCTGTCATGCCGGCTGGTCCGGCCCCACCTATAGCCACATCAAGCTCCATAGCCTCCATGAAGTCCTTCATAAAGGCTTCGGTTATTGCCCTGGATATGATTATCTCGTCAAGCATATTACCTCCTGTTGTAACGTTACCTTTTATTTATAAGCCATGATCCCTAGGAACTGAGATATCTAAAAACTTCCCCATTAACTCCATAGCGCAGTAGCTGCCACACATACTGCAAGCCGACCCGGCCGAAGTATGCTTACCATGAACTCGGCGGGATAGTTCAGGGTCCAAGGACAGCCTGGCTTGCTCTTGCCAGTCGAGCTTCTTCCTCGCTACCGCCATTTTCCTGTCCCACTCATAAGCCCCCTTTACTCCTTTAACTATATCGCCAGCATGAGCGGCAATGCGCGAGGCCATCACCCCCGCCCTCACATCCTCAGAATCAGGCAGACCAAGATGCTCCGCTGGCGTCACATAGCACAGGAAATCGGTACCCGCCGCAGCCGCAACCGCCCCACCTATAGCGCCGGTGATATGGTCGTAGCCAGCCGCAACATCAGTTACCAACGGACCCAGCACATAGAAAGGAGCTCCCTTGCAGACAGACTTCTGTAACTGAACATTAGCCTCAATTTGATTCAGGGGCAGGTGCCCTGGACCTTCAACCATCGCCTGAACTCCGGCCTCCTGAGCCCTGCTTACCAGTTCCCCGATAACAAGCAATTCCTCAACCTGAGCCCGGTCGGTAGCATCAGCTAAACTACCCGGACGCATCCCATCACCAAGGCTCAGCGTTACATCAAACTCCCTGGCTATGTCCAGCAGGCGGTCATAGTACTCATAAAGGGGGTTTTCCCGTTCGTTGTAGAGTATCCAGCCTATCAGAAAAGTGCCTCCCCGGGACACAACATCAACCACCCTACCCTGCTGATTAAGCCGGGCAATGGCCGACCGGGTTACGCCACAATGCACCGTTATGAAATCAACACCATCCCGACAGTGCTCGGCAATCCCGTCGAATAGTTCATCAACGGTCATTTTGACTATGGCGTCATATTTATTTATCGCCTTAATCGCCACCTGGTAAATGGGAACCGTCCCTATTGCCACCGAGCTAGCGGCAATAATTGCCCGCCGAATGGCGGCTATATCACCACCGGTACTTAAATCCATAACTGTATCGGCACCGGTATCTATAGCCACTCGCAATTTTTCCAGTTCGCCATCCATAGTGCCATAGTCAGAAGAGGTCCCAATATTGGCATTAATCTTAGTCCTGAGCCCCTTGCCAATACCGAGAGGAACAAGATTGGTGTGATTAGTATTAGCCGGGATGACTATCGTTCCCTCAGCCACCCCCCGCCGAACAAACTCGGGGTCTACCCCCTCATTCTGCGCCACCAACTCCATTTGTGGTGAAATAGTATTTGCCTTTGCCATTTCCAGTTGAGTCATATCCACTCCACCTCCATAAAAAATATAACCAAGGGCTTCGGCGGTTATTACCAGACCCTTGGTCTAAATCTCTGCCGCTTCCCTACGCTCGTATTATCGAGATCAGGTTCACAGGGTTGGCTTCAAACCGCCTCTCAGCCGGTGAGCACCCCTAGCAGGCAACCTATTATTTTGTTGAAGCATAACATAAAAGCACCTAAAATGCAAGTGCCCGGTTACCAGATTATTTATCAACCTCCACCCCTTAGATTTTTATCAGGTAACCCCATCCCCTGTATCCCCTTCCCCTTAATAAGGGGAAGGGGAAGATTCTGAAAAGAGGGGCGAAGCCCCTCTTTGACTCTCCGCAACCTTGGAAGCAATGATGATATAATTAAGGTAGTATTTAGAGCTAATATGGAAAGGCTTATTCTCGGAGCGATAAAATTAGGGCTACCGCTTAATCCGGAGCAGATTGAGCAGTTCCACACCTATTATGATGAACTGCTGGATTGGAACCGACGGGTGAACCTCACCGCTCTAACCGACTATGAAGAGGTGCAAATAAAGCACTTCCTCGATTCGCTCACGGTGACTCTGGCTTTAAAGCAACCGATAGGTGGTGAAGGTCTGCGCCTTATTGATGTCGGTGCCGGTGCCGGTTTTCCCGGAATACCACTTAAAATTCTATTGCCCGCTATTAAGCTGGTTCTGCTTGAGGCTACCGCTAAAAAAGCCGCCTTTTTACAGCATCTTAGGCGCAAACTGGGACTGGACGATGTTGAAATCGTAGTTGGTCGGGCTGAGGATATTGCCCATGAGACTCAATACCGGGAGAAGTTTGATATTGTGCTCTCCCGAGCGGTTGCCCCCCTACCCACCCTTGTTGAACTAACCTTACCCTTCTGCGCTATTGGTGGTAGCTTCGTTGCCCAGAAGAAGGGAACTATTGATTTAGAAATAAGCCAGGCCACCAGGGCGATTAGCCTATTAGGGGGGGAATTACGAGAAGCAAAAAGGATTGACCTGGAAGAATTTACCGATGAGCGCTGGTTAATAACGATTGATAAGATATTGCCCACACCCCAACCATACCCCCGCCGTCCCGGCATACCCGCAAAGAGACCGCTCCTTCCCTAAAGATTGAGCCGTAATCAAGTAGCTGTTTGCTAGAGGAAATAAATAATGAATTGCGCCTAATTATCCCGTGACTAAGGAATCAATAGTGAGGCAATTTCTTTCCAAGCTGTTTTATAGAACGGTAGGCCTGAACTGCTATGATGGCTACAATGAACCGGGGTACCCACAGCCAGAAAGCATTCAATCCTAATAACATGAAAAGCGCGGGGTCCTCCACCATGGAATGGTTGATACCAATCGAAATATGGAGATTCTCCAGTTCCTCCTTTGTCAGAGTTCCTTTCTTAGCCTCTTCAATAATAAGAGCTCCGCCATAAAATAAGCCAAAGAGATTTGCGGCTAACCACATTATTGCTGTTTGGTCTGAAAGTCCCAAGATTTTCATCAAGGGCCTGAGAAACTTACGCGGGTATTCTATCCATCCCAGAGATTTCAGGGACTCAAGCAGAATCATGATGGCCATAATGATTCCCAAAATTTTCAGGAGCAAATATATCATATCTACCGCCCAGACTTTTAAAACCTCAAGCAGTGGAGTATGAATTGTAAGAGTAGCTGGTACAACAACGCTCTGGCTGGTATCACCAAGAAATTGGGAAACAATGAGGACAGTTAAAATAGCTGCGGCAAAGCGAAACAGGCTTGCTTTGATGACATTCACACCAGATTTATGTTGAATGACTCCTTCCATGGTGAGAGAATGAGCAATCAGGGTAAATATGGCAATCAATGTCATCTGCTCGACGGTAAAGGGGATGACTGTTATGATAGCAATAACCGCATAGATATTTACTAACACTCCAATGATAATTGGCAGCGCTGCTTCAGGAGGCAGATTGAGCAGACTCATTAAGGGACTTAATAAGAAATCTAGTTGATTCAGCCAACCAGTCCACTGAAGAAGAGTGACCGGAAAGGAAACAAGAATAACAATCTCACAAAGCCAAATGAAGGTGCTCCACCCCCCTTTAACTCCCGCAGAAATTCCGCTTTTTAATTTATTTTGAAAATTAGGCACTGGCTTCACCCATAGCTGATAGAAATTTCCTTCTTATATCCTACGCTTTTGGTTCACTTCGGGTCAATCTTCTCACCCAGTTGCCATCTGAAAAGAGGGAGGTAGAGCTTCTCCTCTAATGTTCTTCCCCTCGCCCTCTGTAAGGGGAAGGGGATAAAGGGGATAGGGTTGATAAGCAATCCAAACAATAGTAGAATATATTTATAAAAGTGATAAGCTTGCGGGAGAGTGAGGAGAAGATGGAAAGCGGCACATGGAAGGTTAAAGCCGGGCTGGCTCAGATGTTAAAGGGCGGAGTGATTATGGATGTAGTCACCGCCGAGCATGCCAAGATTGCCGAGGAGGCTGGTGCCTGCGCGGTGATGGCACTGGAGAGAGTGCCGGCAGATATCCGGGCTGCCGGTGGCGTGGCTCGTATGGCTGACCCAGCAATTATTGAAGCGATTATGAAAACCGTCACTATACCGGTAATGGCTAAGTGCCGAATCGGTCATTTCGTAGAGGCTCAAGCACTGCAAGCCCTCGGTGTAGATTATATAGATGAGTCTGAAGTACTTACTCCGGCTGACGAAAGCCACCATATCTGGAAGCAGGACTTTAAGGCTCCCTTTGTCTGCGGCTGCCGTGACCTGGGCGAAGCCTTGCGCCGCATTGGTGAGGGAGCCGCTATGATTAGAACCAAGGGTGAAGCTGGCACGGGCAATATCGTCGAAGCGGTCAGACACATGCGGGCAGTAACGGATGGCATCCGCCAGCTGGTAAACACGCCCCAGGAGGAGCTGATGGCGCGGGCTAAGGAAATGGGAGCACCCTTTGAATTAGTTGCGGAAATCCATAAAACCGGAAAATTACCGGTGGTTAACTTTGCCGCTGGCGGTGTGGCTACCCCGGCCGATGCCGCCCTGATGATGCAGTTAGGGGCTGACGGTGTCTTTGTTGGCTCAGGTATATTCAAATCAAGCAACCCCGAAACCATGGGCAAGGCTATTGTCAAAGCCACTACCCATTTTCAAGACCCTGAAATTATTGCTGAGGTCTCCAAAAACCTGGGTATAGCCATGACCGGGTTAGATATAAAGCAAATCAAACCTGAGGAACTACTGGCATCAAGGGGATGGTAGCATGAAAATTGGCGTCCTTGCCATGCAGGGAGCCTTTGCCGAGCACATTGCTGTATTGCACCGACTGGAAGTAGAGGCTGTGCCCGTCCGCTTGCCCCGAGAACTCCAAGGCCTGGACGGGCTAATCATTCCTGGGGGAGAAAGTACATCCATCAGCAGGTTGATGCTGGATTACAACCTGATGAGCGCAATAGAAAATCTAGCCAGGAACGGCTTGCCCATATTCGGCACCTGTGCCGGTATGATACTTCTCGCCGAGAAGATTCCAGATTTTCACACGCAACCCCTGGGGGTAATGGCGTTAACAGTCAGGCGCAATGCCTTTGGTCGGCAAAAGGATAGCTTTGAGGCCGAACTCTCAATACCAGCCCTGGGGGAAAACCCCTTTCCCGGGGTATTCATTCGCGCCCCGGTGATTGAGCAGGCAAATAGTGGAGTGGAGATACTAGCCAGGTTAGATGGTGGTACCAGCGTCGCGGCCAGGCAAGGCAAGCTACTGGTCTCAGTTTTTCACCCTGAGCTGACCGATGACCTGAGATTCCATCAGTATTTTCTAGATATCGTAGCTGGACGCCAATAAAGTATATTGAGGCTGTTTATTAAGGGGATTAAAAGGGGCGAAGCCCCTTTAAGAAACTCCTTTCCCTCTCCCCTTATGAAGGGGAGAGGGATAAAGGGTGAGGGGTTGGTAAGCAATCTCGTATATTCAGGGGGAACTTTTGCAAAAGGTAATTACTGATGACCTGGATGCTCTGCTTGACATTTTACCACCGCGTGTCCGCCAGCCCGTATGCCAACAGGAAGACACCAATGAACTGCTAGAGGTAGTGCTGGACCTGGGTCGCCCCCCCGAAGCCCGTTTTCCCCGCCGGGAAGTAGTGCTTAACCCCAAAGAAGTTGACGAGACCGACATCGATTATGTAGTTTCCCGCATCGGTAACTTTGGAGACGACAATCGAGCTGGAATCGAGCGCACTTTACATCGCATCTCGGCTATCCGCAACCGCAAGGGGCGTATCGTCGGACTTACCTGTCGAGTGGGCCGGGCTATTTTTGGCACGATAAAAGTTATAGAGGACCTTATCGAGTCGGGGAAGAGCGTCTTGTTATTAGGTCGTCCCGGTGTCGGCAAAACCACCATGTTGCGCGAGGTAGCCCGGGTGCTGGCCGATGACCTCAAAAAACGGGTTATTATTGTAGACACCTCAAACGAAATTGCCGGCGATGGTGATATTCCCCACCCGGCTATCGGGCACGCCCGGCGGATGCAGGTAACCACCCCTACCATGCAGCACGCCGTAATGATCGAAGCTGTAGAAAACCACATGCCGGAGGCAATTGTTATTGATGAAATTGGCACCGAGCTTGAGGCTCAGGCTGCCCGAACTATTGCCGAGCGCGGCGTTCAGCTTGTCGGCACCGCTCACGGTAACACACTGGAGAACCTGATGATGAACCCCACGCTATCTGACCTTATTGGCGGTATCCAGACCGTAACCCTGGGCGATGAAGAGGCGAAAAGAAGGGGCACCCAGAAGTCCATACTGGAACGCATGGCACCGCCTACCTTTGATATTGTCGTTGAAATTCAGGATTGGGATAAGGTGGCTATTCATCCTGATGTCGGCGAAGCGGTTGATACTAGTCTGCGCGGTCAATATATGCCCACCGAGGTTCGCTGGCTGGACGAGGCCGGAGAGGTCAGAATAGAAAAGATAGTCCCCCCCACCACTGTTAAGAAAACTGCCAAAGGCAAGCAAGTGGCTAAGGAAGAGATACTCAAGCTTTACCTCTTCGGCGTAAATCGGGGACGGCTGGAGCAAATAGCCAAAGAAATGGGCTTAAGGCTGGATATAGTCAATAACCTGAAAAATGCCAACCTGTTTATAACCTCTAAAAGCTACTATCGCCGAAGGCCACAACAGGTCAAGGACGCCGAAGCCGCTAACCTGCCGGTCTATGTCCTCAGAAGCAACACGCCACCCCAAATCAGGCAGATGCTGAATGTTATTTACCCCCCGGAGAAGGCAAGCTCCCTTAAGCTAGCCCTGGCTGAAGCGGAAGAAGCGATTAATCAGATACAAAGGGGGCAGGAGGCAGTAGAACTGAGCCCCCAGAGCGCCTATATTCGTCGCCTGCAGCACCTTATCGCCGAAAGAAATGTCCTGTCCTCAGAGAGTCTGGGCAGAGAGCCCAATAGACGGGTAAGGATTTATAAAGAGTGAAGAAGGGATTAAAAGGGGCGAGTTATATGGGGTCCCCACTAAAACGTAGTTTTTGTGGGGTAAAAATCCCCTCTGAGAAATTCTCTTCCCTCTCCCCTTAGGGAGAGTCAAAGAGAGGCGAAGCCTCTCTTATATAACCAATTCCCCTTCCCCTTGTTAAGGGGAAGGGGATAAAGGGGATAGGGTTACTCAAAATAAATGACGAGGGGTTGGCACAATTATGTCTCTATTTATCACCTTTGAGGGTGGGGAGGGGAGCGGTAAGAGTACGCAAGCGAACGTATTGGTTGAGCGTCTACGTAAACAGAAGAAATGGGGCGTATCCTACGCTGAGGAACCGGGTACGACTCTTTTGGGCAGACAAATTAGAGAATGGCTACGTGAACCTGAGCGTCCGCTTATAGTAATCCCTGGGTGGGGAACACAGCTACCGCTTTTGGATGCTATGAACAATCACTCGTTGCCTGCTATCCATCTGCATGCCGACTCACCACGCACAGAACTATTAGCTTTTACCCTTGCCCGTTCACAGCTTGTTGAAGAATATATCCTTCCTAAACTAAAGGGCAAGAGTATCGTAGTATGCAACCGCTATGCTGATTCCACCACCGCTTATCAGGGCTATGGGCGTGGATTAGACCTAAAGCTCGTGGAGATGGCTAATAATATTGCTACCCAAGGGCTTAAGCCAGATCTAACCATACTACTCGATATACCACCAGAAAAAGGGCTCATCAGGAAATTTGGGGACATTAGAGACCACTTCGAGAAGGAAATATTGGAGTTCCACCAGAGGGTGCGAGAGGGATACCTCAAACTGGTAGCTAATGAGCCACAACGCTGGCTGGTAGTAGATGCAGCCTTGCCCCAAGCAAAGATATCAGAGATTGTTTGGGAGAAGATCAAGCGATTGCTTTCCAAGCAAGGTTAGAATATGGATAAGGGACGAGTTTTTGTAGCTATGAGCGGCGGGGTGGACTCATCAGTGGCGGCGGCGCTACTCAAAGAAGCCGGCTATGAGGTAATCGGGGTAACCATGCAAATCTGGCCTTCGGATAGGCAGGCTTCTGAGGCGGACAGATTTGGTGGCTGCTGCGGACTGGAAGCAATAGAAATGGCAAAACGGGTAGCCTCTAAATTAGGTATCCCCCACTATGTGATGAATTTAAGGGATATTTTCGCCCAGAGGGTTATCGCCGATTTCTGCCAGGAGTATAGTCTGGGCAGGACGCCGAACCCCTGTATCCGATGTAATGAGTATATTAAGTTTAAGACTCTGCTCCAGAGAGTTAAGGAGCTGGATGCCGATTTTCTGGCTACCGGACACTATGCCAGAATTGACCACTCACCGGGCGGCTATCGCCTACTGAAAGCGGTTGACCCGAGCAAGGACCAGTCCTATTTTCTCTACACGCTGGGGCAAGAGGAGCTTCGGCACCTGCTATTCCCCCTAGGAAACCTCTACAAAGTAGAAGTAAGAAAACTCGCCGCCAAGCTGGGCTTGCCCACCAGTAACCGGCGTGACAGTCAGGATATCTGCTTTATCCCTGATGGCAACTTTCGGTCATTTATAGCCGAGCATGTTCCTCTTGAATCCGGTGACATCGTTGACGCTGAAGGCAAGATTTTGGGCAAGCACACTGGTTTAGCGCAATATACGGTGGGGCAACGGCATGGCTTAGGGCTTGCCTCAAACAAGCCTCTATACGTGCTCAAGCTCGACGTCCCCAATAATCGATTAGTGGTAGGCACCAAAGACAAGCTTCTAGATAATACTCTCCTTGCCCGTAAACTAAGCTGGGTATCAGGGGAGGCTCCCGGGGAGCCGGTCAATATAACCGCTAAAATACGCTACAGGTCACCTCAGGCAGCGGCTAAACTCCACCCTGATAACGGGGTGGCAGAGGTTCAGTTTCATCAGCCTCAGTCGGCAATTGCCCCGGGACAAGCCATAGTATTCTACCAGGGCGATGTTGTTCTGGGCGGGGGAATAATAGAAGATAGGGTAGATTGAAGGGGCTTTGCCCCTTCAAAACCTCTGTTTCCCCTCTCTTATATAACCAATTCCCCTTCCCCTTCATAAGGGGAAGGGGATAAAGGGGATAGGGTTGGTAAAAATTCTCCAGATACCGTCCTTTACTGAAGAAAAAATACTTGAGGCGCAAGGCTACCAGCTTATTGCCGGCGTTGACGAGGTGGGGCGGGGTTGCCTGGCTGGTCCAGTGGTAGCCGCCGCTGTTAT
>SDBT01015547.1_pt1 | contig 12093 bp, 8 predicted proteins | sample 2277101 | NCBI WGS metagenome assembly SDBT01 (sample SAMN10404973, study PRJNA504765) | marine sediment metagenome | isolation source: marine sediment core GS10_PC15, 103 cmbsf | place: Arctic Ocean: Southern Knipovich Ridge | collected 2010
GGGAATGGCTTCACGCATTAAGGCTACCTCGGGCGTATTCTTTTCGCCCAATAGGTGACCGCCAAGACCGGGTTTTGCCCCTTGGGCATATTTAAACTCAACCATAGGCGCACGAAGGAGAGTCTCCTCGCGTACTCCGAATAATCCCGTTGCGACCTGCGTGATGATGTGATCTGCAAAAGGAATCAGCTCATCCGGATAACCTCCCTCTCCCGTGCAGGTCAAAGTCCCTAGCTTCTTGGCGGCCATGGCACGGCCCTTCATCACATTGAGAGAGATGGATCCATAGGACATCCCTCCCCCATAGATGGGAAGAGAGAGGCTTAATTTAGATCCATTTTGACGTCGATTGAGAGAAAGTGATAGATTGATTGGTCCTTCAACCGGTGGGATTCCTTTGATGGATTCTGCCAGTCTCATGCTGTCAAATCCACCTCCCGAATCACCGATCTGTTCCTGTGGCTTTAGCCGTGCTTCTGAACCGGTTCTCGCAATATACCAAGTTTCACGAAGAAGTTCAGGTGTCCACCGGAAATCACCAAGGACTGAATCAACCGGATCCCTTCTGATGTTCAATGCTTCCCAGGGGCAGACATGGACACAGCACCAATTATTGTCTTTGCATGAAATACCGATACATCGGCTGTGGATGGGTTCCTCGAGACTAATTTTGCCTTCAATTCGTCTGTGGACATCATATTTGCAGCTGTCAGCACACAGGCAGCAGTCTGTACAGCGGCTGCGATCCACATCAATCCGCCAGGTTCCCGGTGTTGAGGCGAATCGGTCGGGGACAATGGCTGCTGCATCCATGAAAGCCCGGGTTTTTATTTTATTTTGATGATGTTTGACCTTCGGATTAGATCCGTTTTCAGGCAAAATATTTAGCCGATCTTTGAAATTTGAGTAGGCTTCGTCTGCAAAAATAGCCCGGCCGGTTTCTCCCCGAAGCCTTCTGACATCTCTCAGTCCCATGGCTCCGAGGATTTCCAAAAGTTGGTCTCTCCAGGAAAGCATGAGGTTTATCACACGCGAAGCGCCCCATCGTGGATCGAGCTCTTCAATTTCGTTCGGAAAGGGAACGCGGTCTCCCTGGTTCCATTTCACCGTGTCCATTGCGATCAATAAAGGCACATCGACCATAACTATATCGGCACCCATGATGATTGTTTTAGGAATATGTTCGGCCGCTGCGATTCCTCCTGAGGCCACGAGTGTAATCTGGTCCCGAAGCCCCTCCTGTACCAGCAGTTTGTGGGAATTATGGAGAGCCTCCAACAAAGTGAGGCCGTTATTTCCAAAACCATGAATATTGGCGGATAGATGCACTGTCTCTGCTCCGTTTTGTGCGAGATTGAGAATTTTTTTCTCCACATTTTTGGATAAGGGGACATTGATGAACGTGAGCACATTGGGATTGATGTCTCTTGCCCTAGACATAGCCTCTGCCAGATCTCCGTCAGGATCAAATTCAACGATTGTTGCCCATTCAAGGATATTTCTAAATTTTTCTATTTCGGTTGGCTTTAATCGGATAAGAAGATGGCTGTAACAGTCTTTCATCTCATCCGTGACGTAGTCCGCAGGAATAGACAAGTAGGTTGTGAGTTTTCTTGCTGCCAGAGCCAGAGAAGACAAAGCTGTTTTCCCAGGAAAAAATGGCATCTTTCCAAAAATTACAGGGAGAGGAATTTCCCGGTTCAGCGGAATCTGAGATTTAAGGTTTCCCCGGCTATCGAATACCATTCCACAGAGGTCTCTCAACATTTTCCCCATAGTGACAGAGGTTGAGATGTGCTCTCTTCCATGGATTCCGTCGCGTGTAGGACGAACAATTTCAGACATATCTGTCCAAATATTGTCGTAGTATTCTCCTCCAAAAGGTCCACGGTAGCCGGCCCCACTTACCGGTATTTTTCCCTGTTCAGCCTGCTCATGGATGGAACGGATGATGTCAGGTGTATATGTCCTATCTCCCAAGGCGAAATAATCTTTGTTGGTAAGCATAGTGAGTGCTTCTCTCGGACATTGCATGATGCAGGCGAAACAATTCCGGCAGCAGTTTTCCTTGGGGTCAGCTAGAACTCGGGAATCTTCTTCTGATCGAGAGTGACAATCATAGATACATGCCTCAATGCACGTACCACAGTTAATACATCTGTCACTGCGAAGGATCCGATAGGGAATGATGGTGGGATGTCGTGAAAGAGTAGGGATGGGTTTGAGCTTGAGAGTCCGGATCATCCTTCCATCTCCTTGGTGTGTTTTTCAACGACCGGAACTCTTTTCATGTGTTCTTCAGGAGACCATTCCGGAATTCGGAGACCAAAAACTTCAGAAATAAAATCCTTCCGGCCGTCCAGATCTTCGATAAATTTCCTTATAGTTTCAATCGGAGAGCCATATCGATTTTCAATCCGGTCCTCTAAGACAAGATAACATTCGCGGAGTGGGAGCCGTGTCTGACAAACCTCCTCACACAATCCACAGTGTAGACATTGAAAGGGCGCATGAGCTTCTCCCTGACTAAGTTCCACACCATTTATCATGGCTTCAGCCATGCGCAATTTTGTCCTTCCTGTGACCAATTCATCATGAGTAATATGGTAGGCCGGGCAGACAGAGACACATGAACCGCAAGATGTACAGCGTTGAAAACTCTGATTTAAGAGGAGTTCACCTTGATCCTCTTTATTGGGAACGTCCCAGTGATTCAGCTGTTTTGGCCGAATAAGAGCAGCGCAGTAGCCTAGCACAGGAGAGAAAAAATGTGCAAAAGTCAGAATCGCAGGGAAAATGTCGGCATGCAGAAAAAGGGCAGGAATGCCAAAAAAACGTCCTTTGATTTTAAAAAATTTAAAAGGATTGAGAGTCTCCTTTTGATCCAGAGTGCTTTTATCTGCTTTTAGTCTTTTCAATTGATCTCGATTATACTTGCTTTTTATAAAAGGTGTGTTCCATATTCCAATCCCGTAAGGGCAGCCCCCGCATCGGGTAGCCAACCTGACCATCATCTGGATGAGAAGGAGACTTAAAACATAGTGAGCAGATTTTGTGTAGTCACAGCTAAAAGAGATGATGACAAGATAGTTGAAATTATTTCCGGTGCGGCAGACAATCACTTCAATCGCGGGTTGCACCTTGAATCGCCGTGCGAGCTTTCGAACCTTAGATGTATAATGAATCAGCTCTTTTTCGGGTACGACAACTTCCGCTCCTAATAGACCCGGGCCGAGCCGCTGAGATTTTAGAGGAAAATAACGGTCTGCCCAGAGATAACGGGATGCGGTGGAGTCTTCCGCTATTTGTATATTTTTTCCATTTAATGAAGAGAGAAAATTTTGTTCACGCTCCAAGGTTTCGAAGTGCAATAGGGCCACATCGTGTTCCGGGACTATGGGATTTTTTAATCCGGTATGTTCTGAATAAAGGAGGTTTTCTTTGATCATGGATTCACGGTTAAAAAGCACAACATGTGATGGCAGGTGGTCACTTTTGGTGAGGTCTTTCAAAAAATCAAAGGACTTGTTTGAGGTTTCAAACGTGAGCAGGCAAGTGCCGACGTATTGAGGCCTGGGTCGAAGGCGTAGGGTTATTTCGGACAGGATTCCAAATTGTCCCTCGGTTCCAAAGAGATTTGTTATAGATGCGCTTTCCGAATTCAGTGCTTCGATTGTTCCGTCGGGACGGACGACACGGACGCCCAGAACCGCATCAAAAACATTTCCATATGCATAACTGTCCAGCCCCAAACCTCCTGTCGAGATCCAACCGGCAACAGTTGAAAACAAACTCGTGGGTGTTGTCATGGGGACCAAACCGTAGGGCTCAAGTTTTGCAATCACATCCGCCCATCGTGCCCCCGGCTGTACTCGAACGGATAACCGTTCCGGATCTATTTCAAGAATGGTCATCATGGGAGAGCAATCCACGACAATTCCGTTCTTTGTAGGGACGGCGCCTCCAAATGCAAACGAGCCCGAACCTCGGGGAAATACTCCCAATTTATTTCGGCTGCAAAAATCTAGAATTTTAGCGATGTCTTCTTCATCCTGAGGTTGTACGACAAGAGTTGGTGTTGTGCGGTAGAGCAGGGTTTCCATTAAAGATGGAACCCGTGCCAAGTCCATACTGTAATTCCGTCGCTCAAAAAAACTCCCGGCTATCCTGCAGTTTTCACTCAGGAGAGATCGGAGCTCTCGAGACAATAAATCAATCTGCTGCTTTCGAGCCGGTGTATCTTTGTCCGTCAAATTTCGCAGGAATAATTTCAAGCGGCGCTGAGGAGATTGAAAGAAAATGAAGACAAACCGTTTGTATGTACTGCGAAGATTTAAGCCTTTCAATTTAAATCAAAAATATTAACGAACAACAACACATTTTATCTGTTTCTGGTCACGAATCAACAATTTTCCATCGCTCAGAGCCAATGGAGCCCAGTTTGTTCCCGAATCGAGTAATTTTGCTTTAGCCAGCTCTTTGAATCCAATAGGATTAGGCTCATGGAGATACAGGTACCCTTTATTGCCGTCCATACTGAGAAATAATCCATCCACCAAAATAAAGCCACCTTTGTCAAAAAGAGGAGTACGGCCCGTTTTCCACATGATTTTTCCGCTGAGATCCATACAGACCAAGCCATCTCTAGTTTCATTTGTGCTGCAGTGACCGTAGAGATATTTCTTGTAAAGGATAGCGGGATGAACATGGGTGCCGAATTCATCAGTTTTGAACACTTCCTTTACAACAAACTCATCCAGCTCTTTTGTTACCTTGATCATTGCCGAACCGGCCCGATAACCTCCGGTAATGAATATTTGTCCGCCGCCTATTTCAGTGACATTGGCAACTGGGATTTTGCACTGCCAGCCTTCATAGGACCACAGCTTTTTTCCGGTCAGCGGATCCATCCCCAAAACACCGGCGTTGGCGGGTATCATCACCAGGTGATCTTCATCTGTGATCCTCAAAAGTGCTGGCGATACATAGCCAGGTTTCCCCGGCAGGGCGGACGAGGCCCACTCAATAGAACCACTGAGTTTGTTATAGGCAACTATTCCCGCTTTTTGTGTTTGAGAGGCGAGGATTACAAAATCGCCATAGACTAGAGGATTTTGTGAGATGCCCCATGTCGGAATTTCTCCACCGTCAAAATCCGTCCAAATATTTTTTGTCCAGACAGCTTCATGTGTCTCCCTATTTATGCAGTGAACATGTCCAAAGGGGCCGCAAATGTAAACATATTTTCCATCTATAGCCGGCACGGACCGAGAACCGGGACGATCGACTTGTCCGGGAGCCTCATAGGCAAAATTCCATTCTTCTTTACCTGTGGCCAGGTTAAGGCAGCGCAGGATGTCTTTTTCACTCCCAATCCGGTCCAGGACATAAACCTTCCCATCGCTGACTGCCGGCCCACCAAAACCTTCACTTAGAGGGGAAGTCCACAGCACTTCGGGTCCCTCAGCAGGCCAGGATCTTTTAATGCCTGTTTCCAATGAGATCGCATTCCGGTTTGGACCGAGATACTGAGGCCAATCGTTGCCGAAGGTCAAGCTGCCGAGAGTCAAAACAAACAATAGAGTTTTTACAACATATTTCTTCATGCGATTAGTTCCTTGTCTTCTATAAAGTGATTTTAAAGCAAAGACTTACTTAATATATCGAAATAAACAATGACTCGCAATAATAATCTTAATATCATAAAAATTTGTATCTCTTTTGCAATTTTTGTACAGTAAAATCATCGATAGGTAATTATGACAACATTTGAAAATGAATTTTCTTGGTCGGTTTCCCGGGAAGCTATTTTTAATACATGCCGCCGAAAGTACTTCTATCAGTATTATGGATCCTGGGGAGGCTGGAGTTTTGATGCAGAAAACAGAACCAGAGCAATATATATCCTCAAGCAGCTCAAGAATAGACAGATGTGGGCCGGATCAAAAGTCCATGAGGCCATAGAAAATATCCTAAAAAACCTCCGGGATGGTGTCAGGATTGATGAAAACGAGATCATTGAGGATACGTTAGGTCTCATGAGGGAGGAATTTAGAAGCTCACTGGCGAAAATATACCAAATTGAACCCAAAACCTGTGCCTTGTTTGAACACGAATATGAAGTGCCTTTGTCTGACAGTGAATGGAAAATTAATGCAGACCATGTTGTGGATTGCCTGAAACTTTTCATGAATTCCAAAGTGTATGAAGATATTTTCCACCTGTCTCCTGATCAATGGCTGGAAGTAGAGAAATTCTCCTCTTTTTATGACAACGGGATTAAAATCTACTCAGTTTTTGACTTTGTCTCCAGGAAAAATGAAGAGGTTTTTATATATGACTGGAAGACGGGGAAAGATGAGCACAATCAACATAAACTTCAACTTGCCTGTTACGGCCTATTTGCTACCAGAAAATGGGGACTCAACCCGGAACAAGTTAAATTAAGAGAGTTTAATCTTTCAAATGGGAAGATGTATGAAATGTCCCTCGTGGAGTTCGATTTAGACGATATTCACAACCACATCCGGAACTCGATTGAGGACATGTTGAACTGTCTTGAAAATAGACAAACAAACTTGGCCATTGAAGAGAGATTTGATTTGAGTGAAAACAGTAAATATTGTGAACGCTGTAATTACTTTAGGATATGTCCTCGTTGATTCGATGGGTATGTTTGTTCCCGGCTCTGAAGCTGCGGTACTTATTACGCAGGAAGCTGTTAAATGAATCCTCCTTTCGGGGTATCCGGCCTTTTTCGATAAGGAAACACAGACGGGACGCCTGTGTAAAATAGGGCCGATGCCGCCAGGATGGAGGGATGTATCCTGTCTGGAAGGCCTTAAACAGCTTGGACAGAAGGAATATAGTGTGAACGCAGCCAAACCGAAGTTTTTTGGGAAAATTGATTCTAGCCAGGCTCGAAACGATGGCCTCGTCAAGAATTTTCTGAATACTCCCATTTTTATCCGTCAAAAAACGATTGGCCCATGGCCAGATGAGCAACGAATAGATTTCCTCCTGAGAAAAGTAAAAACCTTCGGAATTTACCTGATCCTTGACCGTGAGCAGTTTCAGGAATTTTGAGGTGAGTTCTGGATTCGTTTCGTAGTCTTTACCCATTTGGCCGAGTAAGTGGCTTAAGATGCCGTAACCGATATAGGCTTCAAAGACAGAGCGAGAATTGGAATTGAGATCCTTATTCAATTCTTCAAAAAGACGAGCCCCAGAACATTCATCGAGAAGGGAAAGATGCATACGGAGAGCGCGTTTTGATTTCCTCTCAATGTCGAATCCCAGGCGGGCTGCATGCCTGACCACACGCATCATACGGACGGGATCTTCTTTGAAGCGTTGAGAAGGATCGCCAATAATCCTGATCTTTTTTTTGGACAGATCTTTTAAACCGCCGACATAATCGATGACAGATGCCGTTGACACATCATAAAAAAGAGCATTAATTGTGATATCTCTTCGGAATGCATCTTTGCGGGGAGTGCCGTACGTGTTTTTCCATTTGAAGGAGTTCTCAGGATCATCGTTATGTGGCAGATCCGTATCTCGTCGAAATGTTGCCACTTCAATAAACTTCCCGTTATTAAAATGGACGTGGGCCAACCTGAATCGTCGGCCTATGAGATAAGTGTTTCGAAACCTCCGTTTGATCTGACCGGGTCTGGCATCGGTCACGATATCGAAATCCTTAGGTACAACTCCACTCATGATATTCTGAATTGCCGCTCCGGTCAGGTAAGTTGTGAAGCCTTGACTTTTTAGACGATCTATAACACGTAGTGCATTTCTATCGATATCCTGTCTGGAAATCTTATGGTCCGGTCTTTGCAGAATCACAGGCTTTCTGTGTTTGGATTTTAATGAATTTCGCATCGAGAGCTATTTTACACAATATTGACTTAAGTAAACAACTGAATATTGACACATTATCCGGCTTGTGATAGGTCTATGGTGTCATGGAAACGATCCCACTCACCCCTGTTGATTATGTTTTTACAGGAGTCGGATCACAGCCGATTACGTTTGTTTTTTATTTTTCAAAACGTATATTAAAATTAGTATGCGTCCTCGCATAAGTTTATTATCCAATAGACGCAGTGAAGAGAATAAAGGATTCTTTTGATTTACTGAATGCCTCGATAACGATAATGCCAGGGTTCTGACTTGTAGCCTGTAAATCTTGTGTTGTCTTGAGTATAAGACTGCTTAAAACCGAATTTTTCCGCATTGACCTGCAGCCACTGTCCCTCTTCAGACCGGCCGAACATTTGATGACCCAAACTCCTGGGATTTAGATTGCTGAGATCAACGGTTGTTCCGAGTTGGTGTTCCGAATGGCCCGGTTTTGCGACCCATTCTTGTTTAAGGCCTTGTTTTTCGATGACATTGAGGTAGAGAGTGCGCTGCTTTGCTGAAGATCGATAGGCTGAAAAAACCCGGAGATGGAGGCCCTGAGTTTCGGCTTCTCGCAGCATATTATCCAATGCTTCCGCGGCTTCAAGGCGTAGATGTTTGGGATAATCAGAGGCATGGAAATTCCATGCTTGGTCTATTTTCACGAGATCATCAGGACTGTAGCTCAAAGGCAGTGGATTGATTTTATCGACGTTCTGCAGGGACACGGAAACGGACACAGTGGGGGAGAGACTGACGTTTTTTACGAGTAGAGCTTGAGGCAGATAAAGCTTTTGGCCTTCATATTCAAAACACACCCAATTTAGTGAAGACGATGTGATAGGCTCCGTTTGTTCGATTTCTTTAATCTTCTCCAGGTATTTGAAGACAACTTCGGCCTTTTCTGTGTTGAGCGATGGTGAGATATAGGGATTCACCAGGTCGGGAAGGACTATCCAATCCACATCGGAGGGGACATTGAGCGATTGCGCTTGAATAAAAAAACAGCTCAACATTAAAAAAACAATAGGAAAAGAACAGAGAGAGTATTTTAATTTTTTAAATAAAGATGAGTTGGATAAATACTGATAAATTATCATCATTAAAACTTTATGTTATATTGAAACGAACTGTCAAGCTGTGCTTGTTTTCACGAACGTTCGCAGAGAGTGCGGCGCCCTTTTAAAGGAGGAATTAGTTATGAAAAAAAAGTATTCTAAATGGATTTTGTGTTTCACGGTGATTCTAAGCATTCTCCCAAGTCTTCTGCCGGCTCAAGTCAAACCGGCAGACTATGACAGGGCTGTTAATCTCAGAGAAACATTTCAATCTTTGGCCTATAATATCGTGGATCAGAGCGGTTGGATCGGAAAGACGACCCGTTTTTGGTACCGGAAGTCTATTGAGGGCGGATCGGAATTCTATGTTGTCGATGCCGCAAATGTATCAAAAAAAATTGCCTTCGATCATGCACGATTGGCTGCGGCTTTATCTGAGGGACTCAAAGAGGATCAGGATCCTAAAAATCTGCCTTTCAGATCCATTAGATTTACTCCCGAGGAGAATTCCATCGCAGGTATTCCAGTATGGTGAACTTGCGTGAGAATTGGCGGGAATATCTTTGGCAGGGACGATTTGATTCCTATCCGCTGGATGAGAAGCATCTCTTTTCCGCCATGCGATATGTTGAACGCAATCCTGTGAGAGCGGGCCTTGTCAAGAGAGTTCTTGAAGAACCAACAAATAAAGAAATGCTTGAGTCCTTTCGTCCCTCGAATTATTGTCCGTTTTGAATTCTTTCGAATCTCCACTCGCACAATTGCTTAAACCTGTTCATAACATTCGAAGTCACTCGATTATGAATTTTCTCCCAGATTTTATTGATAATAGTTATTCTCTTTCCAGACTCTCTTCCATAGAAATTAAATCCTACAGCAAAAAAAAGCTGAGTCTGCTCAACTTCTTTTTGTACAGCGATGGATGACCTAGCATACATGGCATAAATCCCAATCGGATACCCTCCACTGCTGCTGTAAAGTAAATACCGAGCATTATCGTCTGAAGGACCTGGTAAAAACTGGAATTTCAAGGCATTGAGATAGAAAAGAGGAAGATACTTCAAGCCTAAAAAGCTTTTTTTAAATCCAAAAGGGTATTTCCTGCGGTTAAATAGATGAATTTTAATGTGTTCGAGCTTTCCTTCCAGTCTTTCAACTGTTGCAATATGGTTGGGCCAGCAAGAGGAGTGGCCATCCCACTGGATTAATTCTTCAAAAACATACCGGACAGGTGTTTTAATTCCAATTCTATGAATGTTCTGCACGGAATATTTAAGAACATCAATCCCTATTCGCTGTATGATTCGATGACTATAGGCTTTTTTTTCCTCTTCATTGGCGAACTTAATCAATGTGGGGACATGCGGTTTATTCAGGAAAAAATATTTGATATCTGAGAGGATTCCGCGACTTTTCTCTGGGGGGACGTTCATTTATTTTTAAGGTATTAATGCTACACCTATCCACCATTTTTTTCAATTTAATAAAGGCAATTTTCCCAAATAACTAAACGGCCGCTTCTTGGACATTTAATTGAACTTCTATATAATCAAAATATCCATCATGAGGAGGTATCCATGTTGAAAAAAGTGATCTTTATAATGAGTGTTGTCTTTTTATTGATTTTGTCTCCGCTATCTATCTTGAGCCAACAGGGTACAGACATTTTCCTGATCCAAATAAAATCCGATGGAGAGAAACTGGTTCTTTTCAATCCAGTTAAAATCAATAAAACTGAAGGATATAACAATCAACCTTTTTTTCATCCCGATGGCTCATCACTTTTTTATTCTTCAGGAGTAGGATCGAATACAGATATCTATCGTTACAATATTGAAGCAGAAAAAACATCCCGTCTGACAGACACGCCTGATTCAGAATACTCTCCGACTGTTATGCTTGAAGGAAAACAGTTTTCCGTTATCCAATTAGTGATAAGTGAAGGGCCCAGGGAAGGAGCTCAGCCTCTGATCGCATTTCCCATAGACGGTGGCCAACCGGACTTGATTTATGAGGATGGAGAGAAAGTGGGCTATCATGCCTGGATTGATTCAGATAACGTGGCCATGTTTTTACTCGGATCACCTAATTTTTTGCAAATCGTAAATCTCAAAGATAAAACCTCCGTTCGTGTTGCTGAAAATATTGGCCGTTCTCTCTATAAAATTCCAGATCAGGATGCCATAAGCTTTTCACAGAGCAAAGAAGATGCTTTAAACGTTATTATGAGATATAACCTGAATACCGGAAAAACGGAAACCATAGTTTCCATGTTGGATGGCAATAGTTTTTATGCATGGACCTCCTCAGGGATGTTGGTTATGGGAGTAGGATCAAAGTTGTATGGATTCGGACCTGAAGTAGATGAAGATTGGCAGTATATTTGGGACCTTGATGAATTTGGGATCAAAAATATTTCCCGCCTGGCGGTCCATCCCGAAACGCTATGGATCGCTGTTGTTAGCAGCCTTTAGTAGGCTACTTGAATTTGTATTCTTGTGGTGGTTCCGCGCCGAGGAGATGTTTTACAAAGTAATCCCATTTCCTTCTCTGCATATAACTTTCACGACTAAATCCATGTCTCCTGTTCGGGAACAGAATCAGATCGAAATCCTTATTGGCCGCAATGAGTTTATCGACGACAAGAAGCGTGTTGTACATAGGAACATTGGAATCCATCGTCCCGTGGGCGAGAAGGAGCTTGCCCTTAAGATTTCCGGCCAACAGCTGATTGGCCTGATTGTCATAATTTGTTGTGCCGTCGTCGTAAGTTTCCAGAAGTCCCTGCCACTTTTCTCCCCAATCGTCTTCGTAGTTTCTGTTGTCGTGATTCCCGGCTCCGCTTACCGCCACTTTGAAGAAATCAGGATAGCGTAGGATGGCATCCGTCGAAGCAAATCCACCTCCAGAATGGCCGGTGATTCCCGCTCTATCGATATCAATCCATGAAAAACGCTCAGCAAGCTGCTCCATGCCTGTGATCTGGTCCGGAAGTCCATTATCACCCATATTACCATAGTATGCTTCATGGAACGATTTCGACCGCATGGGTGTTCCCATGGCATCTAAAGAAATCACTATAAATCCCAATTCGGCCAAAGCCTGCCTGTCGCCCCTAGCCGAGGAA
>SDBT01015548.1_pt1 | contig 12092 bp, 7 predicted proteins | sample 2277101 | NCBI WGS metagenome assembly SDBT01 (sample SAMN10404973, study PRJNA504765) | marine sediment metagenome | isolation source: marine sediment core GS10_PC15, 103 cmbsf | place: Arctic Ocean: Southern Knipovich Ridge | collected 2010
ATTTATGTAAACTGAAGTTTTCCCAAGTCCAATTACTCCGATCATATTTCCAGCTGGTTAAATTAGATAAGATCCCGATGAATTTTTCAATTCTTTCTTTTGCTTCTAGGTTTACTTTATAAAATTTATTATATTTTTCGATATTAACCGGGGAGCTGTTGGTTTCTGATATTTTTAATCTGTCGCCTCTTTCTTTAATAATACTGATCTCATCCCTTTTTATGAAAAATTCGTCCATTGCTTTCATAAGAGAAAACACACTATAGGTTTCGTTTTCAAAAACATCTTTTAACGGATTTGACTCTTCGTTTGCTCTCAAATAATTTAACCAATTCAAAACATTCTCTGGATATTTAAAAAGGACATTAAACGTTCCGTCGGTAAAGAATAATGCACGAATTGCGGTTTCAGGTATTTTAAATTTTATTTTCGAACCAAGTATTCCTATCAGAAGATGTATGGTTGCTAATGGATATTTCAACCGAAAGTCATTATAACCGTCGTGGTCTCGTAAATTATTTGGTTGAATGCAATTTCTATAATTGTCCCAATTTGATGGTTTTTTTCTTTTATTAAATTGGACCATGTGGTGACCAACACTTTTTATATCCTTCCTAAAAACTTCCATGTCTAAAAACACGCAATTTTTAGCAGAAATATTTTTATCTAGCAACATTACCTTCCCATCATAAAAACCTTTTATTTGCCATCCTAGATAGAAAGACATGAACAGGCCACACAATAAACCATCACTATCGGGGCTTAAAATACAATTTTGATTTTTCTTTATTATCCAAGGGTAATCCCTAACTATTTTTTCGTAGTCAATCTGATCTGTTTTACCGGATAATAGTTCCTGAATCTTAGACATAATAAAACAAGTTAATTCCCCTACGTTATATCATTTCCTCCAACATTCGCAATACTTTGCTCTGCGCTCGATCGCCTAAACCCCCAACACCTCAACGGGAACTCCCGTTTAGCCGTTTGAGGGGTTAGGTCTAAATGGGGCTTCTTGCCCTCCTCACATTATTTCGCGTAATTTGCAGAACTCGCAATCTTTATCGTCACATCTTTTATCCCAGAATCTAAGATTAACTATTTCATCAACTGCTTTCTTTATTAAAATTTCTAAATCTTTTACTTCTTCATCGGAAATTACAAATTTTTCTTTTATGTGTTTCCCTCTTTCGTTTGGCTGGATAAAATCAATCTCACCTGAACTCATTTTATATTTCCCGTCTTTATATTTATCGAGTAATAGCTTGTAAAACACCAGCTGTCTCTTTACCCCGCCGTCATCACTTTTCGTTTTGCCTTCTATCGCATTTCTACTCTTCGATGTTCCTGTCTTGTAATCCACTATATTTACTTCGTCTGAATTTCCTAAAAATTCTATCTTATCTATCTTCCCCGTTAATCTTATTTCATCCAACAAAACTCCTGATATATTTTCTTCAGTTATAATATTTTTTACCCAGGTACCGGAATATTTATCATAATAACCGCTCAATGCCCCTTCTCCCCTTTTAAGGGTTTCTTTCAACTCATTTTCTAATAAGGGCTGTTGTTCTAAGTAATGTTTAAATCTTTGTAAAAGGTACGCTTTGTCCGCATCTTCTTTTTTAAATTTATTAAAGAATTCCTTGAGAGCTTCATGCACAGCTATACCGTATAATTGATGTTTGGAGGGAGCTTTTGGAATCCTCAAAAGATTTGAATAAAAATAATTCCAAGGACATTTAAGATAATTATTTAAAGCTGTTACCGAAAAGCCTCTTTGGCTAAATAGGTCTTTTATAAAGTCTTTTTCTTTAATATTGATTCCCTGCTCCTTCGCGGGATTAAATATGTTTTTTTGCTCTTTCTCAAATTCTTTTTCAATGGAATCAACATCTTTATTATCTATTAGTTCCGGTTTTATCTCCTGAATAAATTGAGAAGCTAATTGCTCTCTATTGGTAAGCCCCTCTTTAGAATATGAAATCGCTACCCTCTTTTTAGCTCTCGTAAGAGCCACATAAAACAATCTCCTTTCATCATCGTTTTTATCCCCTGCCACATCGCTACCAGAAAGAGAATATATCTTAGAAGGAAGGGGTAATAGATTGGGGCTTCTCTTATTGCTCCAATGCCCATCGTATGCCTGAGTAATGTATACATATTCAAATTCTAGTCCCTTTGATTTATGAGCTGTCATTAATCTTACCTTTCCCTCCGGCCTAAAGAAGGTCTTTTTCTTCACCAAAAGATTGTGCTCGGAAAGCATATCAATATATTTAAGAAGGTCACAAATTCTGCCCTCTTTGTACTTCCCGACCAATGATTTAACTTCATCAAATAAGTTATTTAATTTAAACACCCTGTCAGCAGAATCTGGTTTCTTTAATATGTAACTGATAAATCCCGAATCACTAATTACTTCTTCAAATGTACCGGTAACCATTTTATTCTTATCAGTTACGGCCCATTTTCTTAGTTTCTTATAAAATTCATTTAAAATTTCTGGGTTCTCTAATTTTAGAGAACCCAGAAATTTCTCTGATCTTATTAAATCAATTATTGGAATTTTATTCTTGTTTGAGTGTTTTATTAATTTATAGACATCCAGGGGTTCAATATCCAAAAAATTAATGTGCATCGCCTCAATTAATTTTTCTTGATTTCCAAAATCATTTATTGCCCTAAACAACTTAATCAGCTTCTTTATGTCTAAATCTTCCAATACATTCTGGTTTGATTCTATGATAAAAGGAACTTCAAATTTACCCAGCATTTCAGCAACAGAAAAAACGTCCTTGTTATCTCTATAGAATACGGCTATCTCATCAGGAGATACTCCTTCCTCAATTTTCTTTTTTATATCCTGCGCCAAAAAGAAGAATTCCATAGCAGGCTTATTGAAAGAATATATTTCTATGGACTTACCCTCTGAAGATATGTTGCTTTTCAGCTTCTTTTCTCCGGCAAGCAAACTGTGAGCCGAATCTAAAATTTCTTGAGTTGAGCGATAATTTTCTTCTAGATTAATTAATTTGGCTCCGGAATAAAGATTTTTAAAATATAAGAAATTCTCCAAAGACGCCCCCTGGAATCTAAAAATTGCTTGCTTCTCATCTCCCACGACAAATATGTTTGGATCATCGTGATAATTAACAAGTAATTCTAATATTTTATTCTGGGCATTATTAGTGTCCTGATGCTCATCCACCAAAAAATATTGATACTGTTCCTGAAAAGTTAAAAGTAGATTTTTGTTTTCCCTCAAGGCCGTCAGAACCTTCATTATCATATCGCTGTAATCGTATAATTTCTCTTCTTTCAACTTATCCTGGTACTGTTTATATATTTTGATTAATTCCTTGTTTTTGCTTAACTGCTTTTCCAGTTTTTGGTAATCTCCTTTCATTTTTCCCTTATGGGCTCCCTTCTCGTGATACAAATCGTCAATAAGTTTAAAAGATTCAATCTCTGAATTAACTATCTTCTCAAACTCTCCAACGGAAACACCCTCTCTCTTAAGATTATTTATGGCGGAAAGAATAGAGCGGAGATAGTAGAATGGATCTCCGAATGATTTAAGGTTTTTAAAAGAATTGCTTTCTAGGATAGATTGCAAAATTTCTATTTGCTCCACTTCGGTCATGTTTTCAGACCCTATCACATCGGGAAAGTTTTCAGGATGTTCTTTTATTATATCGTTACTAAAACCATGAAATGTATTTACGTTTACTAAATAAGCCGGACTACCCATAATTTCAACCAGTCTTTTCCTCATGGAAGCAACACCGGATTCAGTAAAAGTGAGCGCTAAAATATTTTCCGGATTGATATCCGTTTTTAATAAAATATTGGCAATTCTTAGAGTTAAAATCTGAGTTTTTCCTGTTCCCGGTCCGGCTATAACCATAACAGGGCCTTCAACCATATCTACGGCTTCTTTTTGTTTTACATTTAACGACTCATATAATTTTTCAAATTCTTTAGAGGTGGACATATTTTTAGTCATAAATCCCTTAGATTATCCCACTTTTATCCTCAACAGTCAAACATCCTATGCGGAAAGCTTCGAAACGATGAACACCTCAGGCGCCTGAGGTGTTGGGGAGGGGTGGTTCGGGAAGGGGGCAGATTGGAAAATAGGAACGGTTTGTTGTTTAGAGTGAGATGTTAATATCCGCGCTCTCGCGGAGCGAGGCAACTAAGGTTTGGATTAGCTGGTCTTGCTTTTGTCGGAGAACTTCCGCTTTTGCCTGTTCTTCCAATTCCTCAAAAGGAGGCATGTCTTGCTGGGCGCTTGCCTGGTCATATAGCGCTCGCGCTTCTTCATCGGTAACCGTCTCGTCTCCGGAAACTTGGGTATCTATGTACTTACTAACGAGAAGCTGTTCCTTGATGTCGTCCTCTAATTCTTCTTTACTTAAGTTTGCGCCGACAAGTTGTTGGTTAAATACATCCAGACCTCCTAAACTTTCAATAATAGTAGCCATTTCCGTTTCAACTTCATTGTTGTCAACGGCTATCCCCGACTTTTCTGCTTCTTGTCTGAGCAGAACTCCGGCGATCATCTGGTCCAGCACCTGGGTTTCAAGCTGGCTGACAAACTGCGCGTCATTGACATCAGTTCCTTGCTGGAGGTATGTCTCCCGAGCCTGTTGGAATTGAGCGTCAAATTCCTCACGGCTAAGCTCTACGCCATTCACGGTGGCGACAATATTGCCGGTGCTTTCCTTGCCCTCATTCACTGAAACGGCATACCACGCGCCGGCTATAGCTACTACTGCGACAATGCTTGAAGCGATTATTTGTTTTGACATGATAAGTTGATTATAGTTCTAAACCTGCTCCCCTCACACTAACACGCTCCATTATTTTTTCCAAACCCGATGAAAATACCTATGGAAGCTTTTCTTCAAATTATTCCACCACTTAACTTTGTGCCCAAACAGCATATCCAAACCCACCAAAAACAAAACAGAACCGGGAGTGAAAGGAGTGAGTAAAATTAACAATCCCAAAGCTACAAAAACAACTCCCCAAAATTTTTTCTTAACAGGATTCATAATTTTACTTAAGTAGTCTCAACCCTTCAACTATCGTTCAGGATTAAAACTTTTATTTTAAAAGTTTTAACATTTCTTTCCAACTTTTTGTATTGATTATATCTGATTTTGTAGCCCAGCCGCGTCTTGCCTGACCAATGCCGTATTCAAGATATCCAAGATGATGGACAGAGTGAGCATCGGAGTTAATAGCCAATTTCACGCCCATACCAACCGCCTTTCTGATGTATTCGTCCTTCAGGTCGGAACGGTTGGGGTAGGCGTCTATCTCCATTACTGTTTTTGTTCTCTTGGCCGCTTTCAGTAATTCATCCATGTCTACTTTGTAGGCATCGCGTCTTTGGATGATCCTCCCGGTGGGATGGAATATTATATCTACATTGGGGTTCTCTATTGCTTTAATTATTCGCTCGGTTTGGTCTTTTTCAGATAAGTTGAAAAGTGAGTGCACTGCCGCGCCGACGACGTCAAGCTTCGCCAATGTTTCATCGTCAATATCAAGTGAGCCGTCTTTCATTATATTCACCTCCGCGCCTTTGAGAATTTTAACGCCAGAAACTTGTTTTTGAACTTTGTCTATCTCGGCCATTTCTTTGAGTAAACCCTTCTCATCGTTTCCGCCGGTCATTGCCAATGATTTGGTATGGTCGGTAACGCAGATATATTCCAGGCCCATTTTCTTTGCCGCTTCGGCCACTTCTTTGATGGAATTATCACCATCGGTCCAATCGGTCTGTACCTGTAAGTCGCCTTTAAGGTCACTGTATCCGACAAGGGTCGGTAATCCTGGTTGTTTACCCTGAGCCTGTCGAAGGGCCGCCTCTAATTCTCCGCTGTTCGTCCTAATCTCCGGTGGTATCCACTCAAAACCGAGTTTTTCATATATTTCTTCCTCTGTCTCTCCTGCGACTAACTTTTCCCCCTTATATAAGCCGTACTCATTAAGCTTGTATCCCTTTTTGACGGCAATCTCTCGTAGTTGAATGTTGTGATATTTGTCTCCGGTAAAATACTGTAGAGCAGCGCCAAACGACTCGGGCGGGAGAACACGCAGGTCGGCATCCATCCCTATCTTCAGACGGACCGATGACTTGGTCTTACCTTTTGAAGACACTGCTTCAACTTCCGGCATAGAGACAAAAAATTCCATCACTTTGGACGGTTTTTTGGAAATGACAAGAATGTCCAGATCGCCTACCGTTTCCTGCATTCTTCGTATGGAACCGGCAAATTCCGCTTTTTCAACTCCGTCAACTTTTTTGAGCTTCTCAACTATTTCTCTGACGGTGGGCATCACAAAACCAAGAATGAATCGTCCGTGTTCTTTTTTGAGGAACCCTATAGAACGAAGGGTATTCTCCTCAATTTTTTTGCTAAAACCCTCTACTTTTTCAAGCTCCCCTTTTTTTGCAGCTTCTTCCAATTGAGCCCTGGTCTTAATGCCCAATTTTTTGTATAGCTTGAGTATCGTCTTTGGCCCGACACCTTCAACAGACGAAAGCTCATCTATTTTGACAGGTATTTGTTTCTTGAGTTTGTCGTAATCCTTAATGTGATGGGTCTTGAGGTATTCCTCAATACGTTCGGCGATACCTTTGCCAACTCCCGGGATATCTTCAAGCGCTTTGATACCGCCATCCTTGTATATTTGCCGAACGTCCTCTTCCAGCATTTCTATAGAATGGGCGGCCTTCTCATATGCTTGAGGCTTGAAATCCTCTCCTTTCATTTCAAGAAGCACAGATATTTCGCTTAAAATTTTCGCAAGATTATGATTTACCATAATTAAGCGAGGACGACCAGCCCGCCTAAGTTTTAAGTGGCAGGCTTATCGGGCTGAGGCTTAACCTCACCCTTACTTACTTTTCCTTTGAGATCTTTATATATCTTTAACTGATAGGTAGCTCCCAATATTGCCAGCACACCGCCCATCAAAAACACGAATTGAAAACCAAATTTATCGGCGAGTATACCACCAACAGCCGCGGCTGAAGCGCCGCCAACACCAAGGGCGACAGAGTCCAGAGACCACTCTACGTTTTCCTTTAATTTATCTATGTGCCTTGTAAATATCGCGTACCATGGAGGAATAGCAAAGGCCGCGCCTATGCCGTAAACTGCCTGAATTACATAAATGTGACTGGCTGTAGATGCAAAAATATACCAAAACGGGATCGTCGCTATAAGAAAGGTGCCAAAGACCAATGAATAAAAATCATCATATTCTCCATGGTTTTTATCCAACACTCGGGCAATCGGTATCTGAAGCCCTGACTTGAAAACCTGATAAATAGCTGCGGCAAATCCAACAATCTGCAAAGAGCCGCCCTGGATCTGGCCTGTTATAAAAACGGCGAATACCGGAGCAAAGAGACTAAAGCCGGAATAAACAAAAAAATCGGCCTTAATCATTGTTTTAATTACGTAATTGATCTTCATCCCGTACGAAGTAGCTGTTGCACAGTCATAGAACTACCAGTTATGCGCGCAGTACTACTGTTGTTATATATTATACATCCCGTTCGTTTATCCCGTTAGGGCTACTTCGTTCGGGATTCATATCAATTCATTCTAACAAAACAAAAAAGAGCCGCAAAGGCACTTCTTCTTGGATGAACTATTATAGTGTTGGTATTCCCCAGCCAGAGTCGTCGTCATCGCCTAAAGGCAACAAATCAATGGAAAACGAATGCAATATACCTCTTGTCGCAGAAGCCGGATCATCAGAATCCTTTTGCCACAACTTTGCAGCCAAACCAGAAACATGAGGCGCCGCCATTGAGGTTCCCGAAAGAATGGCATAACCACCGTCTTTCCAGGCGGACTCTACGCTTACACCCGGAGCGGCAAATTCAATATCTCCGTCTTCCATCACATAGGCCTCGGTTTGCGAATTATTTCCTCTGGAACCCCAGTCGGAAATCTCTTTGTTGACATCCAGAGCACCGACACCGACGGTCTCAAGATTGGCGGCCGGATAGTCAATGCCTCCGGGGTAAGGACCATCGTTGCCGGCGGCGGCAATAGTCAGAACATTTTTTTCTGAAGCATACACAACCGCGTCGTATATGAGTGAACTTGGAGCATCCGAGCCCAAACTAAGATTTATGACATTGGCTCCATTATCTGCCGCTGTCCTTATGGCCGCAGCAACATCATCCGCCCAGCAAGAACCGCTGTTTGAACATACCTGGTATATGTATAGATTAGCAGCCGGAGCAATTCCGAAAATGCCCAAACCGTCATCTCCACCGTCAGCAGCTATAATCCCGGCGACATGAGTGCCGTGACCGTTCTTATCGTTACACTTATCATCCACAAACGGCAATTTTGGATGAGAAAAATTCTTACAATCTGCAATTCTATTCTTTAAATCTGGATGTGTTTTGAGTATGCCGGTATCCAGCACGGCAACATTTACTTCATCTCCGCCGGAAGCACTGGCCAACAATGGATCATTATAAATCATCTCTATCCCCCAGGGTGTCTGGTCCAATGGAAATATTCTTTGGGCTTTATTGCCGTTGCCATTGCCGGGATTACCCTGACCCGGGTTATCCGGTTTAGCCTGCACGACCAAATTATCTTCTGCTTTCTGGCTTTCATCCGGCAAGTCCGTCTGCGCAGGTAAAATATACAGCATACTGACCGGCTTTACTTCAAGACCGAATATTTTAGCAAACCTAATTTGAAAACCGGAAAGGTCGGTTGTAAAACCGTTATCAAAAGAATGTCTGACACCGAAATATTTTTTCCACACCCCGGCAGTTGTCTTAACCAAATACCTGTTATCTTCGGCCGCTTTAGCATGAAAGGCCGTCCCGAAAAGAAGCACAAATGCGAGTAAATACGTTATTTTCTTGGTAACCATTTTGTATAAATAACAATATCATATTTAAAACAAGTCCACAACCCACAGGATCACTTATCCTTCTTCTCTTTATCCGAGCCGTTAGATAAAAACGCCTCCAGACCGTTGCGGAACTTATAACTAAAATCTCTTATCCGATCGCCGCTAAGTAACGATTCAACAAAAGCAGAACCGAAAGTTCCCTTGATAATATAAACAACAGCGATAGCGCCCACCAAGAAAGCAAGGCCGATCGTCAAATTCTTCAAATAATCAGAAAAGAGCTTGTAGCTCTCCCCAAAGAAATACCCGACGAACATCGTAACCACCACCCAACCGATAGAACCGACAAAATTATAAAAAGTAAACTTTTTTAAATTGTATTTCAACGAGCCGGCTGTTATAAGCGTAGCGATGGTAAGAGAGAAAGTAAATTTTGTTATTATAATGGCCCGGCCGCTGTATTTTGAGAAATAATGCCCAACTTTTTCAATCACCTTTTGCCTTTTTTCATCCTTTTTGGCCCATCTGTCAATCGGCTTGGCACCTGCAAAAAAACCGACGGCATACCAAAGATAGCCGTTGACGGTATAAGCCAAAATGAACAGCATAAATGTCGGCCATAACGAAATTGAATTGACTGAAGCCAAAAACCCACCCAGAATTAACGTATTCATACCTTCTATCATTGCGCCAACAAAAAGAAAAAGGTATTTATGGGTGATAATAACCGGAAAGGTTGTTTCAATAAATTGTAGAACTGCTTCCATCCCGTACGAAGTAGCTGTTGCACAGTCCTGGAACGACCAGTTATGTGCGCAGTACTACTGTTGTTATATATTTTATGCTCCCGCTCGTTTAACCCATTAGGGCTACTTCGTTCGGGATACATCCCGTTATTTAAAATTTTTAAGTATTTTGAAATCCTTTATCAATTCCTGCTTCATTCCGCTATTGTATACGGCTACTGCCGGATGATAAAGAGGGACTATCTCAATAGAGCCAAAACTGACCTTTGCAGAGAAAACCCTGCCATGCATCTTGCTTATACCGATTATCGCATCATCAAGGTTGAATTTCTTCATTATATAGTCCATTGAGAACCTGCCAAGAGGCGCTATTACTTCCGGTCGAATTATTTCTATCTGCTTGTCCAGAAAAGGGGCGTAAGCTTTGATCTCCTCCGGCAAAGGGTCTCTGTTTAAAGGCGGGCGGTCTTTGACTATATTCGTGATATACACATCTTTCCTGTCTATCTCCGCCGATGCCAGTAGTTCATCAAGTATCTTGCCCGAAGCGCCGCAGAAAGGCCGGCCGGTTGCCGCTTCATTTTTACCGGGCGCTTCTCCGATGAACATAATTTTAGCATAATGGCTACCTTCGCCAATGACCGGAAAAACCTTGTTCTTAACTCTTTCTTTGTATAATGGCGAACTCTTCAGGGCAATGACCCTGTCTTTTATTTCCCTCAAAAGCTCTGTTCTGTTTTCCGACATACCAGGTAGTGAATTTTCCAGTTAATAAATAATACAACTTGGCTGTTGCCAAGTTGTAGCTGGAAAATCTACTACCTGGCATACCAGAATAGAATAATAAAAATTCAGGAAATAAAAAAGGGGCAACTACCCCCGAAGGAATGGTTACCCTTGCCGTCGCCGGCTTGGACTATCCTGCCGCTTGAAGCATCTGACGGATCAGATACTCCAGCCTAACAGCCGGCCGCGACTGCTGGCGTTGGACCGTCTTGGTTCCCCCACGACGCTTGCGCCGTGAACCCAGTTTGCGCCGAAGCTCTCGCCTGTTGAATCTCATCCTCGCTTCATATCCCCTTTCGGTGGAACCCTGGTCTTGACCCTGACGTCAGACTTGACTGTACTCTAACCACTGTATCACTTATTGCGAGTAGCGTCAATATCATCCAAAACACGAATCTCCCCTGCTGAAGAGTAAGTAGAAAGTGATCAAACAGGCCCATAAAAAGCACCGACGCAACCACCAAGAGAAAAAAGTAATGCCCCATTTCTGCCAACTTGGTTTTTTTAATGAACTTGTAGATCAGTCCGGCGATAAATACCAGAAACATGATAAAACCGATGATGCCTATCTCGGAATATATGAGCAAATATGTGTTGTGCACCGGCTGATATACATACCTGGGTAAGTTAGGATTTTGTTCCATCAGCCAAGGGGTAAAATCCCCCAAACCGATACCAAAAAGATTGACTTTGCCCCTTATTGATTCTTCGTTGTAGAAGACCCTTAGCCGGACCGCCTCCTCTTCTGATGTTATGGTCATTCGGCTTTGTATCTCGGGCCAATAAAGAACAGAGAAAACAATGCAAGTAATAAGTGTCAGCCAAAATATTTTGAACACCTTGGCTCTGAAATATTTATTTTCCCAAAACCTAAATACAGACCTTCCCTTGAAAAAGATAAAGACCGTCATTGCTAAAAACCCGGCCGCCCACAAGAAAATAACTACCCTGGAAAATGTGAAGAACAGCCCCACCAGCATTATCGGATAGGCCCAGTAAATAATTGATCTCTTTGCCGCATAAAGAGACAGGAAATAGAAAGCAAAAATAGAAAGAAAAAGGTAAGCAGCCAGTACATTCGGATGAGGGGTTGTGCCGTATGCCCGTATAACCTTTTCACCCGAAGCCACAAAGAAAGAAGCAACCCCGGTCACATGAGGTCCGAGAACGCTCTCACCGAAAGAACTTAACCCCAAACTACCCTGCTTCAAAAATTGGATTACCCCGATAGTTGCCTGAAATATCCCTCCAAGAATTAGGGCATAGAGTATCTTAAAAAAGTTAAATTTGCCAAGAGCGTAAGTCTTAAGGTAGAAATATAACAACGCAAACTCTACTAACTTCAGCCACAAAAAAGCACCCACGAAAAAATCGGAAGAATTTTTGATAGAAACCGCCGCCACGACCAGGAAACCTAAAAGGAAATAATCGTGAATTTGTAATTTGTAATTCGTAATTCGTAATTCTTTCTTGGACAAACAATCACGCAGCCAAAAGGCAAAAAGCGCCAGCAGTATAATATCCGTCGCATACATACTTACTGACTGCCACTCGTTGAAATACCATCCGGCAGAATATAAAATTTTCCGCGCCTGAAACGGAATCGCAAAAAAGAGAAAATAGAACAGAAATCGTTCTAATTTA
>SDBT01015549.1_pt1 | contig 12091 bp, 12 predicted proteins | sample 2277101 | NCBI WGS metagenome assembly SDBT01 (sample SAMN10404973, study PRJNA504765) | marine sediment metagenome | isolation source: marine sediment core GS10_PC15, 103 cmbsf | place: Arctic Ocean: Southern Knipovich Ridge | collected 2010
TAACCAAATCGTCCAAGTCCGATAACACCAAATTTCATATTTTTCTCCTTTATCCGATCATGATTCTTTCTTCTGGATATTCGTATAAATGTTTTGTAGCTTTTTTCCTTAAAGCAAGAACTAGGGTAAGAGATCCTGCTCTACCAACAAGCATCGTGGTCATAAGTGTAAATTTCCCTATTTTGGAAAGATAGGGTGTGATGCCTGTAGAAATTCCGCAGGTACCAAAAGCGGATACAGATTCTAGCAATATTTGCATAAAGTTGCAATCGGGTTCTGTGATAAGCAAAATGAAGGTGGTTGAAAAAATCCAGAACAACGCGAGAGCGACAATTGCCATCACTTTGTAAATTTGGTCATGTGGAATTCGTCTTCCGCCTAATTCTACGAAAGGACGGTTTTGCATTATTGAAAATACTGTAGCAACGAATACTATAAAAGTTGTTGTTTTTATTCCACTTCCGGTTGATCCAGGGGATGCGCCAATAAACATTAAGGGTAAAAGTAAAAACAATGTAGGGAGGTGTGCTTGTGATAAATTTATAGTTTTAAAACCGATGCTACGTGCGGATAGGGACATGAATAAGGAATTTGAAAGGCTTTTGATATGACTTATGCCTTTGAAAATGTTGTTGTATTCGAGAAGCCAAATTAATATCGCTCCAGTCAGAGTTAGTAAAATAGTGGAAAGAAGTACCAATTTTGAATGTAGAGACAAACGGCATAGTTGCGCCGTTCCCTTGAGTTTATTTTGTATTGTTTTTTTTATGAGACTTGCAATGTCATACCAGACAACAAATCCCAAACTACCTGCAAGCATTAAGGTTCCCAAACCTAGGAGCATTAATGGTTTTGTCGCAAATGTGATAAGATTGTCATCAAAAAGAGATATTCCTGCATGGCAAAATGCTGATATTGAGTGAAAGAATGCAGCAAACAAGGGGTCTTCTATTCCGGGCGTTCCTTTAAATTGGAAATATAGATAAATTGTTCCTAGTAGCTCGAAAGAGAACGTAAGACCGATAATGAGTAGTAAGAAATATCTGACCTTACTCCAGAATTCAAATTCCAATAGCTGACCTGCCATAAGCCGTGATGCTATGCCGAGGTTTAGAAATAGAGAAGCTAAAAAAAATGACAAAGTCATTAATCCCAGACCACCTATTTGAATCATTGCCAAAATAATGCATTTACCAAAAAGTGTGAAAGAGGAAACAGGAACAACACTAAGGCCTGTAACACATGTTGTTGAAACAGCTGTAAACAAAATATCTGTAAAGAGCATGTTGACTTCGCGCGCTTGAGGCAATGAAAGAAGGAAGGTCCCTATACTTATAACAAAGAAAAATGATAGGAGAACAATTCTTCCAGGAGAAAAATTAGTAGGTCTAATTTTTATCATGTTTACGGTCCCTAAGGTCTTGCTAACTTTTATTTATTTAAGGATAAATATAAAAAAGATTACCATAATTACAAATAAGGCTACCAATTTATTAAAATGGTGGTCAATAAAAATCTTGATTTTCTCGCCCCAGATTCTTATAGCTCCGGCTATCAGAAAAAATCTGGCTCCTCTTGCAAGGATCGAGCATGCGATAAACGGTAGAATAGGAAGGGAACAAAAGCCGGCAGAAAGGGTTACCGCTTTGTAAGGAACAGGTGTGAAGCCTGCAATAAGAACTGCCCAGACTTGATAAAGTTCGTATTTCAGACGTATGCTTTCAAATGTGGCAGATCCGATTAATAAATTTACTAGGTGTTGTCCTATACTTTGCCACATAAATGCCCCTATGAAATATCCAAATATTCCTCCCAAGACGGAAGCGATGGTTGCCGTTGCGGCAAAAAAGAATGACCGTTTTGGTTTCTCGATGCAAAAAAGAATAAGAAGCGGATCAACCGGGATCATAAATACCGATGACTCGAGAAAGACTAGGCCCCAAAGCCAGGAAAGAGATGACTTTTCATGAACTTTGCTGCTCATCCAATCATATATTTTTCTAATCCAATTCATTTTTGTTATCAAATTTTTTATTAAATAAGTTTCGTTGTTTATGTTTTAACTTGCACTTATTGATAAATTTTTGCAAGCCAAAAGATGATACTTCCAAAAATGATTTTAGAAAAAATAAAAGAAATAAGCAGCGATAGACGACAAAGTGAGTAGGAGACAGTTTATCTAGTTCCTACTCATTTTGTTTAGGATTATTTTACCTTATTACTTCAAGATCTGAGACAGCTCGGAGGCTTCCGGAATGCGACCTGGGACTACTCTAACTCGAAGACCTTGTTTTTCAGCAGCGGATTTAAGATATTCAAATATTTCCTGACCTCTACTTCTTCGTAACCAGTAGCGCAGAAGATCGAAAGTAATTGTTGCACCTTTTTCAATCATTAAATCCATAATAGGTTTAAGATTTTGGAGATTGGGATCATTAAAAGGAACGAGAGAAGCAATTGTCTGAAGTGGTACGGTCCCATGTATATCGAAACGAAGATTTGGGTTGGCACCTAAATTTAAGAGAAACCGAGTCTTTTGCATTCTTAAAGGAGGAGGTATTATCGTCATTGCAAATTGTAAAAGAGAGACGGGAAAAGTCCTTTCGTCAATTGTCATTGTCATGTTAATGTCAAAAACGCTTTCTTTTATTAAAAGTTGAAATAAAAGATCATTTTCCCACCTAAAGGCATACTCTAACAGATTTATATTATCTAGTCTGTTTGCCCCAAAAAGTAAAGTATCTTTTGCTAGATTTCTTCCTTTTAAAAGATTTTCAATAGAATCATTAAATTCCTTAGAAGTTAACCTTTTACCGTCAAGAAATCTTAATCCTTGTGTTGCTGTTATTTCGTCTGTTGTAAAGGTCTTTACTAAAGTTACTTGAACACGATTTCCGAATAAGCCGGATGTTATTGTTGAAAACGATATAATTGTTAAAAGTATTTTGCCGTAGAATGTCTTCATTTTATATTCTCTCCTTTGTTTTTGACTATTTGTAGCAATTCAACGGTTTAAGTTGCTTAATAGAAACCATCGGATATTTTTTAAAGTTGTTTTAAAGGGCGTAGAAGGTTTTATTAAGCAACTTTTTAATTATTAAAAAGTTGCTTAATAAAAGTCAAGGAAAAACTTTTTCTAGATAATTAGCAACTTGATCGATGGAAACTCTTTCTTGTTTTAAAGAATCACGGTTTCTTGCAGTTACTTTTTGATCTGTTTCACTTTCAAAATCATATGTGAAACAAATAGGAGTTCCTATTTCATCTTGTCGTCTGTAGAGTTTTCCTATCGATGCGGTGTTGTCGAATTGAACCGTGTGCCCTAACTTTTTTAGATCATTGTAAATAGCAAGCGCTGGTTCAGACAGTTTTTTACTTAAAGGAAGAATTGCTGCTTTAACGGGTGCAATTTTGGGGTCGAGTTTTAGAACAACACGGGGGCGATCTTCGACGACTTCCTCATCGTAACCGTTACAAAGTAGCGCAAAGAACATTCGGTCTAGGCCAACCGAGCATTCTATGACGTATGGAGTGTAGGACTCTTTTGTTTCATCATCAAAGACAGAGAGATCTTTTCCGGAATATTTTGTGTGTTGTGATAGATCAAAGTCTGAACGATTATGAATTCCTTCCATTTCTTTCCAACCAAATGGAAATTGATATTCGATATCTTTTGCCGCTTTAGCATAGTGTGCAAGTTCATCGGGGCCATGGTCACGCAGTCTTATGTTTTCTTTTTTAAATCCGAGAGATTCGTGAAAACTTTTTCTTCTATCAAGCCAAAATTCGAAGAGGCTGGCAGAGTCTTTTTCTTTACAAAAAAATTGCATTTCCATCTGTTCGAATTCTCGCATTCTAAAAAGGAACTGTTTTGGTGTGATCTCATTTCTAAATGCTTTTCCGACTTGTGCGATGCCGAAAGGTATTTTAACCCTAGTGCTAGACATTACGTTTTTGAAATTAATGAAAATGGATTGAGCCGTTTCTGGACGCAGGTAGGCATTAGCGGTTTTTTCAGCCATTGCCCCAAGTTCCGTTTTGAACATCATGTTGAATTGTCGTGCTTTGGTCCATTTTTTTATTCCGCAACCAGGGCATGCCTTGTTTAAATCTATCTCGTCTGCTCTGTAGCGTTTTTTACAATTGAGGCAGTCTACCATGGGATCACTGAAATTTTCTACGTGTCCAGATGCAACCCAGACCGATTCTGGACCCAAAAGTGAACCTTCAAGGAGGACAACCTCTTTTGGTCCATCGGTCATATTTTTGATCCAGGCAGAGCGGATATTTTGGCGAAGAGCTACGCCGAGCGGTCCAAAGTCATAGACTCCATTAAGACCACCGTATATTTCGGAAGATGGATATACAAAACCTCTTCTTTTACACAGTGCTACAATATTGTCTAGAGTGACTTTGGATGACATTAAAAAACCTCATTTTGTGTTTGTTAAGAAATGGGAAGGCCGACAATAGTTGGCCGAGGCTGTTGGGGATGATCTATAAAAACAATATTTTCGGTAGGATGTATTGCTAAGGCTTTAACATCACAGAGATTGTTTTCAATAAGACATGAGGGCGAATATTCACCATTGGCTTGCCTTTTCCATGCTCTAAGTGTAATATTCGATCCTCCGGCGACAATAATGCTAAGGTCTGGTCTAATTGCAATCGAAATTACATCTTCTGAATCTGGAAGTCTCTGAGAGACTGTGTATTGACCATCAGGTTGTCTTACCAAGATTCTAATTGGTTGACTATGCCTTTCTCCTGCTTTATCTAGCATTCCACCCATTTCACCAATAACAATGTTTTGTGCGTTTGGAGATATCGCGATGGCACTAACGCTGCTTTCTACAGGTATGCTGGTTATAGCTACCCATTGATTATTAATTTTTTGCCAGACTCTAATGGGTTGAGAGTAAATCCAAGGGTATCCAACAGCTATGGTATTTCCATCAGTAGTTATAGCCATAGCAGGGGAGAATCCAGAGAAACCGGTCTGGATTGATAATGGTTTTAAGAATTTATTTCCTTTTTTTTGCCAAACTTTAATTATGTCTTGATTGCTACAGAGCGCTGCGACGGTGCCTGCATCAGGGGTTATTGCTATAGCAGCAGTTCCGGATGGGTTTTGTATTTCGGTTCTCTTATTTGTGCATAGATTACGAAGACTAATTGTTTGTCCTTTCACGGATCCATCAACAAAAATTTGAGGAACCGGTGACGGTGTTGTTAATGCTGATGAATGATAATCTAGCGTTACTCCTAAAAACTCTGAAGGATCTACGGGACACCGGTTTGCTTTTAAGAGGTTATTACTATCTAAAAGACTGCATAGAGTTAGCAAAGATATAAAAAACGGTTTTGTATAAACAGATTTCATTAAAAGATCTCATTTTGTGTTTGTTAAGAAATGGGAAGTCCAACAGTAGTTGGTCTGGGTTCGTTAGGATGGTCTATGAAAACAATATTTTCAGAAGATATAACTAGGGATTTAACATTAAAGAGATCTTCTTCAATAATAAGAAATGGCTCCGAATATTCACCCTCGTCTTGTTTTTTCCAACTTCTAAGCGTGGCATGCAGTCCGCCAGCGACAATGGTACTAGAATCAGATGTTGTTGCTATTGAGATAACATCTTCTGAATTTAAAAGAGTATGAGTGACTGCAAATTGGCCATCGGGTTGTTTTTCCAAGATTCTGATTGGTTGACTGTGACTTTCCCCTTCATCATCATCTAGTAGTTCTCCCACAACTTCACCAATAACAATGGTTTTTGAGTCAGGGGTTATTGCTATAGCATTAACACTTCCTTCTACAGGTATGGTGACTATTTCTATCCATCGATTGCCATCGTTTTTCCAGATTTTAAGTGGTTGATTGGCAATTTGTGGGGATCCGGCAACGACTGTCTTTCCGTCAGGAGTTATAGCAAGAGCGGTAATCCAGAAATTAGAATTGGGAAGTGATAATGGTTTTCCAAATTCACTTTCATTCTTTTGCCAAACATTAATGGGACCATTAAGACTGGCCGCGACGATGGTATCACCTTTTGGGGTTATTGCGATAGCTGTAGTTCCCCCAGGATTTTGTATTGGCTTTTCGAGAAAACATCCACTAGAGTCATTCCAAACCTCAATTGTTTGAACATTCAATGAGCTGTAAACAAAAGTTTGTGGAGAATTTGGTGGTGTTAACGCAGATGAGTGAGTATTTAACTTTTGATCGATATCTTCAAGAGTTAACTCTTCTTCTTGTTGAATAACTTCCGTTTTTAAGAGATTATGGATTCCTAAGAGGCAGAAGAGAACGAACAAGGTTGTAAAAACCCGTTTTGTAAGACCAGATACAACGTTCATTTTAAGCCCTTTCCTATTTTTTATGTAAAACCCGAAAAAAAATCTTAAAAAGTGTCAATTTCAAATATTAATTTAGCATTAATTGAAAAAAAAGAAACGAGTTTTTGATTTTAATGCGATTAACTTTGTTAAAGTGGGCCGAAAAGAGAGGAACTTTTACTTTTTCCGGAAAAAGATTTAAACTTAGATCAACTTAGGGGTTATATTTAATGCTAAAAAATGGGGTAATTTTTATTCATGAATGAGCTTTTATTCTTTTTTCACGTTATTTCCGTTGTTTTTTTCTTATTTCTAGCCTTTCGACTAGGAAAAGAGGCCTTGTTCTCGTTTATTTGTTTGCAGGGTATTTTTGCTAATTTGTTTGTGATTAAACAGATGAACTTATTTGGCCTTGAGGTGACATGCAGCGACGTTTTTGCAGTCGGAGGAATGCTTGGACTAAATCTGCTACAAGAGTTTTATGGTAAATCGGTAGCGAAGAAGGCTATTTGGAGTAGCTTTTGTTTAGCAATATTTTTTGGTGGGATGTCCTATATCCATTTATTGTACACGCCAAGTTTGCATGATAATGCTCATTCGCATTATGTTTCAATTCTTTCAAATGCTCCGAGGCTTATAGCAGCCTCTTTTTTTGTTTATCTTGTTGTCCAATTATTGGATGTTAGATTTTTTGGATTTCTACGTAGAATATTCAATGGCCGATATTTGGTTCTTAGAAGTGGAATATCGCTAGTTTTTATGCAAGCGCTCGATACAGCTTTATTCACTATTTTAGGGTTGTCTGGTTTAGTATCTTCTATGTTGGCTGTTTTTTGTGTTAGCTTTGTGGTGAAAATTGTAATTATTTCTATTTCGACACCTTTTATGTCTCTTGCCTCTAGAATTGCGAAAAAAGAAAAATAGTATAACAAAAAGGCCTTCTATTTAGAACTCGACTTTGCAATAAGGACATATTCCCGTGTTTTTTTGTCTTAATCTAGCAAAGCAATCTGTACATAAAATTGTATTATCATTGCAGCGTGTAGATTTAACAAAATTTGTTTTTACCTCGAGACACATAGGACATTTTTGTTGAGATATTGAAAGTGATTCTGTATGCATTATTGGTAATCGTACTACTAATATTTCATCTGCACGAATTTGAGGTTGACTACAATGCCGTGAACTTTTGACTTTGCTTATTGAAAATAAAGTCATTACTAAGATTATTGTTGATGACAGTTTTTTCATAATTATTCTCCTTATTGGTTTTTTGTTTAATTTGGTCATTTTATCTAGGGATTTGTAAAAGGGATTTGTAAAAAGTAAAGGAAAGTTCCTTTAATATGATTGGCATTGGCTTTGTCTTAGAATTGGGTTATTCTATAGGTAAGTAAAACCTTGTATTTCCGGGCAAAAGTGGAGGATTGCTTTTCTATGAGTTGCTTTAAATTTGAGTTAATACATAAGTCTAAAAAGTCGAAGGCCAGAGTTGGACGTATCTATACACCTCATGGGGTTATCGATACTCCGAGCTTTGTGGCGGTTGGAACCAATGCTACCCTTAAGGCTCTTGATAGCAAAACTGTTGAGGATATCGGTCTGCAACTTATGTTTTGTAACACTTACCATTTATTGATACAGCCGGGTGTGGAGGTTGTTCGCAAGGCAGGAGGTCTTCACAAGTTTATAAATCGAAATATGCCGATTATAACCGATTCCGGAGGGTTTCAGGTTTTTAGTTTGGCTTATGGTTCTGTTGCAGATGAGTTAAAAAGTCGTGGGACTAAGAAGGTTGATGGTACCGTTTTAAAAATTTCTGAGGAAGGGGTTTTATTTCGTTCATATCGCGATGGTACTAAAATTTTATTAACACCGGAAAGTTCTATTCAAGCTCAAAAATCTTTAGGCGCGGATATTATTATTCCTTTTGATGAGTTGCCGCCTTACCATATTTCACCTGAAAAACTTAAAGATTCTTTTGAGCGAACCCATCGTTGGGAAAAAAGATCTCTCGAAGAGCATCTAAAAAATACTCAAGATCAGGCCATTTATGCGGTTGTTCATGGTGGGGTAGATAAAGGGTTGCGTCAAGAAAGTTGCAAAATTTTGTCTAACCAACTGTTTGATGGTTTTGCAATTGGTGGAAGTATCGGGAAAACACGAGAAGAGATGGTGGATCTTTTAAAATTTACAACGAATTGTTTGCCTGAAGAAAATTCTATTCACTTGCTTGGCATAGGAGACTTAAAATCTTTAGAGCAACTAATTCCTTTTGGAATTGATACTTTTGATAGTTCTTATCCAACTCGAGCTGCAAGGCATGGGGTGTTACTTACAAAAAGAGGTCAAGAACGTTTACTCAAAAGCGGAAATTCTTCAGTTTTTGAACCTGTCGAAAAAGATTGCAGCTGTTTTACATGTAAAAATTATACCTTGGCATATCTTCAACATCTGTTTAAAGCACGCGAACTTTCTGCACTAACTCTTACCACAATTCATAATCTACATTTTATGGTTAATCTTATGTCGCGATATCGAACTGCAATTTTGAATGATGCGGTTTAAAAGATAATAGGGGATATTTTTTAAAACCGATTAAACGACATTCTGGTTGCAGGATTATTCGGAAGTTATTATAAACTAATAATTGCATTTGTCTAGCGAGGTTAATGATGTCATTTGTTGTTGCATTGTTTTGATTGACCAGCATATTGGCATGTCTATGAGATACAATGGCCCCGCCTTCTTTTAATACGCCCTTTACTCCAATTTTATCGAGGTAATAGGCGGCATAGATTATTTTTTTATTTCCTGTTTTTTGAGTTATTTCATTTTCGTAGAAATTTCTAAAAAAACTGCCACATGTGTTGGATATGGGGTATTTTTTATTTCGTTGGCGGATCATTTCGTCTCTTCTACCTTTGGCATATGACGCTTGTAGCAGGGATACTTTTTTCAACTTGAAAATTGAGGCTAGAAGGAAGTGCCTTTCTTTTTGAAGCCGAGAAGAGTCATACCCAAATTTGAACCAGGGTGGTTTTACCCATGAGACTTCTAGAGTTTTTTTGTTGATGATTTGTGCTGCAAAAAGAAACGGTGCAAGAAAAAATTCAAAGTGGTGAATATTGATAAATATTGAACCTCCGACAGTTCCAGGAATTCCGCTAAATTCTTCAAGGTTTATTAGGTTTTTATCGAGACAAAAATTTATTAGATCTTTCATTTTTGTGCCGGTTTCAGCTAGAACCAGCTCTTCGTTAGGGTTAAGGACATCTATTTTGGGATATTTTTCAGGGAGTTTGTCTTTATCCAGAATTGAGATTTGGGTTGATTTTGGATTAATTACAAGGCCGTCAAAGCCTTCATCACTTATTAAAACATTAGCACCTTCTCCAAGCACAAATATTTCAAGTTTGTTTTTGCAAGAAAACTCCAATGCTTCCTTAAACTCTTTTTCGTTTTGTGTTTGGCAGAAAAATTTTGCATTTCCACCGGTTTTAAACCAATTTTTATCTTTTAGGGAAACGTTTTTATAAATCTTCATTTAATTTTAGGGGTTTTTGTTGTTTTTAGATTTCTTGAGTACGAATTATATCATAAAAAAGCGATATATCTCAGAATACTAGATTAAAAATTTTCCATGAAATCCTAAAAAGACCGCTTTCTACTGAATGATAGCGGTGTAATTTTTCATGAGAAATTAATTCCTAGAATTTTTGGAAAATGAAAAAGCCTTATTCCTTCGCATAATATTTTAATTTAATTCGATTTGTTGACTAACTGTAAGGTCGCCTGCTAGCTTGAAGATGATGGAGGAAGCCTATTTGGGGGCAAATTAGGCTTATTTTGAGAAAGTCGAAATAACTTTTTGGGGGGGCGATTATGAAAAGAGTTTTATTTCGAATAGTTATCTTTTTAGGGTTGGTTGTAATCGGAACAATTAGCACAAATGTCATAGAAAAAGACAATAACTCCATAGAAAAAGTGGAAGTTTTTAAAAATGGAAAGATCTCTTCACAGGTGGATCTGTTTCTTTCGAGTGCTTGTGAGCCGTTTGTAAAAGACTACAAAGAGATGCCTGATCATACTGTTATAACTGTTTTTTTTCCTGATGTAGGATTAAGTAATAAAGTAGATAAAAAACAGATACTTCTTGAGATTAATAATCCTAGTTTAGTTAAACATTTGGGTATTGATCTAAGCAAAAATAGGGTTAAGGTCGGATCTGTGACAAAAGAAAAAAAGGGAGCTCTCTTAAGTTTGATATTTTATCATGAGAAGGCTTTTGTTAAATTTATTGGTTTGGACCATAGAAGATTTAGGCTTGAGATTTTTTCGAAAGAAGAACTAAATAGAATTTCCAAATCGGTTGACGGACCATTACTTTTGGCGTTAAACACGAATAGCATATTACCAAGTGGAACTACCGCTAAAAAAAAAAATAAGCAGGACTATCGTATTGTGATTGATGCTGGTCATGGGGGTGATTGCGAAGGAGCAAGGAGTAATGGTCTTGTAGAAAAGGATATCACTTTGGACATTGCGCTTAAAGCGAAAACGCTTTTGGAGAAGGAGGGCTTTAAGGCCTTTTTGACGCGTAATAGTGATGTTGAAGTTCCGCTACTTGATAGATCTAAAATGGCGGAAAAGTTAAAATGTGATCTATTTGTTTCTATTCATGCAAATTCTTCTGTCTCTTTAGCAAACGCTAAGGGCATAGAGACTTATTATGGAAATGTTATCGATGATGGAGGTTTTGAATTTTTGTTTGCTAACGATGATAAAGGCTACAAACTGGGAGATGTTACAACTTCATTAAGCCGAATAAAAACTACATTATCTTCCAATCTTGCTAAAAATATTCAAATTTCTTTACTAGATTTGTTATATAAGAATAATGTAAGGGTTGTTGATAGAGGTGTAAAAAAACAAAGTTTTCTTGTTTTGGTAAGAGGAGGGTTTCCTTCTGTGTTAGTGGAGGTTGGTTTTATAACAAATAAAGAAGAGGCACGATTGCTTGAAAATGAAAAATATCGTACGCTTATTTCGTATGGAATAGTTCAGGGTATAAAGAATTTTTATAAGCAATAAACTAATTTGCGACCTCGTCCGTCCGCCCTGAGTGATTCGCCTTGCGAATTGTATCGAGGGGTCGAAGGGTGCGGATAATTTTTTATAAGGATATTCTGTGAAAAAACTCAGTTTTGTAAAATTTTATTTTGTCTTTCTAAGTGTTATTTTAATGGTAGCAAGCCTGCAAGCAGCAATCCCCATACCGATTCCTATTTTTGGTGGCGCTCCTAAGGGGCTTTCTGAATTACAAACGAAGGATTTGCACACGATGTCTAATGCGAAAGTCACCATGGCGATGATTCAGATATTCCTTCTCTTTATAACTTTAGTTATTGTTGGCTTAGGTGTGTTTTGGCTTTTGCGGTTTTTGTGCCTTTCGAGGTTAAAAAAATTGGCCTGTTTGCTGTCAAGATTAAAAATGGAATCGGTTTTGCGAACCAGCGGTTCAAAATTAACCGATGAAAAAAATATAGCAAGACAGGAGTCACTTAAGGAAACGGTGTATTTCATTGACGAAATGGTTCGAAAAAAATTCTTTTTAAAAAAAGTTGGCGAGAATTTTCAAAAACGGATTATAGAAAGTTTGCAAGCAATTAGCCAAAATAAAATCGATTTTGATAAACAAAAAGCGTTGATAGATTCTTGGCTAGAGATGCTTAAGGGATTATGATAGTAA
>SDBT01015550.1_pt1 | contig 12091 bp, 12 predicted proteins | sample 2277101 | NCBI WGS metagenome assembly SDBT01 (sample SAMN10404973, study PRJNA504765) | marine sediment metagenome | isolation source: marine sediment core GS10_PC15, 103 cmbsf | place: Arctic Ocean: Southern Knipovich Ridge | collected 2010
GGGCTAGGCTTCGGAATGGCCGTCGTCCGTTGTGAGTTCGCGCATGGTTTCCTCGAATTGGCCGGGATAGATTTTTACCTTGTGCCCGCATTTTATGTTTGTGCACTCAAAGACACTATATGTCACGTCTTCAGCCAGATTGAGAACACTTTTTCGGAAGTGAAGCTCGCCATCATGACATTTGGGGCATTTGCGGCGGGTCATAGGTACAAAGCATATCAGAACTCCTGGGACGGCGTTTGCCGGGCGGGGCGCGGACCTACTGAATGACTACCCCCCCTCAAGGAAATCCGGGGTGTGGGGGATGCCCCAAAGGTGACGTAAGAAGTGCAAAAATCTCGTCCGAACGAGATTTTCCCACTCGATTACGTCAGCAAGTGGGATATTCGGCCCGCAACCGGCTCGCACGAGGTCGCAGTGACTTATGAGTTCCCAGATATGAACGCATTTAGTTTCAGCGTGTCATGGGACGGAGCTCTTTCCAGCGCTCGATGAACTGGATCGCTGCGTTAACGAACGCTTCGGTCGCCTCACGGCCTTGCTCGACACTCGAGTCGTCGAGATCACGAACTCCCCACACGCCGGTAGAGGACATCTCCTTTGCCGAAGTTCCCTTGCCGGTTTCCTCGGCCTTCAATCCTTCCGCGAGGAACACACGCAGAGTTGTGGGGTCGCCCTCGATGACCTCAGGTAACATCTTTTCCAAATGATCGGGAAGCGTCAGAGTTGCCGTCTCGGCGCTCGCCATATCAACAAGGTTCGGAGTCAGATAAAGAGAGCTGGAAGTCTCATTCACACCGCCGTGACGGTCGAAAACGGTGCTTCGCGGGCGGTTTGAGGATTCTCTAAACGGCCTGGCAGCATCTCCTAAATCCACCGCGATCCCTTCGGTCTCGTGGTTAATCCGGTCGACGATGTAACCTACCGTGGCCCTATTGCCACCATGGGAGCTCAACAGCAGAAAGCGTTTGAATCCATGTTTCATCAGGCTTTGGGCTGCTTCAAAATACACCTTCTGAATGGTCTCTGCCGATAAAGTGATCGTGCCGGCAAAACCCATGTGATAGGGCGAGTTGCCGGGCATGAGAATGGGTGCTACCAGAACGTCGGTCTTCTGGGCAATGAGCTTGGCCCTTTCCACACCGTTTAAAAAATCCGTTCCCATAGGGAGGTGCAATCCATGTTGCTCTATGGAACCGGCCGGAATGATCACCATATCCGTACGTGTGAGCAGATCTTCAACCTCGGGCCGGGTCATGTGCGGGAGATAATTCTTGATTTTCTGCTCACTCCAGAGTGGATTGGTTTGGGCCGCTGCCCAACCGGCGACCAGCGTAATTGCCAAGATCAATGAGGTAGTCCGTTTTTTACCCATGGCGCCCCTCCATTTTTCAAGTTCCGAGATTGGAACTATAGCTCTCAGGCTCGAGCGCTATTGTATGCGAGCATTATTGACGTAAGAAGTGCGGAAAATCTCGTATCTGGACGAGATTTTCCCACCAACGAATCAAGCCCTACAGACTTTTTTGTCGGGGGCTTTGCTCCAGATCCAATTTTTTGGAGTGGTCTAGCGTTTCTTCGGAGTCTTCCGTCCGATCGATAACCGCAAGCGTGGAAGTCTTCAGATCCAGGCACATACAACACAGAACCAAATCCTTGTGAAGGCCCACCAGCTCTCCGCCCCGGAGCGGAGACTTGCACTGAGAGCAATGAGAGGCCACTAGGGGGGTGTCCATCTGTTTTTCTCCTACTTCACTTACCTATGACGCTGTCCGGTAAAACGTTTCACTTGGGGCCTGCATTTAGTTTAATCTTGAGGCCGGAGGCGATCACGATGAGATTTGAGACGGCCTTTTCGATGGACACATCCGGCATTAAGTACGGCCCCGGCGTCACCCGAGAAGTCGGGTGGGACCTGGAAGAACAGGGCGCTGGCCGGGTCATGGTGGTGACCGATCCCAATTTGGCCGAGAGCGAGCCCGTCTCTGTCACGATGGGAGCACTGCGCCAACATAATATCGATGCGGTCCTGTTTGATCAGGCGAGCGTGGAACCCACCGACCTTTCTTTTAAAGAAGCGATCCGATTCGCCCAAGACGGCAAATTTGACGGATTTGTCGCCGTTGGAGGCGGTTCGAGCATGGACACCGCTAAAGCCGCCAACCTTTATTCAACCCATCCGGCAGAGTTCATGACCTACGTAAACCCGCCTGTAGGAAAGGGTACGCCGGTGCCGGGGCCCTTGAAGCCGCTGGTGGCGGTGCCGACAACCGCGGGTACCGGCAGCGAGACCACCGGTGTGGCTATATTTGATTTCTTGGAAATGAACGCCAAAACCGGCATCGCCCATCGTGCCCTGCGGCCGGTCAAAGGAATCATTGATCCCAACAACACGCGATCGCTTCCCAAAATGGTGGCGGCTTGCACCGGACTTGATCAGTTGACCCATGCGCTGGAAGCTCTGACGGCACTGCCGTACGACCGGCGACCGGCTCCCGAACATCCCAAACTGCGCCCCGCCTATCAGGGGGCCAATCCCATTAGCCACATCTGGGCATCTAAAGCCATCGAAATGATCACCCGGAGCCTCCTACGCGCCATTGAAGATCCGTCGGACGACGAGGCACGCGGTGAGGTTTTGCTGGCGGCCACCTATGCCGGCATCGGTTTCGGAAACGGAGGTGTGCATTTGGCCCATGGCATGTCGTACCCGGTGTCGGGAATGGTGCGCGATTATGTGCCTGAGGGATACCCGCCCGGCCATCCCTTGGTGCCTCACGGCATGGCGGTGATTCTCAATGCGCCGGCAGTGTTTCTATTTACCGCCTCGGCCAATCCGGACTTACATCTGTATGCGGCCAATCTGATGGGCGCGGACGTGTCCACCGCGGGTCCGGAGGAGGCGGGAGCGGTACTTTCGCATGCCATCGTGGACTTGATGAAAAGAGTCGGAATGCCAAACGGTCTTGGCGCGGTGGGTTATGGAAGTCAAGATGTGGATAAACTCGTCGAAGGAACCCTGCCCCAGCATCGGGTGACCCAATTATCTCCGCGCCCGGCCGAAGCCGACGATTTGAAACAACTGTTCTTGGACTCGATGGAGCTGTGGTAAGAGAGCGGCGAGAACGGGGTCCAGCTTCCCTTTGGGACGAGTTTGGTAGAAAATGGGCGCTGCAATGGAGCGAAAAACTCGGGCACAAGCTAGGAGAGACAAGATGAACTGGGTCTGGATGCGAAAAGCTGCGTTGTTCCTCGCAATCTTCATTACCACGACGGGATTGGCCGCCGCCGCAGATGGGGTACGTGTCTTGAGAGACATGGACTACATCGTCGGCACTGCTTACGAGGATCTCAAGGACAAGCTGGACTTGTACCTGCCCGACGACGCCGATAACTTTCCGGTTGTCGTCTTCTTTCACGGCGGGGGCCTGCGTCAGGGCGATAAAAACGAATCGGAGCACGTGGGGCGCGCCCTGGCGGCTGCCGGCTATGGTGCGGCGATCGTGAACTATCGGCTCTCGCCCACCGTTTCCCATCCACAACACGCGCAGGATGCGGCGGCGTCCATCGCCTGGGTCTATCATCACATCGAGAGATTCGGCGGCAACCCCAACAAGATATTCATTGCCGGTTGGTCGGCTGGGGCTTATCTTACGGCGCTCCTGGCACTGGACGAGCGGTACCTGAAGGAACAGGACCTCTCAACCGAGATTCTTTCCGGAGCCATGCCCATCAGCGGCTTCTTCTATGTTGACCAAATCGCCCCGGATCGTCCCAAGGACGTTTGGGGAGAGGATAAGAAAGTCTGGGTCGAAGCATCACCTTCTCAATATGTTAGAGCAGACAGCCCGCCCATGCTCTTGCTCTATGCCGACGGGGACACCGATTGGCGCAGGAAGCAGAACGAAGACCTCGTAAGAGATCTCGAGGCCAAGGGCCATGCCGACGTCAGAGCGATGCAAATCGACAACCGCGATCACAGCGGAATGTGGAAGCAGCTAGGCCCGAAGGATCCGGTTTTCGAGGCCATGCTTGCCTTCATGGCGGAGAGGTAGCGCACCGGTTCAGAGGGGGAGAAACTTGATGTCGGGCCCTCATGGAGCTATCCTGTTTTGAGAAAGCAAGATCGCGATCGGTCTCGAAAAACAGGTACTCAAAACCGCACGGCGGTGATCGCCCTGGGTCATCGTGGGGAGAGCTCGCTTGGACCTGGATAGCGAGAAAATGTTGCTCGGCGCCGTCCGATCCTTGGCGGCCGCCGTCGATGCCAAAGACCCCTACACCCAAGCTCATTCGGAGCGCGTCTCCCGGCACGCTCGAGAGATTGCCCGCTTGCTGGGGCTCGGCGAGCACGACGTGGAAGCGGTGGGACTTGCCGCCCTCATGCACGACATTGGCAAGATTGGAATCGACGACTCCATCTTGCGCAAGAGCGGTCCTTTGACGGACGAGGAGTACGAAATCATGAAAACGCATCCGATCAAAGGTGCGCAAATCATGGAGCCTTTCTCGCCGCTCAAAGATGTGATCCCGGGAGTCAAGTATCATCATGAGAACGTCGACGGAACCGGGTACCCGGAAGGTTTGAAGGGCGACGAGATACCCTACCCGGCGAAGATTATCAGCGTCGCGGAAACGTTCGACGCCATGACCACCAACAGCCCTCACCAAAAGGCCAAGGGCGCTTCTTATGTCCTGGACCGTATGCGGAGCATGATCGGAACCAAGTTCGATGCCGAAATCGTAGACGCCCTGGCCCGCTCACTCTCCCTTTGATTCGATGATCCCGCCACCTTTCTCGCGGCACCTGGACAGAAGAAATTCAACCGCCCTGTCTCTATAATAACGGTGCGATACGCGTGGCTCACCTGAGTCCGAAATCACCGGTAATTTTAGCGAGAACGTTTGCTTTGATGATCCGTGCCTGAACAAGGAGGCACCATGACTGCCCTTATGGAAGATGCTCTCCAGGACATACAGGACGTCCGGAGTCGCTTGGTGAACGGGTGTCTTTACGCCGGAGCTGTGCTGGGATTTCCCTTCGTAACCCTGACCCTGCTCAGAGGCTTCGAGGTCGGATGGAGCTACGCGGCCTGGTGCTACGTGGGATTGTATCTGCTGCTCCTGCTCTCGGCCGTTTCGAGCCGACGCTTGTCCTTTCCTGCCCGAGCTTGTCTTCTCTTGGGCGTTTTGGTGTCTGCTGCAATCGCGAGCTTGATTTCTCTAGGCCTTTTGGGGGCGGGATTGATCATCCTGTTTACCTTCTGTGTCCTGGCAACCATTCTTTTTGGTACACGGGCCGGCATTGCTGCAACCTTGTTGAGTCTGTTAGTCCTTGGAGTCGTTGGGGTCTACGTCAACATGGGAGTCATTCATTTTGCGTTCGACATCGAGTCCGATGCCACCTCACTAACCCTGTGGTTGACGAAGCTACCTATCATCGCACTGTTCGCCGGTATGGTGATCGTGACCTTGGGAAGCATGCACCGGCACTTGGTCGAGAACGTTCGGGCCTTGAGCCTGCGGGCGGCGGAGCAAATAGAGGTGAATGAGCGGTACGAGGCCGAGATCGCGGACCGCGTGCGGGTGGAGAAGGAGCTCCGGGAACAGCGTTCCTTCCTGACAGCCATTATCCAAAGCGCTGCCGAGGGGCTATGCGTGTGCCATGAGGTCGAGGAGTTTCCCTATGTAAAGTTTACCGTCTGGAACCACCGCATGACCGATACGACCGGATACACCATGGAAGAGATCAATCGGCAGGGATGGTATCAATCGCTCTACCCCGATCCCGATGTACGGGCGAGAGCCATCGAACGAATGGGCCGGATGCGTTATGGAGAGGATCTCCGTTCCGAGGAGTGGGAGATCACCTGCAAGAAGGGTGAGAAGCGGGTGTTGAGCATATCGACGTCGGTTCTCGAAACCACCGATGGAGTCGCGCATGTCCTGGGTCTCATGGGCGATGTCACCGAGCGGCAAAAAGCCGAGGAGGCGCTCAAGGAAAGCGAGGCCCGGAACCGGGCCATTGTCGATGCCATCCCCGATCTCGTGTTCAGGCAGACCGCGGACGGAACGTTTCTGGACATCGAAGCTCCATCCGCCGATATGCTGGCGGTCCCCGCCGAGCAGCTCGTCGGCAAGCGCATGCAGGACCTGGGATTGCTTCCTGAGTTCGTGGAGGAGTCCGATAGGTCCCTCCAGAAGGCGCTCGATACCGGTGAGGTACAACATTGGGAGTATCAGCTCGAAGTACCTCAAGGCGTTCGATATTTCGAGGCCCGTATCGCTCCCTGTGCCAAGGATGAGGTGCTCGTTATCGTGCGCGACATCACCGATCGTAAAAAAATCGAAGCCGAGCGCATGAACCTGGAGGCGCAAATTCAACACGCCCAGAAGCTCGAGAGCCTCGGTGTTCTCGCCGGCGGAATCGCTCATGATTTCAACAATTTGTTGACCAGCATCCTGGGAAACGCCGACCTGGCTCAGATGAACATGTTGCCCGAATCTCCTGCGCTGGATTTTGTCCGCCAAATCCAATCCGCCACCGTCCATGCCGCCGACCTTACGAAACAAATGTTGGCTTATTCTGGAAAAGGTAGGTTTGTCGTTCAACCGCTGAATCTCAACAAGCTCGTCGAAGAAATGACTCATTTGTTGGATGTGTCCATCTCCAAGAGCGTGGTGCTGAGGTTCGATTTGCAGTCCAACATCCCTTCCATCGAAGCGGATGCAACGCAGGTTCGTCAAGTGGTCATGAACCTGATCACCAACGCTTCAGAGGCCATTGGTAAGCGGAGCGGGGTCATCACCCTCTCTACCCGTGTCGTGGAGGTCGATCGCGATTTTCTCCTCGGCGCCTATCTCGACGAAAACCTGCCGGAGGGGTATTACGTCCATGTCGAGGTGTCGGATACCGGAGTCGGCATGAGCGAAGAGACAAAAGCAAAGCTCTTCGACCCTTTCTTTTCAACGAAATTCGCCGGCAGGGGACTGGGGTTGGCTGCGGTGCTGGGCATCGTTCGTGGACACAAAGGAGCGATCAAGGTGTACAGCGAACCGGGGCAGGGGACCACTTTCAGCCTATTGTTCCCGGCTAGTGGAGAGGCCGCTGAGAGCCTACCCGAGGAGCCCGACTCTTTTCAGCACTGGCGCGGTTCGGGGACCATTCTGGTCGCGGACGACGAAGAAGGCGTTCGAGCGATTGCCAAGCGCATGCTGGAGCAGTCGGATTCGAGGTCCTGAGCGTCGACGACGGAAGTGAAGCGGTGCAAGCTTTTGTCGATCACTCGAATCAAATCGTGGTCACGCTTCTCGACATGACGATGCCCCACATGGATGGGGAAGCGGCCTATCGGGAGATACGGCGGGTGGACCCCGGCGCCCGCGTCATTTTGATGAGTGGCTACAACGAGCCGCAGGCCACGAGCCGCTTCGAAGGAGCCGGCCTGGCCGGATTCGTCCAGAAGCCGTTTCGATTGGCACAGCTCATCGGCAAAGTGCGGGAAGTCCTGGAAGGCTAGCGATCGGCCTTCGGGGCGGCCGGATCCTGAGCGCTAGAAACCGTTTCACTTCGCGAGTCGACCTCGGTTATCATGTCGGGTGATGGCGCCTTTGAACCAGCACGAACGAGTCGGTTTGTTCCAACGTTTTGCCTCAGGGCTCAAGTTTCCCTACATCTTCATTTTGCTTCTGGTGTTATTTCTAGTGGACCTGCTGACTCCCGACCCCATCCTTTTCGTCGATGAGGCCATCTTGGGCCTCCTGGCGGTACTTTTCGGGATGTGGAAGGAGCGGCGGCAGGTGGGGAGCGCGGAGCCTTCAGAGAAAAACGTCACCCCGCCCAAGTAGCCGCATCAGCGGAAACGCCGTTGATTCAACTCATCTCACCACTCATCTTCCAGAGGAAAAAACCATGATAAACCGTCGTTTTGCGCCGTGGAGCCTGTTGTGGGGACTGGCACTGCTGTGGGTAGGATCCGAAGCCTTTGGGAGCCAAGAAACCCTTCAGGTGCCCGGGCTGAAAGAACCGGTGGAGATCCTTCGCGACGCTTGGGGGATCTCGCATATTTACGCAAAGAACGAATCGGATCTGTTCTTTGCACAGGGATTCAACGCTGCGCGGGATCGGCTGTTCCAACTCGAGCTCTGGAGGCGGCAGGCAACCGGCACGGTGGCGGAGATTCTGGGCCGCAGGGAGCTCGAGCGGGACATCGGAACCCGGCTTCACAAATTCCGTGGCGACCTCTCACAAGAGCTCAACCACTATCACCCCCGGGGTGAAGCCATCGTCACCGCTTTCGTCAACGGCATCAACGCTTATGTGGCGCAAACGGAACAAAACCCCGACTTGCTTCCCCTGGAGTTCGAGCTCTTGGGAATCAAGCCGGGACGGTGGACGCCTGAAGTAGTGATCTCGCGCCATCAGGGTTTGCTCTCCAACGTGACCAGCGAGCTTCGCTACGGCCGGGCGGTGGCGATGCTGGGAGCAGAACAGGTGAAGGAGCTCTCTTGGTTTCGTCCTGGGAGTCCGGTTCTCACCTTAGATCCCGCCATCGACGGCTCCCTGCTCTCGGATGAAATCCTCGATCGCTACCGTGCGTTCCGGCGATCGATCGAATTCGAGCCTGAAGACATCGTCGCTTCCCATCGCGGGGAAGAATCGCTCTCTCGCTTGGCGCGAGCGGTTCCCTCCGAGCTCGAGCTATGGAACGACGGCGAGGCGATTGGAAGCAACAACTGGGTGGTTAGCGGCGCCCGCACTTTGAGCGGGTACCCCTTCATGGCCAACGATCCCCACCGGGCGCAGCAGGCGCCGTCGCTTCGCTACTGGGTGCATCTGGTGGCGCCGGGGTGGAACGTGATTGGCGGAGGGGAACCGGCCTTGCCGGGCATCTCGATCGGCCACAACGAGTACGGCGCTTGGGGATTGACGGTGTTCGGCCAGGACAACGAAGATCTCTATGTTTACGATACCAACCCTTCCAACCCGAACCAATACCGCTATCTCGGTGGCTGGGAAGAGATGAAAGTGGTCCGGGATACGATTCGGGTGAAGGGCGAAAGCCCGGTGACGGTGGATTTGAAGACCACGCGTCACGGGCCCGTCCTTTATGAGGATACGGAACATCACAAGGCCTATGCGTTGCGGGCCGCCTGGATGGACATCGGCTCGGCACCCTATCTGGCCAGCTTGCGAATGGATCAAGCACAAAGCTGGCAAGAGTTCCGCGATGCTTGCAGCTACAGCCGCATTCCATCGGAGAACATGATCTGGGCCGACATCGACAAGAACATCGGCTACCAGGCGGTGGGTGTGTCTCCCATCCGGCCGAACTGGAGCGGTCTGGTGCCGGTGCCGGGCGACGGCCGCTACGAGTGGGACGGCTACCTCCCGATCAAGGCGCTTCCCCATGTTGTCAACCCCGAAAAGGGCTACTTCGCCACCGCCAACAACTTCATGGTGCCCGATGGCTACCCGTATCTCGACGCCCTTCACTATACCTGGGGAGATGAAATGCGTGGCGCCCGGGTGGACGAGCTCATGAGATCGTCGCGGCGTTTTACGCTCACGGACATGATGGCGTTCCAGCATGATGAGCTTTCCATCCCGGCGCGGAGCCTGGTGCCGATGCTTCGCGACTTGGAGGTGAGCGCCGAAGTCAAAATGGCGCGAGACAGGTTGCTCGAATGGGACAACATCTTGGACAAGGATTCGGTGGCCGCCTCGATCTATGTCAGTTGGGAGCGGCGGGTGCGGTCCAACGTGGCTGAGATCATGGTGCCCGAGAAAGCCCGCGAGCTGATTCCTCGTCTCAACTTCAAAAGGGTGATCGATTGGCTGTCGGCTCCAGATGGTCGCTTTGGTAAAGATCCGGTAAGGGGTAGGGACGGCCTCTTGGCGCGGAGTTTGACGGAAGCCATAGAGGATTTGAAGGAGAGGCTCGGAACCGATCCTGGCCGGTGGCGCTACGGCCAGGAAAAATTCAAGCATGCCATTATCCGGCACCCGTTGAGCGGCGCGGTTAGCTCAGAGATTCGCTCCCGGCTCGACGTGGGGCCGGCCGCCCGCGGTGGGTACGGCGCCACCCTCAACAGTACCGGCTACGGGGACAACCAAACTTCGGGAGCCTCGTTCCGCATCATCGTCGACACCTCCAACTGGGATCATTCCGTCGGAACCAACGCTCCGGGCCAGGCGGGAGATCCGGACAGTCCTCATTATCGTGATCTCTTCGAGCTTTGGGCGAAAGGGAAGTACTTCCCGATCTTCTACAGCCGGGAAAAAATCGAGTCGGTTGCGGAAGAAACTCTGAAGTTACAGCCGGGTTCTTGACATTGGCTATGCGGATGGAGTTGTCCCGGTGCTGGTGGTGCCGGAAAAAGCGGTGCCTAATGGGGTTCGGGCAGGATAAGGACTTCGGTTTATTGGCTCCACATGGTTTCGGCTACCGTGCGTTGCCAGGCTTCGCTCTCCATTTTCTCGTCATTGTCTTCGAGACGCGCCGCAAGTTGCCTTCGGAGGTGTATCTCTTCCTCGACCTGCTTGAACTTCAGGAGGATACGTTCCAGCTTCTCTGACCGCGTCCTGCCGGGCAAAGAGTCGAGAAACTCTAGTAGAGGTTCCTCGATGGTTAATAAAAGCTTCTTTTTCATGAATGCTCCCCAACGATGTCCGACTCCATTTAGGATATATCCTATCAAGATGGGTTTAAAATCTACAAGGAGGCGATATGTCACAGCGGGCAGTAGTGGTTGGCGGAGGTGCTATCGGCATCGCCTCGGCTTTCTACCTGAGCCAGTCGGGCTGGCAGGTGACGGTTATCGACAGCGGAGACATCGGGCGTGGCTGCTCCTACGGCAACGCTTGCCTCATCGTACCGAGCCACTCTCACCCGCTACCCGGTCCCGGCGTGGTAGGGCAGGGCCTCCGCTTGATGCTCAAGAAAGACAGTCCCTTTTACATCAAGCCACGCTTTGCCCCTGGATTGATGCTTTGGGGATGGAATTTCTGGAGGCATTGCCGCACCGATACTTACGAACGTGGTTCGCGGGCCATGACGGAGCTCAGCCGGGCCAGCTTGGGCCTATTCGAAGAATTGAGCCGGTCGCATGACTTCTTCTACCAGCGCAAGGGATTGATGCATGTCTACTTGACCGATAAAGAAGCCGACGGCGCGGCCCGGGAGCGCGACCAGCTGGCGGCACACGGATTTCATGCCCGAGCTCTTTCCCAAAAGGAGACCTTGGAGCTCGAACCGGCTCTATCTGAGCGGATCCGTGGAGGACTTTTTATTGAGGGGGAGGCCCACGGCTTCTCCTACGGGTATGTGCGAGCCTTGGCTGACGCCCTCGAAACGCGCGGGGCCACCCTGCTGACGGAGCGGCCGGTTACACGAGTCCTCGTCGAGCGAGGAAGGGTGAGAGGTGTCCTGGCGGACTCACCTCGAGAGGAAATTGCCGCCGACCTCGTCGTTCTCGCGGCAGGCTCATGGACGCCTTCGCTGGCAAAATCGTTGGATCTACGAATCCCTCTTCAACCCGCGAAAGGCTACAGCTCGACCATCGACACTTACCCTGGATGCCCGGCCCTTCCCATCCTGATTCCGGAACGGCGGGTCATCGTGACTCCGCTGGCGGAACGTCTTCGATTTGGCGGCACACTCGAGCTGGCCGGTCATGACTTGACCTTGGACGAGACGAGATACCAAGCGGTGGTGCGGGCGGCCCGCGAAGTCCTCAGGGAATCGTTCGAGATGAAAAACGAGGAAGCTTGGTGTGGGCTGCGGCCGTTTTTGCCGGATGGATTGCCTATCATCGACAAGGCACCCGGCATCGAAGGGCTCATCGTCGCCACCGGTCACGCGATGCTGGGATTTACCCAATCGCCCATCACTGGCAAGCTGGTTGCCGAGTTGGCCGATGGGCAGGCGCCGTCGGTGCCTCTGGAGGCTTATCGGTTCGATCGGTTCTAGGAGAATTTAATGCAAAGGCGCAAAGGCGCAAAGATCTACTTAGAGTCAGTCGTATCAGCAAAGAGCCCGACGAGGTCTAGGGGATTGACTCGCAGGTTGTTCAGCCGCACCGTCCAGTG
>SDBT01015551.1_pt1 | contig 12090 bp, 10 predicted proteins | sample 2277101 | NCBI WGS metagenome assembly SDBT01 (sample SAMN10404973, study PRJNA504765) | marine sediment metagenome | isolation source: marine sediment core GS10_PC15, 103 cmbsf | place: Arctic Ocean: Southern Knipovich Ridge | collected 2010
ATAAGATTTAAAAAATCAGTAATTAATATAGTCATAGGTAAAAGAATGTATTCTATAAATTACAAAATTAAATTTATGAAGGTGAGAACCTATTAATATTAAATGGGATAACGAAATTAATACGAATAAAGCGAAGCAAAAAATTAGCAGGGAATTCTTATCAGACCTCAGGACAAATTTAGAAGAAATAGAGCTTGAGATTAATAAAAGCAAAAAGAAACTAGATAAAACTAACACGAATATATTAGGTCAGACTAAGAGTTTGGAATGGTTAACTGAAAGAATAAATCTAGCAGAAAAAAGTGTAGATAGTGTTGTAACAGAATTGAAAACCAATTTACATGAGACTGAAAAGAAAATTACAGCAAAGGAAGATAAAATCTACAGTTCAATTAATAAGATTGCAGATTATGTACAGTTACTTACAGAAAAATATAACGATATAGAAAATGTTAAACAATACATAGAAAAGACTAATAAAGAAATCGAAACTGTTAATGAATACTTAGAAATGGTAGTTACAGAGAGAAATGATGAACTTGGACAAGTCAAAGATAATATTCAGGAGACTAATACCGAGCTTTTTAGTGTAAAAGAAGCCTTAATGGAAAGAATTTCAGAAAAAGATAATGAAATTGAAAAACTCAAGGAATCCTTGGATCAAACCTACCACGAAGTTGAAGAAGTAAAATCAGAATTAAAAAATACAAGAGTAGAAAAAGAGAAAGAAATCAGGGAATTAAGAGTAGAGCTGGAAAGGACAGATGAACAAATTACTATTGATAAAACGGATCTAGACTACGCAATATCTAATAAGGATGAGATGATAGTAAAGCTTGAATATGATCTTGAAGAGAAAGTTAATGAAATTAATGATTTAAATTTTAAAATTGATGAATTGATAAACCAGGTGGATACTATAAACATACCTATTCCCGATGAAGATGGCTCCTCATTAATTATTAAAACAATGAAAAGAATGATGGAATTTAAAGGTTTTATATCAGACAAAGAATTTGAACTCTTACTGGGGAAGTTAAGTAAAAAAACTGTGGAAGTTAACCTCTAATTTATTTCTATTTGTATTTTAAATTTTTATCATCGGCAAATTTTGGTAGTTCAATAAAATTTTAAATAATCTATAAAGATTCTATATTAGATGACACCAAATCAAAATCTTATTTGTGAAGATGATATTCCTATAATAGTCCCTAAAAGGATAATGGTCATCGCTGGACATCCGGATGATGAATTAATCTCTTGCGGCGGGACAATTTTAAAATATCAGGAACTAGGGTCAGAAGTCTTTGTAGTTGTCGCTACTACAGGTCTTGGGGGATATGCTAAGAAAGCCAATAAAACCCAGATCCTAGATCAAAGAGAAGATGAGTTAAAACGGGTTTCAGAAGTTTTGAACTGTGAGTTTATTGAATTAGGATATCCTGATATAGAAATTTCTAGAAAAAAAATCTCAAAAATTACTAACTTGATTAGGGATTATAAACCACAAGTCATCCTAATCCCTCATTATTCAGATTTTCACCGGGTTCATCGTAATTTATCATTAATCTCCCGAGAAGCAATTTATCATTGTTCAACGGGGAAAGCTTATGGAGGCCATGAAAGAAGTTGGACTCCGCATGGGGTGTATTATTATGAATCTCCCTCATGTAAATTTCAATATATTGAAGGCTCTGTTTTTGTAGTAGTAGATATTGAGAAGTATTGGGAACGAAAAAAAGAAATTTTCGAACATGTGTACGTCTCACAGAAAGAAGTGTTAGAAAGAGTTATTGATTGGGCAGAGGATACTGCTATTTTGAGAGGGAATGAGATTAACTCACGCTTCGGTGAATGTTTTATTCCTGAAACTACCTATACACCCCTAAAAATATTATTAGGTTAAAAATGTTGATCATATATAGAATTTTATTTGAATAGTTTGCTGTGGTATAGATGAACCAAAGATATATAGCAGGAGTAGATATTGGAGGCACTAGGATCAGAGTCGCGGTTAGTACAATTGATTTAAAAGAAAATATCATAATTAAGACAATTTCTACTCCAAAAGAAACTAAGTATTCTATCAGTAATTCTGTTTGTCAACTCATCTTTGATATATTACATGAAAATCAAATTAAAATAGAACAGATTCTGGGCATTGGAATTGCGACTGCTGGCCCCTTAGATATTAAAACTGGTGAAATATTTAATAATGCAAATTTGGGATTTAGAGAAATTCCTTTAAAAAAGCCGATTCAAGAGAAATTCCCTGATATTCCCTTAAATTTCGTTAATGACTGCAACGGAGCTGTCTTAGGTGTGCATTATTTTGAGGCAGATGATGACGAAAAAGATAATTTAGTATATATTACTGTATCAACAGGAATTGGTGGTGGAGCAATCGTTAACGGACACTTATTATATGGAAAAGATGGAAATGCCGCCGAAGTAGGACACGGCTTAGTGGAGCCCAAAAGTGTTCTTCAATGCAATTGTGGTGCGTACGGGTGTTGGGAAGTGTACAGTTCGGGAACAGGGGTGTTGAAGAGAACATTAGAAGCAATTCATGAAGGGAACTTAAATGCTGATATATTAATGAAATTAGTAGAGAATGATACTTCAAAAATTACAGCTAAAGAAGTATTTCAAGCTGCGAGGAGAGGAGATCAACTCTCCGAGATGATTGTGAGTCAATGTATATTTTATATGAAAGTTGGCATCGGACTCGTTAACAATTTCTACGATTGCTCTTCGATATATTTCGGAGGTGCTATGATGAATGATAAGGATATAATTATCCCTCCTCTAATTGAACAATTTGAACAGAATTCGATAATATTTACCATTAATCGCCCCCCAAGATTAAGAGTTACACAATTTGGAGATGAAATAGGCTTAAGGGGAGCATTGGTCCTTGCTAAATATAAATTAGAACAAAATCCTATTGTTTCATAATTACAATCCTTCTTCTCCTCCATTTTGACAGAATGAAATGGTATTATATTCAATTATGTCAGAGATTTCAGAAAAAATGAAAGTTTTATATGGTACTAAAGTTAAACTATTTCTTAATTAATATTTATAAAATAATTTCTAAAAAAAATAAAAAATAAAAAACTAAGATGATTTTAAAATGAGTAAAGAAACAGCTATAGAAGATAAAGTTTCAAGAGCCAAGATGGCTTCCTTCGGAATGGGACCTTTTGCTCAAAGTTTTATTTACCTAGCTTATAATTACCTTGTGTTCTACTATTACCAAGTAGAGTTAGGATTAAGTACCGCTTTAGTAGGGCTTTCGTTTGTAATATATGCTGTCTGGAATATGATTAACGACCCACTTGTAGGTTACTTAACAGATAAACCCAATCGATTCTCGCAAAAATACGGTCTGAGGACACCATGGATCATAATTGGTGGTATTTTCCAAGCAGTATTTTGGTTCTTTATGTTTTTCATTCCTTTTGATGTCAGCGATGTAAAGTCTAACCCTTGGCCTTTATTTTACTGGATGATAATCATAACATGCCTTTGGGATACGGCATTTTCCCTATTTACCACCCATTATATTGGTGGTTTTGCCAACATATTTCGTACTCCAGACCAACGCAGGAAAGCAAGTACAACAATGTTAGTAATAGGTATATTTGGTCGAACATTTGCTGTAGGCGTTGTGGTGCCGCTTATGATTGTACTCGGAGATCCAAGCTCTTACGTTCGGGCTGCATTGGTATGTAGTATAGTTCTCCTTATTGCTTTAGTCTTATTTATCCCTGGTGTGTACGAGAACGAGTACGTGAAACAACGGTATCTTAAAATTTACGAATTTTTAGAAACCCAAAAAATAGGCTACTTTAAACTGCTTAAACTCGCCTTTAAGCAAAAAAATTGGGTGACATGGCTGGTTGTATATACCTTATGGACAATAGCAATGATGTTAGGACAGGTTTCTACGTTGTATTTCGTTGTGGATGTTCTGGGCTTAGATATTTCTGTATTAGCATTAACTACAGCGGCAATGATGGTATCTTTTATTCCATGTATATTTTTATGGTCTTGGGTGGCTAAAAAAACCGCACATTCAAATCTATCCATTACGGCTATATTCATTGTTGCCAGTGTTAACATTATGTTGCTTTTTGTTATAGATTTAACCGGATTTCTTATTGCGCAATTTATATCTGGCATAGGCGCAGCAGCCTGGCTTTGTATAATATTTTCAATTACCGGAGATACTAATGATGAAGTTACTAATGCGTCCGGAAGACATATGGAAGCAACGCTTGTCGGAGTTAGAAATTTTTTCCTTCGTGTTGCGTATGTAGTCATAGGTGTTATCATAGCAGGTGTACAAATTGCGACAGGTTATAAGCCTGGTGCGGCTGAACAAACAGAACTTGCCCAATTTGGTATAAGACTTCATTATGGATTGATTCCTGCTCTCTTTTATTTGGCAGCAGGTATAATAATGTATAAATTCTACGATTTAAAAGGGGAGAAAAAAATAGCTCAAATGGCTAGTTTGCGTAAACAAGGGCTCTAAACTTACAAATCTTTTTTTTTTTAATTTTCAATTTTTATTTTTTATACCAAATTCAAGAAAAGATAGTTGTACTAAATTATAATCCTAGGTCTTTATATACTTCTCTTTGTATGAGGTACCGCAAAATCTCTGCAGTCCCGCCACCTATTTGAGCTATTTTTACGTCTCGAAAGTAGCGTTCCAAGGGAAATTCTTTAGTATATCCAATCCCTCCAAGAACTTGAAGAGCCTCAGTTACGATATGTACCGCATTATCACTTACGAAACATTTAGCGGCCGCCGCTTCTTTTGTAGCCTTTAGCCCTTGATCAATCATTCTTGCCCCTCTTAGAAGCATTAATCGTCCTGCTTCAATTTTCATATACATTTCTGCTATTTTAAAGCTAATTCCCTCAAACTCTCGAAGTTTTCTCTTAAATTGTGTCCTCATTGATGAATATTTCGTTGCAACTTCATAAGCGGAACGAGAAATTCCTAAGTACTGGCTTCCTACAAAGATCCGTTCAGCATCAAGTCCATATAACATTACTTCAACACCCTCGTTCTCTCTTCCTATTAGGTTTTCTACGGGAACTTCACAATTATTGAATCGAAGGTGTGAATTAACACATCCCTTACGTCCTATCAATTCATAATCTTTTGTAACCTCAAATCCGGCGGTATCAGTTGGGAAAACTATTGCACTGATTCCTTTCCGTCGATGAACATTAGGATTTGTAACACAATAAAGGAGGATATATTTTGCGATGCTCCCATTCGTTATAAATCGTTTTTCACCATTGATGATATATTTATCTCCTTTTCGAACAGCAGTAGTGCGCATACCTCCAATAGCATCACTTCCTGCAGTTGGTTCTGTGATACCGAGAGCGCCTAAAGCAGAACCATCCATAATCGGTTTTAAAAACTTTTCTTGCTGTTCACGAGTACCAAAATTAATTATCGGCACTCCGTAAAGGTTACAACTGGTACCATAAATTACAGCTGTAGGATAATGGACTGCTGAAAGCTCTTCTCCAAATATCATTCGATATGCAGTGCCTTTGCCAAACCCTCCAAGCTCTTTGGGAAATGCTAATGGAAAATATTTTTTACCTAACTTCTGAACGACATCAAGTGTTAATTCAACATTATCCTCACGGTCGATTTGTTCAACAAAAGGTTCAATCTCCTTTTTAGCAAACTCTCGAATTTCCTTCCTAAACTCATTCTCCTCTTCAGAAAATAGCGATAAACTACCAGGCGTCATACTCTCTCCATACTGAAGGTTTAAATCTTCAAAACTAATATGTCCTTCTTTACTCATAATCCTCACTTTTTGATTAACTATTTAAATTTTAGACAGAATAAACTTTACTTCTTCTGCAGTATTTAATAGATTTGCTTTAGCTAAAGATTTATTTTCCGCTTCACTAATAATCCGTAAAATTGGTTCTGTGTTTGACGGATGTATTAAAACAAACCATTCATTTCCTTGACCAAATCTTAGATCATTATGAATTTGTGTTACATCATAACCATCTAAGATAAGCATGTCTTTTACTTGATTAATAACTGTTTTTAAATTTATATCTTTAATGTTAATATATTCCCGAACAGAATAAAATTGAGGGAGTTTCGCAACTAAATCTGATAAATTTTGTTTAGATTCAACCAAAATCTCTACCAATTTGGCAGCTGCGAATATTCCATCTCTTGTATTATTAAACTGAGGGAACATTACTCCCCCGCATGAGCCTTCTCCTCCAAAAATGATTGAATCTTCCTTTTCGCTTTTAATTAGCTTATCCATTTCTTCCGCTAAGTATCGCTCACCTACGGGTGTTCTTATAACTTGTCCGCCATATTTTTCAGCAAGAGCCTCAAATATCAGGGAAGAGGCCAGATTTGTTACAAAAATCATTTTATAGCCTGAGTCTTTAAACTTCTTGAAATAAGAATTTGCAATAAGGGCTAAACCAATATCTTCGGGATAAAATGTACCATCATTTCCTATTATTGCTAATCTATCAGCATCACAGTCGTGAGCAAATCCCACATCATAGCTACCCTCTAAGACTAATTTTTTTAATTTAGTTAAGTTTTTTTCAACAGGTTCAATCGCACGTGGGAAATTACCTTTTTCATCTAATTCATTGTTGATAATCTTAAGGGTGCATCCCATATCTTTCAAGATCTGGGGTGTCACTTCTGTTGCGGCTCCAGCACCCGTGTCAATAGCAACGTTTAGATTATTATCTTCCTTAATAGAGTCTACATTAATAAATTTATAAAGATCTTGAATATATTCAGTTGTAATATTTAAATTTTTAACAGCGGGGATTTGATTAGATTCTAAGCTTTTATACTTCTTTATTTCAATTTCATTCATTATATCGTGAATTTCGTTAAGTTCGGAATTTCTTAACAAAGTTTTATTCGAAAGAAGTTTTAGACCATTCCATTCTGGAGGGTTATGTGAGGCTGATATTATTATACCTCCTGGGGTATCCAATTTGTTTTTGGCATACATTATCACCGGAGTAGGGCAAATTCCTAAATTTATAACTTTACAATTAGCTGAAGAAAGTCCTTCTATAATTAATTTTTCAATTGCTTCACCGCTTGGGCGGGTATCTCTTCCTAGTATAACTTCCTTACCTTCACCCTTTAACCATAAACCATAAGCAACAGCAATTTTTTTTATAATCTCGTTATTAAGACTTTTTCCATAGATGCCACGAATTCCGCTAATAGTAAAAACTAAGTCTTTTTCTTCCATTTTTTGTACAAAATATTTTCTATACTATTAAATGTTTCACACGTGAATATAAAATATAAATTTCTACTATTAAAATAAAGAATAAAATCAAAAATAATTTCTGTTAATATAGTGTAATTTAATTCTATCAAATTAAGATATGATTAATAACAATTAACTTTAAATCGTGTTAAGCAGTCCAAAATGAGATTATTCAAGCATATTTTTATAAAAATCTAGAACTTCAAACTTAACAATTTTTACGTTTTCACGATAACATTTTTAAAATCTGCTATAAATATATTTATAGGGTACATAATTGGGTTACAAATTTTTGTGATTATTTACTAGAGGTGGGATAAAATACTATGTCGATAAATTGGAGTAGGGCTCAAGATAAACCAGATTCTAAGCAGAAGGTACTTGGAAAGATTCTGCTTGATATTAGATCTAAGGTAAACGATTTAGAAAACCAGCTAAGTGAAAAAAGGAAGCAGCTAGAATCGTTAAATGAAAACGTATCAAGTTCAGAAGTAAATTTACAAGAACACTTGACTAACGCGGAAGGTAAAATAAGCGAGTGTGAGAGGAAATTAACTTCCTCTGCTGATAAAATTACCTATTTAGAAAAATCTCTATCAAATCGAGAGAAAGAGATTGGAATTATTAAGATGGATTTAACTCAGAGAACCGACCAATTCAAAATTGATATTGGTGAATTAAATCACAAAATGGCAGAAAAAAATAAGCGTATCAAAAGACTTCAATTGGAACTGGAACATAAAAATAATCAAATGAAGACTGAGATTAAGGATCTAAAACATTCGATTTTAAACAAAGATTTAGAAAAAGAACAATATAGAAGGGATAAAGAGTTAGAACTGGAAGAACTCAATTTAGAGATTATAATAGAAAAAGACAGGTTTTCATCAGATATTGAAGAGAAGATAAATGAAATAAAACTACTAAAAGATGATGTTGAAACACTTAAAGCTAAAATTAAAAATAGTCATGTTTCAGTAAAAATTATAGAGAAAATTAAAGAAATAATGCTTCATAAGGGATTTCTGTCTGATAGAGAATTCGATATGTTAGTAGAAAGATTAGAGAAAAAATATATACCTTTACAAATTTGAATATCTAGTTTTTATTTTTCCAAACTATACAATTTTACTTGTTCTGTAAGGCCATAAAGAAATCAGCAATTTTTTGAAAGATTAGTTTTACATTTTTCCCCGTCTTTGCCGAAGTTTCGATATATTCGAGATTAAGTTCTTCTTTAAGCGTATCAATTTCTTTTTTGGTGATCGCTTTTTGATCACTTAAATCATTCTTATTTCCAATAATAAAAGTAGGTAAGTTTTCAACTGTAGGTAAATATTTTTTTATATCTTGGTACCATTCTCGAATACTCGTAAAAGTATCAGGTTTTGTGAGGTCAAACACCAATAATGCAGCATCAGCTCCCGCGTAGAAATGCTTGCGCATCATGCGGAATTTTTGCTGCCCAGCGATGTCAAACAGCACGAATTTAGAAGAATAATCCTCACCTGAAAGTACTTTTGTAAATGTTGTTTTTTCGCAGATATTCACCCCAATTGATGGTAAATATGTTCTTTTAAAGGCATTATTCGTGTATCTTAATACAATTGAGGTTTTTCCCACATCAGGATCTCCACAAACAATAACTTTTGCCACATATTCTTTCATTGGGTAAGGAATAGGTTGTTCTTGGGGAAATGGTTCAGAATGAGGTTCAGAACATTCTTTAATACGTAAATCTTCTAAGATAGTATATACTTTTGATTGCAGATTTTCAATTTCTTGAGTAATCTCTTTATTATTAGATTTACTTTTACCTAAATCGATTATTTTTTGAGCAGTGTCGTTAAATAGTAACTCCAAGTTTTTTACATACTTATAAAATACGATATCATTGAACTCTTTGAATATTAACGTGATGGCAGATTGATTTACACCACCACGATGAGTATCATCGGGAAATTCGATATACTTTAAAATACCCTTTAATTTTAAGGAAGGAAACGGGATGAATACCAAACTTTCTGGAAGAACTCCCTTTTCATCCGTGACAAGTGTAATTGTTTTAATACCTATCTTCATTTTGATCTCTTCTGGCATCTCTTCAGGAAACCAAATGATTGGATTTGGACCCTTTATATCATCAATTTCCGTATATACAATCCCGTAAATTATATTTTCTTCCATTTCTTTAATCTACAATTAAAGTTATTTTAAAGGTATTTTTTAATTTAAATTTAATTTTACTTGCTACTTAAAATACTTGGACTGATTTGTTTATTTAAATATAAAATAAATATAAAAGATATAGTATATAATCTTTTACAAATTAGAGTTTTGGTGGTCGACAAAATCTCATTTGCTGTTTAATGTAGTTATAGGGCGTGTTTGTAAGATATATATTTTTTCATTTTCAATAGCCCATTCAATATCTTGAGGGCATTGAAATATGATTTCGATCTTTTTTCCTAATAAGCAAAGTTGAAATAATTGAGTTTCGTTCAATGAACATATATTCCTTGATTCTAATTCATTTTCTATCAATATCGTATCCGGAGTACCCTCAGGATTTCTTATAGACCTTTTCTCTTTTTCCCCAATTACTATATTACTAATATTATAGTTTTCTTTGTTAATGATAATCATATCTGGATTGATTATATTATCAGCAATTGTTTCCCCGAGTCCCCATGTTGAATTAATTAACATTTCATTATCATTATTTGTTATTACATTTACTGTAAACAATACCCCCGAAATGTCCGATTCGACCATTTTTTGGACTACAACAGCCATTTTAATGTTTATTAAGGAATCTAAAGCACCTTGCTTTTTCATTTGAAGGAGATATAGTAATGCACCTGGGGAAAATAAAGATGCCCAACAATTCTTTAACGAGACTAAGAGGTCCTCAAAAGTATTAATGAATAAATACGTATCCGCTTGGCCTGCAAAGGAAAATAGATTTGAATCTTCTATGGTTGCTGAAGATCTCACTGCAAAAGAATCTGACTCTTCTATTTCACTACGAAATTGGTTATATGAAATTTTAAGCTCATGTTTTACAACCTCGGGGATTTTTGATTTTAATATTAAATTTTTTAATCTCGTAGAATGCTGTAAAATTTCTTTTGAAGTAAACTCTTTAGTTAATAATTCTGTTATCTGTTTACTGTATTCTGATGATTCAAGAAATTTCTTATAAGAATTTGTATTTACCATAAATCCATAAGATACATCAAAGCCTTCCTTCACTAATTTTATTAAGTTTGCTCCTTTACCCCCATATAGATTAATATTTGGTACTCCTTCTCTAAAAAATTTAATATAGTTCATATTATTGATGAAATTTAAACAAAAGATGTAAATTTAAAAATGTGAATAATATTATTGTAATATTAGAATAATAATTATTGTTTCTCAAAATTTTTGAGATGATAATAGGATGATCATATAGAATTATCTCTAAAGATCAATCTATTAGTATTAAAAATAATATATTATTAAAAATTAATTCAATTAAAATTGTAAAAAACCAAATAAATGTGAAAATTTACCATGTCGATTAATTGGGTAAAGGTTGAAGAAAAACCTGAAAAAAAACAAGCTATTGAAGGTAGAGTCTTATTAGGTCTTCGCGCGAAGATAAATGATTTAGAACTAAAAGTAACTCAACTAACAAATGACTTAGATGAATCCAAAAAAAAGCTTACAAATACTCAACAAAAATTAGATGAAACATCTGAAGCATTATCTGCAACTGAAAAAAAATTAAAGGATGAAATATCCACTTTAGAAAATAAAAAAGAAGAATTAAGCTCTGCTTCTAAAAAGGCAACCGACTTACAGCAAACTATTGATAATAAAGATAAAGAGATAAGTGATCTGAACAAGAGTAAAGAGGATGTTTCTAAAGAAAAGGATGCAATAAGCAAAATAAAAGAAGAACTTGATAGAAGCATTCCAGATCTTAAATCTAATTTAGACCTGAAAAATAAAGAAATTACAGAACTTAAAACTCAACTGGAAAATATAAGTTCTGATCATTCGAAAGAAAATGAGATCCAATCCTTAAAGCAAGAGCTTGTTGATAAAGGAAAAGAAAGTGAAAGTTCTCAACGAAATATAGAAGCAAAAATAACAAGAATAAATGAACTTAATGATAAAATTAATGAGCTCGAATCTCTTACATCATCTGGTAAAGAATCACCCGGGCTTATTGATAGTATAAAGGAGATCATGACTAGAAAGGGATTTCTTTCTGACAGAGAATTTGACCAGTTATTAGAATAAAGATTTTTTAAATATATCTTCATTTTTTTTTATTTTTTAGCGAAAATAACGATTATATCACTCTCTAACCTTAAATATTATTACTCCATTTACTTTATATGATCAAATCATTTTAAATTAAAAAATAAAAATTAAAAAAAATTGACTATAAATTCATTTTTGATTTGTAATAGCGATGGCCTCCCCTTCTACTCAAAAAAAATCGATCAAAATTTTGAAGATTATGATCCTCATTTATTTAGTGGATGGATCTCAGCTATTTCAATAATAGGTAAGAAATTATTTCATGAAGAAATTGCAACCCTTAGTTTTGGAATTAATAAAAAAGCATCAATAGTGATTCTTCCAAGAGAGTTTTTTGGTTTTGATAAAAGTATCTTCTTCGTTTTTTTAATCACAAATGAGATTGATCATAAAAAATTACGTCAATTATGCACCAATATTCTAATTGAAGCAAAAGGTTATCTAAAAA
>SDBT01015552.1_pt1 | contig 12089 bp, 8 predicted proteins | sample 2277101 | NCBI WGS metagenome assembly SDBT01 (sample SAMN10404973, study PRJNA504765) | marine sediment metagenome | isolation source: marine sediment core GS10_PC15, 103 cmbsf | place: Arctic Ocean: Southern Knipovich Ridge | collected 2010
ATTTTCCTTGCCATCGAGGCGTCGTTCGAGACGGCGCTGGAGTTTGGCGACGGCCTTGGCGTGGCGGCGGGTGAAGCGGAACTCCTCCCGCACCTTCCCGTCCCCGACAAGGCGCAGCAGATTCATGCCCAGCCCCTCGACGATCTTTGCGCCGTCGAGTCGGCTGGTGTCGATCCACTGTCCCTTCCAGCGGCCGTCTTGGCGGACGTAGTGTCCCAGGCGGCTGTCGGTCAGGATCAGCTCTCCCTCGACGTACCTGCCGCTGCCATCCAGACCGAAGGACGCCACCGCGAGAATCGACTCGAAATCGGTTTCGCGGCGAAGTGGGTGGAGAAGGTCCTCCGGCAGGTGGTCGAAGGGTTTGTCTTGGTTATTCTGCCCCGTCGACATAAGCTTTATCCAAGTGGCTGATTATAGCTATTCTGGTGATGGGGGCGTCAAAAAACGCCCCCAAAAACCCTCGGCAAGCTGTTTTTTTCGGGCTTGAAGGGAGTTTTCGTGCCGCATGCGCCTGGTGCCGGCTACTTCTCCGTCAGGCGCAGGGCCGCGTCCCAGTCGCTCGGCGGGGGCGTGGTCAGGTGCGTCCGGCACAGCGAGAGGTATATCTCGGCGGGATGGTCGGCGGGATTGGCCTTGAGAATGGCCTCGAACAGCTCAGTCGCCTCGGCGAACTGCCGGCGGCGGTAAAGTCCCACCGCCCGCGCGAACCGCTCGTAGGCCCACTGGGTCTCCGGCTCGGCGGGGGCCGGGCCGGCATAGACTTCCCAGACGGCGATCTGCACGTCCTTGCCGACCACGTAAACTTCCCCAAGCGGGCGGGCGAGTAGGTCGTCCGGGCTCTGGATGGCTTGGCGAAGCGTCGGATCGTCGGTGAGGATTCGGGTCTTGAAGAACTTGTTGGCGCTTTCTAGCCGGCTGGCGAGGTTGACCGTGTCCCCGATGGCGGTGTAGTCGAGGCGTTGGCTGGAGCCGCAATTGCCCACCATCGCCTCGCCGGTGGTGACGCCGATGCGGCAGCGGAGCGAGCCCGCGGCTCCGAACGAGGAGGCCAGCGCCTCGTTGAACCGCTCGATCTCCCGCTGGCAGTCGACCGCGGCGCGGATCGCCCGCCCGGCGTGATCGGCCAGCGGAACCGGGGCGCCGAACAGCGCGAGGATGCCGTCGCCCAGGAACTTGTTGATGTACCCGCCGTGACGCTCCTGGATGACCCGGCTCATCAGGTCGAAGTAGCGGTTCAGCAGGCGGACCGTCTCCTGTTCGCCGAGGTTCTCGGAGATCGCCGTGAACCCCTCCAGATCGGAAAAGAAGCAGCTTAGCACTCGCCGCTCACCGCCCAGCTCGGCCAGTGAGGGCTCGGCGATGAGCCGGTCCACCAGCTCGGGGGAAAGGGCCTGGGCGAACAGGCCGCGAATGTGCCGCTTGGCCCGCTCCTCGGTCAGTTGGCGATAGGCCGTCACCATCAGCAGGCTGGCGAGGATGGCCCCCCCCGGGGCGACCAGGGCCAGGTCGAACCGCCACTGCCCAAAGACCACGAACGTGCCGAACGCCCAATACGCAGCGCCCAGCAGCACCGCCAGGGGTACGGCGATCTGCACCCGGCGCGTCGCGGTCAGGTAAGAGATCACCGCCCCGGCGGCCAGGATGACCAGAAGGTTCACCCACGTCGGCGCCGGGCGAATGAAACGCCCCGAAAGGATCGTCCCCAGGATGTTGGCGTGCACCACCACCCCGGGCGTGCGGGGCTGTTGACCCTCCCCCCGCGCGGTGTCCAGCGGGGTGACGTGAAAGTCCCCCGCGGCCGTCGCTGTCGAGCCGATCAGGCATATCTTCCCGCTGACCACAAAGGCCAACTCGGCAACCTGGGCCTCTTGCCGACGGCGGATATCCTCGTTGGCTTGGGCGATGTCATTTAGAAGCCCGTTGATCCGGGCAATCTCCGCGGCCAGGGGGTCGTCGGTCTCCAACCCGCTCAGGTAGAAGTCGAGCTCACCCAGCATCTCGGCGACGGCCTGGTCGATTCTCTCCTCCAGCCTGGCTTTCCGCTCGGCCGAATCGTCAGAAGGCTGGGAGCGGGCGGCCGCGGGCTCATAGAGCAGCGCCCGCTGGCGGGCCAGCTCCCCCTGGAGATGTTGCTGCTCCAGGCGGTCGGCCTGGGCGAAGAGTTCCAGCAGGTCCTGTTGTCCCAGCCGCTGGGCCAGCGACAGTTGCAGCAGTCGGGCCAGGTCGTTGTTGTTTCGGATCGACTGGGCATTTTGCCAGAAGCTCAGCACGGCCGCGGCGCTGATGTGCCGGGGCGAGGGGGCGGCCGTGCCGACGGCGAAGCGTTGGCTCCAGTTGATCAGCATCTGGCCGTTCTCGTCGACGGGCAGCACCCGCCGGTGGCCATCGGCACAGCGGATCGTCACGCGGCCCGGCGCGGCGCTCAGGTCGTAGCGCCCGCCATGGCGGCGAGCGAGTTCCTCGGCGGCGACAGCGAGGGCGAACTGCGGATAGGCGTTGGCCCCGTCGCTGGCCAAGAGGCGAACGCGTCGCAGCACCCCGTCGCTGTCCGGCTCGGCGGTGACGAAACCGGTATGACGCAAGGGTTGGGCGAAGGTCACCAACGGCGGAGTGAGTCGGCCGGTTGCAAGCGGATGGCCCGGTAAGTCGCCCATGGGTATGGTCAGGCGGCGAAGGGCCGAGACGGACCGCTCGCGAAGGTAGCCCCGCAGCAGCTCTTCGGTTCGTGCCGGATCGGCTTGGTCGGGCGTTTTCGGCCGCAGGTCCTCCAGCACGCTTTGGAAGCTCGCTTCCGGATCGGCTTGCAGCCGTCGGCTGATCTGCGCCTCGATGCCCTTGCCCTCGGGGGCCGAGAAATCGATGTGCATCGGCAGGAAGATGTTATCGTGCCGGGCCAGTACGTCGGCTATGGCGGCGTCGTCGAAGACCAGTTTGGGCAGGGGCGGGCCGATAAACCGCTCCGCGGGCCCCCCGTAAAGCTCGGCGGCCTCGGCTACATAGCGGACCTCCTGCGGCTCGGGCAACTCCACGTCCACAGCGATCAGCCGCGCCCCGGCCTGCTGGAGGGTCTCAAGAAGACCGGCCAAGACGGTACGGGGCCAGGGCCATCGGCCGATCCGCTCGATGCTCCCGTCGTCGATATCGACATGGACGATCTGGACGGCCTCGGGCCCGGCGGGCTGGGCGCGGAAACAGTAGTCGAGCGTAAGGACCTCCAGGCGTTGATCCAGCCTGGCCACGTGGCCGGCGGCCACCAGCGCGGTCACCACCAGCCCAAGGAGCAGCGCTGAGATCGGGCGAGATGTGCTAAGCGAGCTTTGCCCCATGGCGTGGGATTGCTCCTGCCGGGCCTGTTTTCCCTTCGGCGGCTAGTCGGGAACGTTTCGGAGCACCTGAGGCACTTTCCCCTCCTGGATATAGGCGTCGGCCCTTCCCAGGATGGCGGCGAACGCCATTCCTGTGACCTCCGCGCTGACAGGACCCTCGGACATGATGCCCTGGTACTGGAGTTCGCGCAGGCAGTACCGCTGGGAAGGCCCGGTCAGCCAAAGCATGACCCCGCCCTTCATCTGGGCGGCGCCGTAGACCATGTAGGCCAGCTTGCCCTTGGTGATGGGCCTATCGGCCTGGAAGCTCCACTGGGCGGGAACGACGCCGCGGTCGAGCAGGGCGCTGACGCGCTGCCCGAACGTGACGCCATCGTCCTCACCGTCCAGCAACAGCAGGATCCCGCGCATCGCGTCGTTTTCGCTGACCGTGGGCTGGGAGGAAACCCGGTCCAGGAAGGCGGCGGACCCGGTTTCTTGCACCAAGGGGGCCTCGGCGCCGGCAATCTCCGGCGAGCCGGTTTGACAGCCTCCAACGCCCGCCAGGAGCACCAGCCCAGCCACTACCGCAGAAAGCATTGCTTTGGATGTCATTTTCATTGTCCCAACTAGAAGCTCAGCAGGAATCCCGTATACAGGAAGTCCCTGCAGGAGTCGCTCTTCTTAAAGGCCGCACCGGGACGAAAGACGCCGTACCGCGTGGTCCAGACCAGGTCCGATGTCACCCGCCAGTCGCAGTAGATGTCCCACTCCCAGCCGACCCACCGGGAAGGTTGGTCCGCCGTGGTGTCGCTGATCGGGCCGGAGGCGTCGGCCTTGTGATAGAAGAACACCTTCGAGCCGATTTCCATCCTCTTGAACGGCTCGATGTTCTCAAACGGCAGGAAGCTCGCGTCAAGATTATAGATGTGAAGGTTGGACAGCCTGGGGGAGAACGCCAAGCCGGTGTCGCGGAAGCCAAAGGCATTGAAGGCCCGGTCGGTCGTGCCGGGAAGGTTGCCGCCGATGGTGGCCGAGGTGGTCCGTCTTCGGTCGTCATCACCCGTGGCGAAAAGGTATTCCACCGCCACGCGCGGGTGCGTCGACCAGTCGAAGAAGTATTCCAGCAGCAGGTCGAAGGCCATCGCGCAGATGTCATCCCGCCCGGCTGAGACGCCCTCGGAATAGGTCCGGCCCCACTCGCCGACCAGTTCGGTAGAGTAGCGCAGGTTCGGGGTCAGCAACGAGCCCTCCGAGCCGAGCCCGACGTAACGCGAATCGTAGCTGTAGGACTGGTCGGGGAAGTCCGGGTCCGGGTCGGTGTTGTCCTGGTTGTCGAGGAAATAGACGAAGGGCCGATGGCTGCTGAAGCCCTCGTAAGCCAATTCAATGCCCCAGAAGCATCTGTCCTGGTGTCCGGCGACGGGCTCGGAAAAGTCGATGTTCGCCGTGCTCTTGATGGCCTTTCCCAGCAAGACCTTGGCGTTCCAGTCGGCTACAGTCAGATCGAACTGGACCAAGTCGAGAGGCATCGACAGCACCAAGGCCGTGCCGATCTCCGTATAGGCGCGCCCGACCTTGAACCTGAAGTCGACCGGAGGCTGTTGGCCGGTCTGGTTGCGGGCTAGTTGCCCCAGGTTCAGCTCATACCAGGCCCGTTCCAGTTTGGGCTCGACCAAGTCGTCCCCGTGGGTGGCAGGGCTGGTTCCGCTGTTCCAGTCGCTGTAGCTGGTCAGGCCGCGGATGTAGGCCCGATGGACGCCCTGGACGTTGACGCTACCCCACCCCCGCAGCTCGTACTGTCGCAGCGTCCGCTCCGTGCGCGCCGACTCGTCGTCGTAATTGAAGAAGGCGAAGCTGAACCACCCGCCTGCCTCGACGCCGACTTCTCGGGCGACCGGGGTCTGTTCTTCCAGGAGAACGCGGAGCTGCTCTCTGTAAACGGCTGTTCCGGCTTTCTGCCCTTTTGCCCGCGGCGCGGCCACCAACAGAACACACGCCAGACCGATCACTATTCGAGCTCGGCCCAGGCGCCAACGGGGCGTTCGGACTTTCTCTTTGAACATGGGAACGGCTTCCTTTTTCTCACCTTTGTCGGACCGAGTCGGTCCTTTCCCTTGACGGTGTGGATCCGCGACGGCATCGGCCGTCTGATGGATGAGATCGGCAAGTCTCCCAGTATTCTTGAGTGGATCGTAGTATGGCCTGCTTCCGACTTGCGTTGGCAATAGTCTTGCCGCCTGGGAGGCGACAGGCAACGGAAAAATCCCCCCCCAAAAAACCGACGTGGCGGTTTGGCCAGGGCGGGGTTTGAACCACGATCGCCGGCGCGGTAGGCTCGCGGGGCAAGAGCGGCGAGCTCAAGAGCGAGAGGCCCACGCGTGCAGAGACTCAGCGAAATCCGTGCGATGCTGCGAGAATCCGGGCTGGCGCCTCGCAAGCGCCTGGGGCAGTCGTTCCTGATCGACAAGAACCTTATGGGCGCGTTGCTGGATTTGGCCGAACTGACCGGAAGCGAAACCGTTCTGGAGGTCGGCCCCGGAACCGGCTCGCTGAGCGAGGAGCTTCTGGCCCGCTCGGCCGGCGTGGTGGCGGTGGAGCTCGACCGGGGGCTGTTGGGCCTGCTGACGCGGCGCCTTGGCGATCGGCCGGGTCTGAGGCTGATCGGCGGCGACGTGATGTCCGGCAAGCACGCCCTGGATGCCGGCGTGCTCGAAGCGTTGGGCCCCCAGGCGCATCTCGTCTCGAATCTTCCGTACAGCATCGCCACGCCGCTTATCGCCGAGTGCCTGATCAGCTCATGGCGGCGACACGTGCGCCAGGCTGAAGGCTGCTGCCGCTTCGACCGCCTGACCTTCACGGTCCAGCAGGAGGTGGCCGACCGGCTCGCCGCCCCGCCCGGGGGCAAGACCTACGGCCCGGTAAGCGTGCTCATTGCGCTGCTGGGCAAGGTCCGCGCCGGTGCGGCTGTGCCCGCTTCGGCGTTCTGGCCCAGGCCCAAAGTGGCCAGCCGAATCATGCGAATCGATTTCGATCGTCCCTCGGCTAAGAAGCTGGCCGATGTGGATATGCTCCGGCGGGTGGTTTCGGCAGCCTTCGGGCACCGGCGGAAGCAGATTCATTCAGCCTTTCGCCTGGGGCTGGCCGAATTCGACCGGGCCGTAGTGACTTCGGCGATGGATTCGGCCGACATCGGTCGTACAACCCGACCGGAGCAGGTGCCCGCGGAGCAGTATTTGGCCCTGGCGAATCTCCTTCTTGCAGCCCGCTGATCGCGTTGTTGGCCGCTGCGGCCCGGGGTCTGGGTGCGAACGGCCTTGCGAACCGGCGGCGAGTGGGTTAGATTGAGCGTCCTCGCGGAAGCTTGGTTGACACTCCGGACTGGGGCTGCGGTGGGTTATCCCATGGCTGAAGGCCCACCGGCCGTCGGCTGGTAGGATCGCTGGAATGGCAGAGATGGAATCACAAGACCGTGGCGATGCAGGCAGGGGCAAGGCCTTCTTCGATCGCGCCGACGAAGTGGCTGAGACCGGCAACTGGGAATTCGCCATCGAGCTGTACCTCGAAGGCATCGGGCGCGAGCCGGGCAACGTTCCTTGCGGCCACCAGCACTTGCGGGAAGTATCGCTGCGCCGGAAGCTGCAAGGGGGCAAGCCCGCCGGGACGCTGGAGCAGATCAAACGGCGGGCGGGAAAGGACCCGGTGGAGAACCTCATCAACGCCGAATACCTGCTGGCCAAGGACCCCGGCTCGACTAGCCGAATGGAGCAGGTCGTCAAGGCCGGTTTTGCGATGGACCTGCCGGCGGTGGTCCAATGGATGTGCAACATTCTCCTGGAATCCCAGCGCCAGGCCGCCAAGCCTCAGCGCCGCGTGCTGATGCTGTTGATCGACGCCTACACCCGACTGGAGGACTATGCCCTGGCTGTCCAGGCCTGCGAAATAGCGCGTAAGCAGATGCCCAACGACGCCAACCTGGAAGAGATTCTCGGCGACCTGACGGCCAAGTTCGCCATCAAGAGGGGACGCTACGAGGAAGAAGGCGACTTCACCAAGAGCGTCCAAGATATGGAAAAGCAGAAAGAGCTCCTTCAGACGGACTCGGCGAGCCGGGAGGAAAGCTTCCTTCAGAGCCAGGCGGAGAAGGCCCGCAGCGAGTACCTCCAGGCCCCGGCCGAGCCCGGCAAGATCATGGCGCTGGTCGACGCGCTGGTGAGGTTCGAGAAAGAACCCCAGGACTGCGAAGCGCTCGATGTGCTGGACAAGGCCTACCAACAGACGGGCACCTACCAGTTCAAGATGCGTATGGGAGACATAGGCATCCGGCAGATGGACCGCCGAATACGGCAGGCCAAGGCCGACGGGGACAAGCAGGCCTTGAAAAACCTGACGAAGGAGAAGCTGGAGTTCGAGTTGGCCGAATTCGCCGAGCGGGTGGAAAGCTATCCCACCGACCTGTCGGCGAAATTCCAGCTCGGGCGGCGGCAATTCCAGGCGGGCAACTATGATGAGGCGATCGGCCTCTTCCAGCAGTCTCAGCGGGACAAGCGCCGCCAGGCCCAGTCGATGCACTATCTCGGCCAAGCGTTCGCCGCCAAGGGTTGGCTGCCCGAGGCCGCCCAGACCTATCAGCGGGCTCTTGACCTGGAGCTCACCGAAGACCAGGAAAAGACCATGCGCTACGGCCTGGGAGACATCCTCCAGGAGCAGGGGAAGTTGGACGAGGCCCTGGAGCAGTTCTCCAAGGTCGCCCAGGTGGAATTCACTTACAAGGACGTCCGCGACCGGGTCGAACAGATTCGCGCCAAGCAGGCGGAGGGCTCGCAGCCGGGCTGAGGCGGCGGCTGAGAGAATCGCAGCTCGCGCGGGGTGGCGCGACCGTCTTGCCTCAGGGGCTAGCCATCCACGCCGAAGATGACGCGGACGACGTAACCGATCCCGAAGCTGACCGCTGCCGGCGCTTCGATCAGCCTTCGCCTGAACGTTTCTTCTATTCCATGGCTCCTGAGCGCAAACAATCGCCTATTGGCGCCCAAAGGTTCCGGACCCTTGCCGGAAGCCAGAACGCACGGCGTGGCGTCTATTCTGTGTGGAGGAACTTCGAGACGAACGGCGACTCGCCCGCCCGGCGCCGCCGGAAATGCCCTGACGGCCCCATCGCCAGGAACTCGGCGAACCAGGCCTCGTGCTCGATCTCCTCGTTCAGGATCGCCAAGGCCAGGTCATACGTACGATGGTCCTTGCCCGCCGTCAGGTTGCAGAGATTCGTGTAGCCGCGAACGGCACACTGCTCGGCCTTGAGCAGCACCTCGAGGATGGCCTTGGCATTTCCCTTCGGCAAGTGGGCAGGCGGGCAGGCGGACAGGTCGTGGAACTCCTTCATGCAGTTGGGCAGCTCACCACCCAGCTCGTAAATTCGCGGGACAAGGGCTTCGAAATGATTGCGATCTTCGATCCGGGCGTCTTCGGTGATCTCCTTCAAGCCCTCACCCTCGAAACCGATCAGGTTCACCCGCAAGATCGTGTAGTAGTAGAACGTCGTGAGCTCCGCCGACGCGTTCGCCACCAGCAGCTTCAGCAGCTCATCGACGTCCACACCCGCCTTGGCCACCATTTCTCTCGATACGAGCTTCATTGTCGTACTCCTTTCCTTGGCTGAGACAACCGAGCTGGTTGAAAAGGGCCTCGTAACATAATTGGCAGCAAGAAGTAACGAATGGCAGTGCTTTTCCGTAAAGTATATTCTCTAAGACTTGGTGATCGGCTCAATGGGCGCAGCAAAGGCAAAGCCCCCCGCCGGTCGATCTCTTGTTTATTTGCAGACATCAGGTGCCTCTAAACTTGGGAGCTATTACGATCTAAGAATTCTAGGCACCTTAACGCCGCATGTCATTTTTTCCGGGTCTTTGCACGGCTTGGCTTGGCCTTTGCGCCTTGGTGTCTTCGCTAGGCGGGGACCGGGTTCTTTGCGGGAAGATGTCCGAGGAATTGCCTTGTCATGGCTGGGGCGGGGAGTATAATGCGCGGCTTGTTCGGCCCCGGCAGGCAGTAGAGATGGCTCGGGGGCGACTTAGCAGGAGACCAGATACGTGGCGCACAGTCTATCGGCGAAGAAGCGGATTCGGCAGAATGTCAAGCAGCGTGCTCGGAACCGCTGGCGAAAGAACATGGTAAAGCTGGCCATCCGGGACTTTGACCAGGCTGTCCGGCAAGGGGATGCCGCCCAGGCCGACCAGAAGCTGAGCTTGGTCTACAAGCAGTTGGACAGGGTGGCGTCAAAGGGCACAATCCATAAGAACGCTGCCTCGCGTAAGAAGTCCCGTCTGGCCAAGCGACTTGCGAAGGTCATGGGCTAGGCCGACCGGGGAAGGGCCGGGGCCGCCGGCGGCTTGGCCGGCCTGTCGTGTGGTGAGACGGGCGGGAGGGGCTGCGGCTATCGCCCCGATCATCTGCAACCAGAGGTGCTGCACCGGAGGCAAAACCGTCTTTCTATCGAGGTCTGCCGATGGCAACCCAGGTGCGGTCAACGGCGGGGGCCATCAGATCGCTCTGGGCAGGGCCATCTCGAAAAACACAAAGGCTGCTTGACCCCTGAGATCAGTGCAAATAGAATCTGGTCTCAGGAATCTCGGGCTCTTGGGCTAACCTTTCATACGATATCCTAAGTATTGCGGGACCAAGCAATGGACGAGATACGGATCGCTGTTGTGGGCGTGGGCAATTGCGCCTCGTCTTTGGTTCAAGGGATTCACTATTACACCGGGACGATGGCTTTGGGCGACGATGGAGCGATTGGCCTGGCCCATCCGGTGTTGGGGGGCTATCGCCCCGGAGATATCAAGGTGGTCGCGGCCGTGGACGTGGACAAGCGGAAGATCGGCCGACCGCTCCATGAGGCGATCTTCGCGGCGCCCAACAACACCAAGATATTCTATAAGGACTTCAGCGACGGCGTGGTGGTGACCATGGGCAACGTCCTGGATGGCATCGCCGAGCACATGAAGGCCTACCCCGAGGCCCAGCGGTTCGTTCCCGCCGACCGTCCGTCGGCGTCCAAGGGCGACATGGTCCGTCTCCTGCGCGACACGGGGACGGAAATCCTCATGAACTACCTGCCGGTCGGCTCGCAGAAGGCCACCGAGTTCTACGCCGAGTGCTGCCTGGAGGCCGGGGTGAGCCTGATCAATTGCATTCCTGTCTTCATCGTATCCGACTCCCGCTGGGCGAGACGCTTCGGCGAGGCGGGCATTCCCTGCGTGGGCGACGACGTCAAGGCCCAGGTCGGGGCGACGATAACCCACCGCGTGCTGGCCAGGATGATGTACGAGCGGGGCGCCCACATCGACGCGACCTACCAGCTCAACACCGGCGGGAACACCGACTTCCTGAACATGCTCAATCGCTCCCGGCTGGACAGCAAGCGCATCTCCAAGACCGAGGCCGTCCAGTCCCAGCTCGACGTGCCGCTGCCGGCCGATAAGGTCCACATCGGGCCTTCCGACTACGTGCCATGGCAGAAGGACAACAAGGTCTGCTTCCTGCGGATCGAGGCCAGGGGCTTCGGCGGCGTGCCGCTGAACGTCGAGCTGCGCCTCAGCGTGGAAGATTCCCCCAACTCCGCCGCCGAGACGGTCGACGCGATCCGCTGCTGCAAGCTGGCTCGCCAGCGAGGCCTGGCCGGGCCGCTGAACGCTGTTTCGGCTTACACGATGAAGCATCCGCCCATCCAGTACACCGACTACGAGGCCCACCAGATGCTGGAAGACTTCATCGCCACGCAGAGCGGTCCAACCGACGAGGGAACCTATGCCCCGGCCGCCGAGACCGTAAAGGCCCAAAGCAACCCCGCGGCGAAGTAGCAGCCAGTCCAAGCTGCCTGGCATCTCCCAGTACGTTCCCCCCGGTTGTTTATGCGCACCGGCCACGGTTTTGCACTGCGCCCCGGTCGTTGCGGCGGCGGGGGGGTTGCGTTAACCTTTGGCCCATGATAGGCAGGGCAATCGGAAACGGTTTTGCCGCGGCGCGGGACGCCATCGCCCGCGGGCTGGTTCGCCTGGGCGTGACGCCGAACGCCCTGACGCTGGTGGGCATGGCCGTCACGGCTGTGGCGGGCGTCTGCTATGCCGTCGGGGCCGGCAGGGGCTTTGGCTGGAGCTTGGCCCCATCGGCGGGGAATAACCTCTATTTGCTGCTTGCCGGCGTGTTGCTGGTGCTGGCCTCGGCCTGCGACATGCTCGACGGGGCGGTCGCCCGCCTGGGCGGCCGATCCAGCCGATTCGGGGCCTTCCTGGACAGCACGCTGGACCGCTACAGCGATTTCGTCGTCTATGCCGGCATCGCCGCCCACTACGCCTGGCAGCGCCCGGCCAATGTAACCTTCGTGCTGCTGAGCATGCTGGCGTTCTTCAACGCGTTCATGATCTCCTATACCCGCGCCCGGGCCGAGGACCTGATCGAATCCTGCCGGGTGGGTTTCTGGCAGCGCGGCGAGCGGTCGGCGGCGATCCTGCTGGCTACGTTCGCTTACAACATACCGGCCCTGGTGGTTCAGCAGGCGGCGCTGCCCCTGCTGACCGTGTTGCGGCGGATATTCTACACCCGAGCGGTCATCGCCGGCCGGAACCCCATTACCGATCCGAGAGACGGCGGGCTGTGGCTGAAGCTGCGCCTCTGGCGCTGGCCGCGGGGAACGACGCCCTATGACCTGGCCGTCGCGATCAACATCGCATGGCTGTTCTTCGCCCGCATCGACGCCGCTGACGTGATTCGGCGCCTTCTGGAAAG
>SDBT01015553.1_pt1 | contig 12088 bp, 11 predicted proteins | sample 2277101 | NCBI WGS metagenome assembly SDBT01 (sample SAMN10404973, study PRJNA504765) | marine sediment metagenome | isolation source: marine sediment core GS10_PC15, 103 cmbsf | place: Arctic Ocean: Southern Knipovich Ridge | collected 2010
AATGGCTGACAGAAAAGCTCCATTAAGTCCTATAGATCCTGAAGAGTTTGAGCGTAAACGTTTGCTTCGTGAAGAGCAGATCTTAGCAAGACGTTTCTGGGCTACACTTCGCAGAAATCCGGTTAAACCGTATCAAGAAGGTGACAAGCGAATTCGATACATCAGCAAGAATGATCCGGATGGTCGCAAGAGGGGATCAAAAGTGGCAGAGCAGTACATAAACGGGCAGTGGGTACGCATACCGCACGAGCGTGATAGGTATGTTGTTGATCAATGGACACTAGAAGAGATGAATAAAGTCTCTCCGGCTAAGTTGATCAGTGATCAGTTTGATCGTGCGAAGCTCGTGGGAATTCGCATGCGAACAATCTCTGAGCGGTTACAGGATCAGATGCAAAGAGGAGGTCGTAAAGTTCCAGAGTGGCAACTTGCAGTTGATAACTGGCGCAGTGCATCTCGTCTTGTAGATAAATATCGTAAGATCAACCCATCCGCTTTTGATAATGAGTACGTGTACGATCGTGTGTGGGAACGTGACGAATTGCTCGATAATATGGAGCTTGCACTAGAGAATGCTGATCGTTTCTCGAAGTCTGTGAACGTGTAGGCGAGTGAAAAACTTTAAAAAACTCCTTAAGAGTACTTTACGAACGCCGATTCACCCTTTAACATGCCTCGGCTTTTTGAAGTTATGCCAACAGTTAATCAATTGATCCGCAAAGGCCGTTCCGTTAAGCGCAGAAAGTCCAAAGCTCCTGCGTTGCAGTATACTTGGAATGCACTAAAGATGAGGACAGTTCCACTACGCAGAGGAGCGCCATTCAAACGTGGAGTATGCGTGAAGGTGACGACAATGACACCCAAAAAGCCAAACTCAGCTCTACGAAAGATCGCCCGTGTACGTCTTACAAATGGACATGAGGTCAAAGCATATATTATGGGAGAGGGACACAATCTTCAGGAGCACAGTGTGGTTTTAGTCCGTGGTGGACGTGTAAAAGACTTACCTGGTGTTCGCTATCATATTGTGCGTGGCATCTTGGATACCGAAGGCGTTCATAATCGTAAGCAAGGACGTTCACGTTATGGTGCCAAGAAGCCCAAATCCTAACCCTAATCCTAGTCCTATCCATGTCAAAGCCTATAAAGCAGTACATTCCACAGGGATCAGATCCAACTATTGAGAAGTTCATCAATACGATGATGCTTAATGGCAAAAAGTCCACTGCTCGCAAAATTTTCTGGGATGCTATGGACGTGATCAAAACACGCACCAAAGATCAGCCACTAGAAATATTCAATAAAGCACTTCTTAATGTAACGCCGCTTATTGAGGTTCGTCCAAAGCGCGTTGGTGGTTCTGTATATCAGGTTCCTATCGAAGTAGGTCCAAAACGACAGCAGTCACTCTCAATGCGTTGGATGGTGGTTGCCGCGCGTGCACGCAAGGGAGTGCCAATGGCACAGCGTCTTGCAATGGAGCTACTTGACGCATCTGCCGATCAGGGTGCAGCATTCAAGAAGAAGCAAGATGTTCTGAGGATGGCACAAGCTAACAAGGCATTTGCACACCTTGCGACTCGCTAAATAAAACATTGATTTTCAGTTTCTAGCTTCTAGCTACTAGCTTGTTCGTTAAGCGACTATCTAGAAGCTGAGAAAAGAGAAGTATCTTCATTGCAATAGAACCGCTATTTCCATATAGTTTTTCGGAATTTTTGGCATCTTTTTCTTTTTAGGTGCCCATCACTTTTTATACCTCTTCTCCACCATGGATCTCAAAAACGTACGTAATATTGGAATTATCGCGCATATTGATGCCGGTAAGACAACGACAACTGAACGTGTACTTTTCTACACTGGTCGTTCTTACAAAATAGGAGAAGTGCACGATGGTGAGGCAACCATGGACTGGATGGAACAGGAGCAGGAACGTGGCATTACAATCACGTCTGCCGCAACGCAGTGTCACTGGAAGGCATTGAATGTTGCAGGAGAGGAAGTCGACACAATCATAAATATTATTGATACCCCGGGACACGTGGATTTTACTGCAGAAGTTGAGCGCAGTTTGCGTGTGCTTGATGGCGGTGTGGCGGTGTTCGACGGTTCTCAGGGCGTGGAGCCACAGAGTGAGACAGTTTGGCGTCAGGCAGACAAATACGATGTCCCACGTCTTGCTTTCATTAACAAGATGGACAAGATCGGTGGAGACTTTTACATGTCTATTGCGAGTATCCACGATCGCTTAAGTCCAGATGCTGTTGCCATTCAGCTTCCAATTGGCGCAGAAGCAGATTTTATTGGCGTGGTTGATCTTGTTGCCAAGAAAGCATATAAATTCGAGGGTGAGCACGGAGAGAAGATGGAAGAGATAGATATTCCTGCGGATATGGAATCCAAAGTAATAGAGTATCGGTCACAGCTTATGGAGAAGGTCGCAGAATGTGATGACGAACTCACAGATGCCTATCTAGAAAATGGCGCACTTACCGATGAACAGCTTATTAAGGGTATCCGTATTGGTACGATAAATAGCAAGATATACCCTGTTATATGTGGTTCTTCTCTTAAGAATATCGGTGTTCAGTTAATGTTGGATGCAGTGGTACGATATCTTCCTTCGCCATTGGATATTCCTCCTTCAAAGGGTGTAAATCCAGATACGGAAGAGGAAGAGGAGCGTAAGCCTGATAATGGCGAGCCGCTCGCGGCCCTAGCGTTCAAGATTGCGACAGACCCGTTCGTCGGAAAGCTCACGTTCGTACGTGTATATTCCGGTGTGCTTAAGTCAGGTGGTTCCATCTACAACACACGTAGTGGTAATAAGGAGCGCATCGGACGATTGGTGAAGATGCATGCAAACGCTCGTGAAGAAGTTCAGGAGATAGAGGCAGGAGACATTGCTGCTGTTATCGGCATGAAAGATGTACGCACAGGAGATACATTTTGTGATGAGGATAAGCCTATTCAGCTGGAGTCCATTACCTTTGCAGACCCTGTTATCTCTATTGCCGTAGAGCCCAAGACCAAGGCAGATCAGGAGAAGATGGGTATTGCACTTGGAAAACTCTCAGAAGAAGATCCAACGTTCCGTGTGGAGACAGATGATGAGACAGGTCAGACAATTATATCCGGCATGGGAGAGCTTCATCTCGATATCATTGTCGACCGAATGAGGCGTGAGTTCAAAGTAGAAACCAACGTAGGCCAGCCACAGGTTGCTTATCGTGAAACAATCCAGAAGGAAGTAGACCACGAAGAGAAGTACGTAAAGCAGTCTGGTGGACGCGGTCAGTACGGTCACGTGGTATTCAAACTTATTCCACAGGAACCGGGCAAAGGCTATGAGTTCGAAAACAACATTGTTTCTGGGAAGATTCCTCGCGAGTACATTAAACCTTGTGACAAGGGATTCCAGGAAGGAATGACTCGCGGTATCCTTGCCGGCTATCCGGTAGTAGACATCAAGGTCGATCTTTACGATGGGTCGTACCATGATGTTGATTCTTCTGAGATGGCATTTAAAACTTGTTCGAGTATTGGATTTAAGAATGCGGCTAAGAAGGCAGATCCGGTTCTTTTAGAACCTATGATGAAAGTAGAGGTTGTCTCTCCAGAAGAGTTCATCGGTGATGTTATGGGAGATCTAAATTCACGTCGTGGTACGATCCAAGGGCAGTCCGATCGTGGACAGGCAAAGGTGATAGATGCAATTGTCCCGCTTGCTGCCATGTTCGGATACGCAACCGATATTCGTTCCATGACACAGGGCCGTGCCAACTATTCTATGGAGTTTGCACACTACGATAAGGTACCGCGAAATGTAGCAGAAGAGATCATCACGCAGCGAGGAGGAGGGAAGTAAAACGTATGCTAAAACAATTGAAAAAGCTCCATGTGGAGCTTTTTCTTTATCACTAGTGTATCACTGTACTACAACATGGACACATTATTTGGTGATCTGTTAGTATGTGCATATGAAAAGACGACGACTCACCGAACAAACATGGAGAGATGATCCATGGTTTAAAGGACTTTGCTCAGCACTTAAGTCCTGCAAGACCGAAGAAGAGGCAGCAAATCTCCTTCGAGATGTTGGAACACTCAGCGAACTACAGGCGTGGAGTGAGCGACTTGAGGTGGCAAAACATCTTTCGAGAGGACTTTCATATCGTCAAGTTGCTGAAAGCACTGGTGCAAGTACTACAACAGTTACGCGTGTTGCAAAGTTTATTGAGAATGGAGAGGGAGGGTACAGGAAGTTTCTTAAACTGCAGAGGAGAAGTGGTGCTAGTGCGGAAGAGGAAGTAATGCAGGCAACGATTAATCGCGGTGTACAGAAAGTAAGTGTTCTTCATAAGTATTTGAACAAATAACCTTTGTTCAATGTCACATTCCAATTTCATACATCGTTGCCTCGAACTTGCCGAGCATGGTCGAGGTAGAACAGGCATAAATCCACTCGTTGGTTCGGTGCTTGTTCGTGATGAAAAGATAATAGGGGAGGGATGGCATGCTGCATTTGGAGAAGATCATGCAGAACGAGCCTTGTTCAAAAATTTTGATCAGGAAATAGCGCAAGGAGATGTGCTCTACGTGAATTTGGAACCTTGTTCTCATTATGGCAAAACGCCACCTTGCACAGAGTTAATTATAGAGAAGGGGATTAAGACACTCGTCTATGGGATGCAGGATCCAAATCCTGAGGTTACAGGGAAGGGGATTCAAGTTCTTAGAGATGCAGGTGTGCAGGTGATTGGTCCGATTAATTCTGTGCAGTGCAGGAGACTAAATAGAGGATTCGTTTCTTTACATGAGCAAGGACGTCCTTGGATAACGCTCAAACGAGCTCAGTCCAAGGATGGGCGCACTGCCAATGATGACCTGCCCGCCGAAGCCTTGCGTGCCGGCCATAGCCTTGGCGAAGGCTGGGCGAAGGCGGGTGGATCACCACTAAAGATAACATCAGAGAAGCAAGATGCATGGTCACACGAATGGTTACGTGCCAAACACGATGCCATCCTCGTGGGTGTGGAGACAATCGTACGAGATGACCCACAATTGACTGTTAGATTGCCTGCGGACCGTAGCGCAAAGCGCGAAGGTTCGAATAAAAAAGTAGAACAAGTAAAGCCGCTTCGCATAGTGCTCGATCCAAAATGTAGAGTTCCACTAGATGCGCGAATTATTTGCGAAGGAACGATTGTGGTGGTTGGGGAGGAGGTCAGGAAGTCTGGAGGTCAGGAGGTCAGGAAGTTGGAAGAGATAAAAGAGAAGAGTGTGATGGTTATGCATGTTCCATACGACGGAAAACAATTCGATTTTGCAGTGTTATGGAAAATACTCACAACACCTAATGATAATTTTCACGGCATAACAAGTATTCTCGTCGAAGGAGGCGCAAGAACATGGGAGACATTCAAGAATGCAGATATGGTTGATGAAGAAGTGGTTTTAATCGGGTAAAATTGACCATTTGATTAAGTCCTCTAAAATGGAAATACACTAATTTCCTTCTTTCTATTTCATGATTTCAATCGGTGAAGAAATTCCAGATATTACATTCGAGTCCTATCACAATGACGAAGTGAAAAAGATGAACCTCTCTGATTTTCGTGGAAAATGGCTGATCCTCTTTTACTATCCGGCAGATTTTACTTTCATCTGTCCGACAGAACTTAGGGAGATGGCAGAACTCTATCCGAAATTTAAGGAGGAAGGCGCAGAAATTATTAGTGTAAGCACAGATACCGCTTTTGTTCATAAGGCATGGCATGATAATTCAGAAGCTATCAAACAGATTACATTTCCTATGGCTGCAGATCCTACAGGTCAGCTTTGTCGTACGTTTGGTACGTATATTGAAGACGAAGGCTTGTCGCTCCGTGGGTCATTCGTTATTGATCCAGATGGTATTCTCAAGGCGTTTGAGATACACGATAACAGCATTGGCAGGAGTGCAGATGAATTGCTTCGTAAAATCCAAGCAGCTAAGTTCGTTCGTGAACACGGTGGAGAAGTGTGCCCAGCCAATTGGAAACCTGGCGGAGAAACACTAAAACCAGGATTAGATTTAGTTGGTAAGATTTGATGTATGGTTTTCACGTTGGCAAGTTTACACGTTCGTAACGTGCTAACGTGTAACATTTCAACGTGCAACATGTTGCTTAAGTAATCTTTTTGAGTATCACTTCACCGCACTTCATACACTTCCCGATAAGATTTTGCTTAAGTGGTGGTTTACCGGTTTCGGCGTACTTCTGGACGACGAGTGCAAATTGTTTAGCTTCTTTCCTGCATCGTTCAAGCGTTTCTGGGCGCTGATCGACCACCAGTCCAAACTTGCCACGACCAAGCGTACATTTTCCTTCAAAGAAAGTTCCGACTGGACTCGCGCCAAAGTAACGAAGTCCCTCCTGAACAAAGCTGGTTGTCTTTCGCATCATACCTTTCCAGGCAGGCGCGGGAGCACCACCGGTGAAGATGAAGTAGAAAGGCTTGCCGTTAAGTGTTCCATTTGAACGTGTATCATCCAGTGCGAAGCTACCCATGCGGTCAATGAGGTTCTTTAAATGAGCAGGAACGCCAAAGTTCCAGATTGGTGTGGCGATTACGATGCCTTGGGCACATTGGATGCTATTCTGAATTTTCATAAAATCTTCTCCTTGCTCATAATCTGGTTTGTAATGTTCAAGTGAGAAGTGATCAATGCTTAGATCTTTTAGCCGAAATGTCTCTATACAGATTTCCTCAATTGATTTCCGTATCTCATCAGCAAATGTGTCGGCGAGATACATGGAGTTACTAGATTCGTTTGTTCCGGCGACAATGACAGTAATACGCATAGATCCTATGGTAGCAGACAGATACAAGTATGTAGCGAATTCATCATCGGTTCAGTGAGCTATTCCACTTATCAGAAAGCTACAATTGTTTCCTCGTAGTATGTTTTTGAGTGGTGTTTTCGTGGCGTCCATAAAGAAAACATGAACTACTTCAAACAACGGAGAGAATTTGACACTACGAGAAAGCTCTGTTGATCATGCATTGACTGGCTCGAAGAAGATCAATATCTTGTGTGATTGTGTGACTATGCACACTATATTTAGTATTTTCTTCTCTCTCTTATGAATCCAGCATCACCTTCTACTGCATCACATTCTGCTAAAAAGAAGGAGAAAGACATAGTACAAGAGAAGACAGTGGAGAAGATTGTTGGGCAGGTGCAGCAGGCACGTATGACCGTATCGGGGAATGGTCTTTCCATAGCTCGCATGTTCACAACGCCAGGAAGCGATCCGCTAGAAGCGGTCACGTACGAGAAGCGAAACAGTCGTATTACCAATCCGGATGGTTCCATTGTATTCGAGATGGATAATGCGGAGATTCCGGTTGATTGGAGTCAGGTGGCAACCGATATTGTCGTGAGCAAGTACTTTCGCAAAGCAGGCGTTCCTCAATATGACAAGGAAGGCAACATTATGAAAGATGAGAAGGGCGAGATAATGACAGGGCCTGAGCAGTCTGTTAAGCAGATTATCAAACGTCTTACGAAGTGCTGGCGTCATTGGGGAGAACAGTACGGATATTTTGAGACACCACAAGATTCACAGACATTCGAAGACGAGCTTTCGTACATGCTTGTGCATCAGATGGCTGCCCCCAATAGTCCGCAGTGGTTTAATACTGGTTTAAAGCATTCCTACGATATTACAGGAGTCCCACAAGGGCATTATTATTGTGATCCGGGCACAGGAGAAGTTAAGCAAAGCTTAGATGCCTATACGCATCCGCAGCCACATGCTTGCTTCATTCAATCTGTGGATGACGATATGGTAAACGAAGGAGGTATCATGAATCTTTGGGTACGTGAAGCTCGCCTCTTTAAGTTCGGATCCGGCACAGGAACAAATTTTAGCAACATACGCGGAGATGGAGAGCCACTTTCCGGTGGTGGCAAAAGCTCCGGACTTATGAGTTTCCTAAAAATCGGTGACAGGGCAGCAGGGGCAATTAAATCAGGTGGCACAACTAGGAGAGCAGCCAAGATGGTTTGTTTGAATTTAGATCATCCAGATATCGAGGCGTTCATTGATTGGAAAGTAAATGAAGAGAAGAAGGTTGCTGCAATGGCAGCATCAGGATACGACACGGATTTTAATGGTGAGGCATACCAAACAGTATCAGGTCAGAATTCAAATAATTCCATACGCATTGCACATGAGTTCTTCGAGGCAATAGAAAAGGACAGCGAGTGGAATTTATATTGGCGAACGGAGATTAAAAATGCGGCTAAGGCAGGTCGTGATCCTCATTCATGCAAAACACTGCGTGCTCGAGAACTTTGGGATCGTATTGGCTATGCAGCATGGGCATGTGCCGATCCGGGTGTGCAGTACGATACTGCTATCAATGACTGGCACACATGTCCAGAAGATGGTCGTATCAATGCGTCCAATCCATGCAGTGAGTATATGTTCTTGGATAACACAGCATGCAACTTGGCATCCATTAATTTGATGAAGTTTTACGACAAAGAGCATGGCACGTTCGAAATAGAACGCTTCAAGCATGCAGCTCGTCTCTGGACGATTGTTCTGGAGATCTCTGTCCTAATGGCGCAATTTCCCAGTAAGGAGATTGCCAAGCTCAGTTACGAATTCAGAACACTAGGCCTTGGATACGCCAATATTGGCGCCATGCTTATGCGCATGGGTATTCCGTATGATTCCGAGAAAGGTCGTGCCATATGTGCTTCCATTACTGCCATTATGACGGGCGAGTCGTACGCAACCTCAGCAGAAATGTCCAAGCACCTTGGTGCGTTCCCAGGCTTTGAACGAAATCGCAAGCACATGCTTCGCGTAATACGTAACCATAGACGTGTTGTATATAATGCCCCTAAAGGTGAGTACGAAGGATTACATGTGATTCCTATTGGTATTGATCAGAATGTCTGTCCGTCAGACCTGCTTGTCTCAGCTAAGGAGTGTTGGGATCGTTCGCTTGCGCTTGGTGAGCAGCATGGATACCGCAACGCTCAGACAACTGTCATTGCACCAACAGGAACCATCGGCTTACTCATGGATTGCGACACGACTGGTGTGGAGCCGGACTTTGCACTCGTCAAATTTAAGAAGTTGGCAGGCGGTGGCTACATGAAGATTGCCAACCAGTCTGTCCAGCCGGCACTGGAAACACTTGGTTATACAGAGGAGCAGGTACGTGACATCATGCAGTACGTGATGGGTACACTGAACCTGAAAGGAGCACCACACATTAATCGCTCTTCCCTAAAAGATAAGGGGTTAACTGATGAGGAGATTGCAAAGATCGAACAACAATTGCCGCAAGTCTTTGAACTTTCGTTTGCTTTTAATCGATTTGCTCTTGGTGACGAAGCTATGAAGCGTCTTGGATTTACAGAAGAACAAATGAATAATACGGCATTCAATCTTCTTAAGGAGCTTGGATTTACAGAAGAACAAATAGAAGAGGCTAATGTACACATCTGCGGTCACATGACAGTAGAGGGAGCAGAGCACATGAAGGCAGAACATTTACCTGTATTTGATTGTGCAAGCAAATGCGGAAGGATAGGCAAACGATATATTCATGCAGAAGGGCACATCCGTATGATGGCTGCTTCTCAGCCATTCATTACAGGTTCTATCAGTAAAACTATCAATCTTCCGAATGAGGCAACAGTAGAGGATATCAAGAGTGTGTATTTCTTAAGCTGGAAGCTTGGTCTCAAATCAAATGCGCTCTATCGCGATGGCTGTAAACTCAGCCAGCCACTAGGGAATAAATCTGATTCCAAGGATAAAAAGAACAAGATAGAGCCGGAAGTGATTGAGAAGATTGTTATAAAAGAAGTACCACGACGCCGCAAATTGCCAGATGAGCGTATGTCTATTACACATAAGCTTTCTGTGGCAGGTCATGAGGCGTACGTACATGCCGGTTTATATGAGGATGGTTCCCTAGGTGAGATATTCATCAAAATGAGCAAGGAGGGTTCCACGCTATCCGGTGTCATGGACACGTTGGCGCTAAGTCTTTCTATGAACCTTCAGTATGGTGTGCCACTGGAGATCCTTTGCAGCAAATTAGTTCACACACGATTCGAGCCTATGGGCATGACTATAAATAAGGAAATCCCAATGGTTACCAGTATCATGGATTACCTAGGTCGTTGGTTGGCTCTTAAGTTCCTAACTAAAGAGAAGGCCATGCAATTCCACAACAAAGCCTTGGTAGAAAAGGCTTATGCAGAAGGTAGCAAGAGCAAAGATGCTTTTGCGATGCACCTGCCAGTAGTCGATGAAGGCATAGGAAAGGTGAAATCCCTGACAGATGATCTCTCTGTGGCTGTAGAGGAGAAAACAACTGTAGAAATGGAAGAAGCTGCTGCTGAAGCTACTGTTGCTCCGACCAAGATAGAGATAGCAAAACTCCAGGGATACACAGGTTCCATGTGTAGTGGCTGCGGATCCAGTCGCGTAAAACGCAACGGATCTTGCGAAGTATGCTTAGATTGTGGGGCGACCAGTGGGTGTAGTTGATGGTATGCTAGATTTGTATGTCTACCTGGCTTGATCTTCTCCCATCGCACGAACGTCAGAAGCTGCGCGAAATTCGCAAGCGCAGTCCAGAAGAATATGAAAAATTGCGGGAGAAGATAAAAAGTGTTGATCAGATTTCAGAAGAGATGGATCGTAATAGTGAATTAGCAGAATTGTCATTTGCTCTGGAAACAGAGCCTGTAATAAAAGATGCATTAAAGAAGCAGATTGATTCGGACATTAAGGAACAGGGGATAGAAGGTGTTCTTTATGCTCCGGATGGCATACAGGAAGAAATACAAACTGCAGTGCAGCAAGGATTCGATATTCACATTGATACCAATCCGGATACGCAGGAAGATCAGATCTTTATTTCTCCGGAGGGCAATGTAAGTGAGAAGCTTCCTATTAAATTTTCTTTAAGTGAACAGTACGTAAGTCAATTTACGAGTGCTGTATCTGGGGAAGATTTTTAACCGCCAACAAAAAGAATTCCGAAGGCGCAGAGAAGGAAAAAGTATTTCATTGTGTAAAAGAGGTGAAATTAGTGGGAAGTGGGCTGCAATCCTAGCGCTTTGGTATTTATTTCTTCAAGAGGAAATACCAAAAGAGCCCTTGCAAAAGCGAAAAAACATGAACAAATCGGTTGAACACCTGTACACCCGTCATTCCGAGTTTTTGGCTTATTGATCAAAAAATCTGTTCAAAGGACGAAAGATCGTCATCAACTGCGGCTCGGTTGGAAATTTCCTTCCCGCACTGCTCGCATCTATGAATCACAATAAATCCTTTTCCGGATTTTTGATCAATGCCAACAGGCTTCATCATTCCACTACATGTTGCTGCCCGATCACCCGGTCCTTCTTCATCCACATGCTTAGAGTAAAGGCAGTACGGGCAGTGGTTTCTATACGAACCAGTTTCAAGTGGCGAAACACTCTTTTTACAGTGTTCGCACGTGAACGGTTCCTGGCGGGCTATAAATGGCATAAGTTTATTGTATGCTTGCTAGAGCATCTTCATTTTCAATGTTAACACCATCCAGTAGATTTCTTGCTTGCTTATCTCTAAGCCATGCAATTGTTGCGTAGACATTGTACTCTCCTCGACCTGGAGCAATTTCTTTATCTGGCTCTGCAGACAATCCATTTTTTGCTGAACCGGGCAGTTCCTGAAATTGAACACAAAGCGAAACTTCTATTGGGTAGTCTACTTCTTCAGAAAGTAATGTTTGTGGATGCCCATCTAAAAATGGCTGCGTGCAATCTCTATCGAATTTAAGCCCTTTTTTGCAGACATACCGAACCTCTCCACCAAAACGATTTCTTATCGCTTGAACATTACTATTTACATGGTGAAAATCTACATTCGAGAAGTCCTGTCCGCATGCTGCACATGCTTCTTGCTGATAGTCAGCTTCAGACACCTCCCCTGTTTCCCATGCACTAGAGGCACAATCGACATTCACAACTTGTTCATTCAATGGAACATCTTCATCCATAAATTAGCGAAGAAAG
>SDBT01015554.1_pt1 | contig 12088 bp, 5 predicted proteins | sample 2277101 | NCBI WGS metagenome assembly SDBT01 (sample SAMN10404973, study PRJNA504765) | marine sediment metagenome | isolation source: marine sediment core GS10_PC15, 103 cmbsf | place: Arctic Ocean: Southern Knipovich Ridge | collected 2010
GGATCAGCTTCCGGGCGAAGAGGTTTTCGACGAGTTCCTTGTGTTTGGGCAGCACCCCGGCGTGATGCACGCCGACCCCGCGCAGGAGCATCTGCCGCAGCTTGGGACCGACGCCTTCGGCGAGGTCGGCTTCCCGCGCATTCAGGAAAGCCACGATCTGCTTCTTACCTTCGCTGGAGATGATCGGGAGGCCTTTCAGCCGCTCGGCCACCTCCCAGCATTCGTCGCGGTTAAAAGCGAAGACCAATGCCGGCGTGCGGTTCTGCTCGTCGTCGGCCGAGACCATCTCGGTCAGGTGCTCGGTCAGCAGCTTCTGGTCGACCCACTGAAATTCGAGCGGGACTCGGCGTTCGTTCGAGGTGACCACCTCGAGCTTACGGCCGTGCTGCTGCTTGAGCCAGGTGGCGAATTCGAGCGGGTTGCCCACGGTCGCCGACAGCAGCATGACCCGCACGTGCGTGGGCAACAGCACCAGCGAAAGCTCCCAGACGATGCCACGCTGGCGATCGTTGAAGCTGTGAAACTCGTCCATAACGACCGCGCCGACACGATCAAGATCGGCCAGGGTGGCATCCCGCGCCAGCAGGTGGTTGAGCAGGATCTCGGCCACGACCACGCGGATCAGGGCCTCGGGGTTTTCGCGGCGGTTGCCGGTGATCAGGCCGACATCCTCGCGTGAGAACCCCCAACTCTCGACCAAGTCCTGCAACTCGCGGTATTTCTGGTCGGTCAGCGCGATCAGTGGCGTGGTGTAGTAGAGCCGCTTGCGGGTGTGGAGTGCCTCGAAGATGGCGGCCTCGGCGAGCAGAGTCTTGCCCATGCCGGTCGGGGCGCAGATCAGCACGCCGGCGTCCGACTCGAACCACGCCAGCAGCGCCTCCTCCTGGAAGGCGTATAGATCGAAGGAGACTATCTCGATAAATCTGGAGCAGATTTCGTCGCGTTCCATGTTCGAGAGGATAGCAGGTCGCCGGTGCCAAGTCGCCCAGGCCGGAAAAAGGAAAAAGGGGACATTCTACTTTTTAGTCGGAGAAAAGGGTCTCCGACTAAAAAGTAGAATGTCCCCTTTTTCTCAGCGACCGGGCTACCGCGCCTCGCGCAGCGACAGCACTATGTGAACCAGCTCGACCACCGAGCCCGCCTGCATCTTCCGCATCACGTGCTTGCGATGGACCTCAACGGTCTTCTCGCTCACGCATAGTTCGGCGGCGATCCGCTTGTTGGCTTTGCCCACCAGCACCAGATTCAAGACCTCCCGCTCGCGCGGCGTCAGGGTGGCGTGCCGGGCCGCGATCACCTCGTGGGCAGCCCGCTTGCGGCGGTTCTCCGCGTCGTTTCGCAGGGCACGATGGATGCTGTTGAGCAGGGCCTGATCGTGGACCGGCTTCTGGAAAAACTCCAGCGCACCGGCCTTGAGAGCCCTGACCGCCATCGGCACGTCGCCGTGTCCGGTCAGGATGATGACGGGGATCTGGAACCCATGGGCAGTCAGGTACGCTTGGAGCTCGAGCCCGTCCATGTCGCGCATGCGCACATCGAGCGCTAGGACGCCGGGACGATCGGAGGAACAGGCCTCCAGAAAACTGCGGGCGGAGGTATAGGTCTCAACCTCGAGTCCATCCGACTCGAGCAGCCAGCGGAGGGCTTCGCACAAGTCGGCATCATCGTCCACCACGAAAACGGTTGGGGCGTCCTTCATACCGTCGCGTCCTGTTCAGAGACCGGAAGTGTGAACTGTAGTGTGGCACCGCCGGCGGGGTTGGGCGTGGCCCACATCCGTCCGCCGTGTGCTTCGATGATCGAGAGACTGATGGCCAGCCCCATGCCCAACCCCTTGGGCTTGGTGGTGAAGAAGGCCTCGAACAAACGCTCGGCCACCTCGTCGGAACAGCCGCAACCGGCGTCGGCGACGGCGCAGACCACCAGATCGTTGGCGTGGGAAGTCCGGATGGTGACTTTCCGCCTATCGGGTTCGGTGTCGCTCATCGCCTCGATTCCGTTCCGGAGCACGTTTAGGATAACTTGCTCGATCTGCATCATATCCACCAACACGGGCGGAAGCACCTGGTCCAACTCAAAGTCGATCGTGACGCGGTCTTCATGTGCCTGATGGGCGGCGAATTCGGCGGCCTCGCGCACGGCCTGGTTGAGATCGACCTGCGCCAGCCGCAACTCGGACTTGCGAACAAAGGCCCGGATGCGATCGACGAAGCCCGCGGCCCGCTCGGCCTGCGCGCCCACCTTCTCCATGATTCCGAGAATCTGCTCGAGATCGGCATCTCCGGCCCCCAGGCGACGCCCGCAGCCGCGGGCATAATAGAGTATGGCGGAGAGCGGCTGACTGAGCTCGTGCGCCAGGCCGGTCGCCATTTCGCCCATGGTGGCCAGCCGGGTAACATGGGCCAACTCCGCTTGGCGGCGCTGGCTATCCCGCTCAGCCCGCACGCGATCGGTGACGTCACGAACGACGGCCACATGCCCGATCACCCGGCTCTCGTCGTCGCGCAGCACCACGATGGCGGTTTCGCACTGACCTACGCGACCATCCTTGCGCAGGATGGTGCCCTGGCCCGACCAGTGGCCTTCCCGCTCCAGCGCCTCGGTGACCAGCCGGAACTGATCTTCCTGCTCGGAGGGCCCGGCCAGCATCGCCGTGCTCTTGCCGAGCACCTCGTCGCGCGCGTAGCCGAAAACGCGGCTCGCGGCCGGATTCCAGTCGGTGATTCGGTGGTCCCGGTCGGTCATGACCACGGCGTCAAACATGTTTTCGAAGACCAGCGCCTGCCGGCGCAGGGTGTCTTCCGCCTGCTTGCGCTCGGTGATGTCTACCCAGTAACCGACAATCTCCTGGGGGTTGCCGTCTGTGTCACGCACCAACCGCATTTCGTCACGCATCCACCGCCAGGTTCCATCCTTATGTTGAAAGCGGTATTCATGCGTGTGATGCCCACGGTCAAAAAGGGACGGCAACTGGCGGAAGACGCGCGGCGCATCGTCCGGGTGAATGTGGTTCACCCAGAACTTTGGATCGCCCACGAATTCTCGCGGTGCGTAGCCGAACTGAGCCTCGACGTTCTTGCTGACAAAAGTCGCCGCATGATCACCACCTGTCTCGGCCGTGTATATCACTGCCGGGCCGGCGCCAAGCACAAAGTGCAACCGCTCCTCACTTCTCCGCAGCGCTTCCTCCGCCTGCTTGCGCTCGGTGATATCGATCGCGGTGGAAGACATGTAGCGCGGGGCTCCGGTCTCGTCTGCGATGATGGTTGCACTCATCAAGGTGGGGAACACGCTTCCATCCCTGCGTCTGTGCCAGACCTCCTCGGCGGAAAAGCCGCCTTCCGCCTTGATCCGCTGAACCAAGGCATCCACGCGCAACATCTGCTCGGCGTTGTGAAAGACGGAGAGATTCCGGCCGATCAGTTCCGCGCTGGCATAGCCATGCATGTTCGCAAAGGCGTCATTGAGATAAGTGAGGTTCCCATCGAGATCGACTACCGCGGCACCGTAGCTGGCCCGCTCCAGGATCGTCTTGAATTCCCGCAGCTTGTCCTCGGTCCGCTTGCGCTCGGTGACGTCGCGCCAGATGCTCAAGGCAAAGCCTCTGCCGCCGATGGAGACCGGCCGGCTGTGCACGATCACATCCCGAATCTCCCCGGTCTTGGTCCGGTGCTGGGTTGCGAAGATATCGGCCCCTTCCCCGATGATCTTCGCGGTGTGTGCCACTATTTCGTCGCGAGACTCGATGACCTCCAGATCCGCCACGGTGAGATCCTGGAATTCCGCGCGGGTATAGCCGAGGTTCTCGCAGGCTCGATCGTTGAACTCCGCCAGCGTTCCGTCTTCCGCGTCGATCAGCGCGATCGAGTCGGGGGCCTGGCCGAACAGCGCCCGGTAGCGCTGCTCGGACTCGGCCAGGGACTCTTCCGCCCGCTTGCGCTCGGTGATGTCGATCGCGGTGGCGGACAGAAAGGAAGGAGTTCCGGTCTCGTCTTGGATGACGCTTGCGCTCATCAACGTGGGGAACACGCTTCCGTCCCGGCGTTTGTGCCACACTTCCTCGGCAGCGACGCTGCCGTCCTGTTTGAGCCGCTGAACCAAGGCACTCATCCGCGGGATCTGCTCGTCGGTGTGAAACACGGACAAATGTTGGCCAATCAGTTCTCCCGCCGTGTATCCGTGCATCTCTGCAAAGGTGTCGTTGACATACGTGAGGGTACCGTCGAGATCGGATATCGCCGCCCCGTAGCTGGCCCGGTCCGAGATTGTCTTGAATATCCGTAACTCGTCTTCCGCGCGCTTGCGGTCGGTGATGTCGCGACCTTCCGGGATCAAAAGGCTCACCTTCCCCGCCTCGTCCAGCACCGGCTTGAGCGAGAAGTCGATGCAATGGAGACTGCCGTCAGTCGCCGGATGCGTCACTTCGAAACGAACGAACTGTCCAGCCGCGGCTTGGCGTACGGCATCGCGCAAGCGGTCTTGCAGTTCGGGTGAATGGCTCCACCAGGGCGTTTCCCAGAACGGCTTGCCCACTACGGCCGCTACCTCGATCCCGGCAAAGTCCAGCGCCGCTCGATTAGTCTCCATCACCGTTCCATCGAGGGTCATCAGGCCGATGAACTGAAACGTCTGGTCAAAAATGGCGCGGGACCTTCGCTCGCTCTCCCGCAAGGCTTCCTCCGCCCGCTTGCGCTTGGTGATGTCGAGCGCCGTGCCCTCGAGGTAATCCCCTTCGGCATGCAACCTCAGCGTAGTCAGCAGCGTCCGCACTTCCCCGGTCCGCGTCAGCACGGGAATCTCGTAGTCCGTCAGAACCCCGTGTTCCCGCAATCGCCGCAGCATGTTTTCCCGATCCCCGTGGGCGGCCCAGACCGACGCGGGCGGCAGCGCCGTCAGCTCTTCGCGCGCGTAGCCGAGGATGTCGGCGAGCTTCTGGTTGGCCGCCACGAAGCGCGAGCCGTCGAGCTTGGTGCGGAAGATGCCGATCTGAGCGTTCTCGAAGAGGCCTCGATACTCTTCCTGGCTGGCGCGCAGGGCCTGCTCGGCGCGCTTCAGCTCGGTGATGTCACGGAAGAGGCCCAGTGCCAGCCGCTGCCCGCCAATCGTCAGAGTCGAAGCGTTGATCGCCACCGGAACAACGGCACCGTCTTTACGCACCACCTCCACCTCGAGATCGGCCGTGCGCCCCCTGGCAATGTGGTCAGCGAATCGCTGGTTGGCCTCCTCAGCCTCGCCCGGGGCGTGCAGCTCCGACTGATGCATACCCACCAGTTCAGCCCGGGTCCTTCCCGTAAGCAGTTCGCCCTGGCGATTGGTCTCGAGAATCCGCCCCGTCTCGGCGTCAGCCAGAAAGGCCGCGTCATGGAGGTTCTCGAACAGGTGGTGGTAGCGTTCCTCGCTCTCGCGCAACGCCTCCTCGGCCCACATGTGCGAGGTAACATCGCGGGCAAACACCGCCAGCCGATCCACATTTCCGGCGCTGTCAGCAAGAGGATACACAACAGTGTCGAGATACCTGCCGGCGCGTTCGTCGGAGTAACGGACCGGCTTGCCGGACTGACAGGCCTCCTCAATCTTCGCCCTTCTGAATTCGGCCACATCGGGCGGAAGGAAATCGAATATGCACCGGCCGATAAGCTCGTCGACGGTTCGCCCCAGTCTGGCAGCCACGGCTTCGTTCGCCGCCAGCGTGGTGCCGTTGACATCTATCAAGAGCAACACGTCCGTGGTGGCGTTCAGGAGCGCTCGAACCGTCTCTTCGCTCTCCCGCAGGGCTGCCTCGGCCCGCTTGCGCTCGGTGATGTCGGTGATGATCTGCGTCACGGCCGTAACCTGTCCATCGAGCGTGATGGCGCCCACCTGGGTGTCATACCATGCCGACGTGCCCGCTCGCCCGACGCCCATAGTCTCGTAGCGCCCGGGTTCGCCGGTGCGGAAAGTCCGTTCGACGGTGTTGCGTGCCAGATCGTGAAACTCCGGAGCTATGTAGTCGTACATGCTCGTCCCGACCACTTCGTCCGGAGTCGCGTCGATCACCGTGCGATTGATGAAGCGGATGGTTCCGTCTCGATCCGTGAACAGGATGATGTTGGGAGCGTTCTCGGCCAACGAGCGGAATCGCGCCTCGCTCCGGTGCAGCGCAACGTCCGCGTGCTGGCGCTGGATGGCCGCACCCAGGGTCCCGGCCGCCGCCCTGAGTGCCTCGATCTCGGCCGAGGTCCACACTCGTTCCGCAGCGCACTGGTCGAAGCCGATGAACCCCCACCACCGCCCGGCCACGAAAATCGGGACAGCCGCGATGGATCGTATGTCCTGGGGTGCCAAGACCTCCTGTTCACGGGCCGGAAACTCCCGGACGTGTCCGTGGATGATCTCCCCGCTGCGCAGCGCCGTTTCCCACCGGCCAAACCCGTCGGCCCGCCAGCAAAACTCCTGTGTGTCCGAGTTGGCGAGCTGCGCCTCGACGCCCGGGCCCACCCACTCGTAGCGCTGGCTGGTCCGCAGGGTCCCGTCGTCGTCGCGGTGGTTCTCGAAGATGTAAGTCCGGCTCACGCCGGCGGCGCAGCCCAACGCCTGGAGCACCTCCCTAGCACTCTCTTCCCATCCGGCCTGCTTCAAGAAGCGTTCCGCCGCGAAGCTTACCGCTTCGAGAATGGCCTCGCGTCGGCGCAAGGCTTCCTCGGTCCGCCGATGTTCGGCGGTCACCTCGTCGATTCGTCGGCCGGCGGCCTGGCCGTACACGCTCATCAGCTCGACCAGCAGCGGCCGCGTGGCACGCAGCGTCTGGCTGGCTGCGTGTGCATCCTGCTCGCAAAGACGCGCGACGACGTCGGTGTGCGTAGCGGCCACTTCGTGCGGCGCCACGCCGCACTCGACCAGCCGGCCGCCGAGCGTGCTGGTCTGCCGGAGCAGGTCTTCCGCGGGCCGTTCGGTGTACTGCTCGAGCAGTAGCGCGTATTCGGCCGGCCACTGCTCGACGCTCGGTTTTGCGTTAGCGTTCATGTTCACGTTTCCACTCGAATCGACTTACCGTCCCGTCGCCGGGGCGCGCAGCCGCGCGACGACACCATTCTACCCTAAACGGAGCCTGTTTCTGCGCATTCTATCGGCACGGACGGGGAACCGGGTGCCTGACGGGATGGGCCAGGCGGTTTCGGCCGCAACCAGAGGGTGGCACAGGCGTCTCGCCTGTGGAGGATGCCGCCCGGGAACCACACCGGCGGGACGCCGGTGCCACCCGGCAGCTCTTGCGGGACTGGGTGCTAGAGCCCGGCGAGGGCGTCATCGAGCGTGTTGCGAACGTCGATGAAGTCGTCCAGGCGGGTAACCGAGAGAGTCCGGCGAATCTGGCGCGTAGCGCCGACCAGGAAGGCTCGGCGGTTGGACAGCTTTAGTCCCTTGAAAAGCACCGCCAACGCACCGAGCGCCACACTGGGAGCGAAGTCCACGCTGGAGAAATCTAGTACAAACGGCAGCGTGGGCTCCTCTAGGGCGGCGTGCGAGGCCTCGTCTTCGAGCTTCGCCGCGGTCGAGCTGTCGAGTCGGCTGGGCCGGACAACCACCAGCGTAACTCGCTCATGCGGCTCGACCGTTATCACGTCGTAGCTGGGCATGCGGCCTCCTTATGGTGACGGCGTCAGGTGCGAGAATCGCCGGGACAGTTGGCGCTACTACCCGGGGCACTTAGGGTGAATAGTATGCAGGCGACCATGCGAATCGCAAGCCCCCCGGCAGGGTGAACGAGGACCCACGCCGTATCAGCCGGTACGATTGCCCCGTCATTAAAAAGAAGAACCCTCGCCAAGTGGCGAGGGTCGGCGTCAAACGCCCCCACGGGGACTCGAACCCCGGTCTCCAGGATGAGAACCTGATATCCTAACCGCTAGACGATGGGGGCCATGCTTCCGCCTGCGCCGGTTCCAGCGGGGCAAACTACCGAATCGGTTCGGTCGCGTCAAGCGCAGCGTGGCAGAGCTGCCCCGCTCGCGGGACCGGACAGGTCACATCGCCCCAGTATCCGTCACCGGGCGCAGCCGCAAGGTCGCGGTAACCGGGAAGTGGTCGGAGGGGTAGCGCCCGTTAAAGCAGCGGCGGTCGATGGTGGATTGGAGCTCCTCCAGCCGCCGGTTGAACAGGATACAGTCGATTCGCGGGCCGGTCCGCCGACCCCGGAAAGCGTTGAACGTGCCGGTGTCGGTCTCGGCGAGGCCGAGCGCGACGTGCGTATCGTGCAGTTCGGCCAGGTTGCCGCGGTCTGCGGTCAGCACTTTGTATGGCGGCGACCCCGGACCGCAGTTGAAATCGCCCATTACGATCACCGGCTTGCCGCCAAGCGCGTCGGTCATTCGGCGGACAACGCGGGCTGACTCCAGCCGGGCTCGCTCGCCGGCGTGGTCGAAGTGCGTGTTGATTACGTAGATCGAGTTGAGCGGGCTGCGGGTGAAGCCGAGCCGCACCCAGGTAAACATGCGTGGGCAGGCTGCGTCCCAGCCTTTGACGCCGGGGCGGTCGGGCCGCTCGCTCAGCCAGACAAAGCCGCAATCGACCAGCTTCAAGAGCTTCTTGCGGTACATGATCGGGACGAACTCGCCCTGCTCGACCCCGTCGTCGCGCCCCACGCCGACGAATTCGTAGTCGGGCAGCGCCTGGCGCAGCTCCCGGGCCTGAAACTCGAGCACCTCCTGCAAGCCGATCACGTCCGGGTCGTTGGCCCGGATGGTCTCGAAGACGAACTGCCGGCGGGCCGGCCAGGCGTTCTCGCCATCTCCTGCGGTGCCGTAGCGGATGTTGAAGGACATCACGCGGACGGGGGCGGGCATCGTGCAACCAACGCACCAGAGCAGCACGGACGCGACGAGCTGAAAAAGGGGACCGGCACCCTGCGTCAGCTTCGTCCGAGTTCGCAACATTCGCGCCACACCCCCCGCGCTCGCAATACTCCTGATTGCGACACGCGAGGAGCCAGTCCCCTTTTTCATCATTCGCACGGCTTGGCTCCGGCCGCGATCAGGTCGCCGGGACCGGGCTTGCGACGCCCCGGCGGCCACGCGCGCGTGGGATCATACCACCGCTCGAACACGGCCAGCCAGTCGGCGACCGTTTTCGACGCCACGAACGCTTCACGCACCCGAATGTGCTGCGGGTGCAGTTTGGCGTACTTGATGCCGGACTTGCGCATGATGCGGGAGGCGCGTCGCTCACCATAAGTCGCGACCGACAAGTCGAAGTGTTCGCGGATCACGCGGCCCTGCTCGGCAACGGTCGGCGGGTCGGGGAGCGGCTCACCGGCGAGTACGGCCCGGGTCTCTCGGTAGATCCACGGGTTGCCGATGCAGCCGCGCGCCACGGTAACGCCGTCGACGCCGGTCTCGGCCAGCATGCGTCGGATATCTTCGGGAGTGAAGAGGTCGCCGCTGCCGAGGACGGTCTGGTCGCCCGCGTGGCGCTTGACGCGTTTGACGAACTGCCAGTCGCTGCGGCCGGCGTAGCGCTGTTTGACCGTGCGGCCATGCACGGTGACGGCGGCCAGGCCGGACTCGAAGGCCGCATCGAAGATGCGAAAGAAGTTCTGCTCGCTCTCGGCGGAGTCATCCATGCCGCGCCGCAGCTTAAGCGTAACCGGGATCGCAGCCGGGACGGCGTCGCGCACGCATTCGATGATCTCGACCGCCGTGACCGGGTCGGAGAGCAAGAAACCGCCGCGGCAACGCCCCAGCACCTTCCGGACCGGGCAGCCGAAGTTGATGTCGATCACGTCGAAGCCGGACTCGGCCATCACGACGGCGGCGGCGGCCAGCGGGCCCGGCTCGGCGCCCATCAGTTGCCCGCCGACCGGGTGATCCTCGTCCTCGAGCGTGAGAGTCTTTTTCTGAAGCTCGCCGGGCCGGACGATGAACTGATCGAGCACCACCTCGTGTACGCAGTACGGCGTTCCGTGGCGGCGGGCGATCAGGCGCATCGGCGCGTCGCTGTAGCCGGCCAAGGCGGCCTGAACGACCGGGAAATCGAACTGCAAATCGCCAATCCGGAGCATGCGTTCCGATTATACTGCCCAAACTCCAAATTCACGCACGAGGAGCAGATGTCCACACAGAAAGAACAACCGAATCGCATTCACCTGATCGCGCACGCCAACCCGGGGACCAAAGACGTGAAGCGTTTTCGCTTTGCGGATACGCAAGCGTATCTCCGTTTTATCCGCGAGCACCTTCCAGCACCGTGCCGGCTGACTTGCACGCCACGCCTGTTCGACGCCCTGGAGGATCAGGAGCGCGGCGGGCGGCGGGATGACGCGGCGCGGATCCGCGACGTACAGAACGCGCTCGACGACGCGAACACGTTGGCGATCGTGGCGGCGGCAGGCGGGGCGTACTTCTCGCGCATCCTCCCGCACCTGGATTTCTCGCCGCTGGCGCGCCGCCGAACGCCTTTGTGGACCCTCGGCTTCAGCGAGATGACCAACTTCGTGAACCTGGTAGCGTCGTATCGCGGCGGGCGGGGCCTGTACTGGCTGTGTCCCAACTACCTGGGCTGGCAGATCAGACCGCTCTCGCGGGCACGGGCGGCGTTTGCGGAGTTCTGGCAAACGTTGCCGCACCTGCTCGAGGGAAAACGCCCGACCGGCGCCAAGCATCTCCCGTTTACCAACATCAAGGGGAAACTCGCTCGGGGCGCGGCGCGGTCCGGGTCAATTCGCCTGGTCGGCGGCTGCCTGAGCGTGTTGGTCGCCATGCTGGCCGGCCCGCTCGGCAGGCGGCTCGAGCATGACGGGTATTGGCTGGCGATCGAAGATCTGCAGGAACCCCCTTACCGCATCGACCGGCACCTGGCCACGCTCAAGCTCGCCGGCTGGTTCGAGCGCGTGGCCGGCGTCCTGGTCGGAGCATTTCATAACAACGATGCGGACCAGCGGGCGGCGGTGCTCGAACTGCTGAAGTACCATCTGCCGCCGAAGCGGCGCGTGCCGGTCGTGACCACAAACTCGTTCGGCCACGTCTGGCCGATGATGCCACTGGAGTTAAACCGGCGGTTGAAGATGACCGTGTCCGGCCGGCGCGTAAGCATCGGTGTTTGACCAGCGCTCCGTTGTCATTCCGAAGGAGCGCAGCGACTGAGGAATCTGCCCTCGTGAAAGAGCGAAGCCAGATTCCTCGCTGCGCTCGGAATGACCATACGCTGCCACCATGCCGTACAACGCTGCTTCAAGACTCCGGCACTCATTTCGTTCTGATCGGACGCGGTGGAGCGCGGCAGGGTTTGCCGGCGCGGTAGTCAACCGCACGCCGCTCGATTGTATCCACCCGTTGTTGCCGACCGCGTTGGCGTGCCTGCTTGGCGGCTTGCTCGTTCAGCGAGATCGCCTGATCGAACTGGCCAAGCTCGGCGTGCGCGGCGGCCAGAACATCTAGCACGTCGTAGTGGCCGACACCGATCAGTTGTTGGGCCGCCTGGGCGTGCCGGAGGGCTTCGTCGCCGTTGCGGACGCGATCATCGGGACAGGTCGCGAGCAGCCAGGCGAGCGCGAGTCGCGTTTGGGCATCCGGTGGTGCCTGTAGCGCGGTGCGTCGCAGCGCATCGGCGGCCGCGACGTAGTCCTGCCCGAGGCAATACGCGCTGTAGAGCCGATACCACGACGGCAGATCTCGCGGCTGCAGGCGAACGAGCTGCTCGCACTCGCGCAGGGCGTCGTCCAGGCGGCGTTGGCGGAAGTAGACTACCGCGAGCCCGTCGTGGGCGGCGACGTTTTCGTCCCAGAGCTCGATCGCCGAACGGTAGCGGGCCTCGGCCTGAACATACTCCTCGGCCGCCAACCGCCGATCGCCGACCTGCATCTGCGCTTCGGACAGATCGCGCAGGAAGTGCCCGCGGACCCGTTCCGGAGCGTCGATTCCCTTGGCCCGGTTGTAGAAATACAGCGGCAGCGGCAGGAAAAACGGGATGACGACCACCAGCGTCGGCAAACGAAAGCGGCGACAGTATGCCACCGCGTACGCCGACAGCCCGCACATCACCGGCACGGCCGGCATGCGATAGCGCGGGCTGTAGAAGAACAGCGCCACGACCAATAGCGGCAGCAATGTCAGCAGCC
>SDBT01015555.1_pt1 | contig 12088 bp, 16 predicted proteins | sample 2277101 | NCBI WGS metagenome assembly SDBT01 (sample SAMN10404973, study PRJNA504765) | marine sediment metagenome | isolation source: marine sediment core GS10_PC15, 103 cmbsf | place: Arctic Ocean: Southern Knipovich Ridge | collected 2010
TGGGCAGGCTACCAGAAGAACAGATACAGCAACCTTGACGTCGCCGGATGTTAAGAAGCCTATAACTGCCAGTACCAGCACCGTTGGCAAAAACCACACGGTGAAGCGGTCGGCGATAGTCTGTATTGGCGCCTTTGTTCCCTGTGCCTGCTCTATAAGGTGGACTATTCTGGCCAGAGTAGTATCGTCGCCGGTCTTGGTAGTCTTAATTTCAAGTCGGCCCGTTTCGTTCAAAGTTCCGCCAAATACCTCACTGCCCTTGAATTTCTCCACCGGCATTGATTCTCCGGTTATTGGCGCCTGATTAACGCTGCTTGCCCCGGCTACAACAACCCCATCAACCGCAATACGTCCGCCCGGCCTGACGATAACCACATCACCAACTTTAACGTCATTGGCAGGTATAGTAACTTCCTCATGCCCTCGCCTTACGGTTACCATTTTAGGGGCAAAATCCAACAAATTCCTGATACTTCTGCGGGTCTTGCCGAGAGTGTAGGATTCCAGCGCGCCTGCGACCGACATAATAAATACAACGATAGCAGCCGCTCGAAACTGGCCAATGGCAATTGTGGCGATAAGAGCAACCGTAACAAAAACATTAACTGTTATTTTACGGCTGAAGATATCCTTGAAACCCGCAACGAATCGTAGATAACCGCCGAACAAAGTAGCAAAAAGTGCCATCCCCGCATTTAGATAATATGGCCCTATCTTCCAGCGTGCAAACGCCCAACTTGTTATGATAAGAATCCCGACAATGCTCGGAACGATACCAAGCACCGCTATTTCCCGGTATTTGGCAAGGCTGCCATCGTGTTGTTTTGTCATGGTATTTTCTTCTCAGTTATCAGATTTTTTTGCGTTTTCATTCTCAACGGTTTTTTCATCACCTTCCTTTGCAGGCCCACAGCAGGCCTCTCCCGAACCGCAGCATCCGCCGGTCTTGGTCATGGATTCCCAAACAATCGAAAAAAAGCCTTTTTTCTTTTTCCCTTCGTTTTCCATTTTAGTTATCTCCTGATTTCAAAAATAATTGCTTTTTTGTACATTTACTCCTAAAACGTTCCGAGGAAGTAAAAGCCCGCAACAATAAGAAGGACTCCGCCGGTAATTCTTATAGCAACCTCTGCTTTTTTGGCCTTGATAGCCGATGAGCCAAAGGAAACTCCCAACATAATAGCAGCTAACGGCAGACTAAATCCAACCGCGTAGGCTGCCAATATAGCCATCGCCCATAAGGTGTAACCCTGTAAGACGGCAACTCCCAGGACAATGTAAATCCCCGGGTTACAAGCCAGTGAACAGACACTAACCCCTCCGCCCATAATAAAACCAACTACCGCTGCGGCAATAAGTCCTTCTGGTTTCGATTTATTTTCAGAAGTCCCCCTCTGAGACAACTTAAACGGCAGCAGGTTAAGTGCGGCAAGGCCAACAAAGATTGCTATCAGCCCTGCGAAAATTTTCCAGTATTTCCCCAATACGCTTTGAGCAACCTGCCCTACAAATCCTGCAACACTTCCAAGAACAACCAGTGCCGCAACTGTCCCTAACATAAAAAAGAGTGCAACAAGTAAATTTGACCGATGCCCACTTCTTTTTTGTGTGCCGGAATAGCCAACTATTGCCCCCAACACTGGCAGAGTACAACATGCACTGGCCACGGCACTAACCAGCCCGAGAAGAAAAGCCAACGGCAAAGCTGCCGGCCGAAATCCGGTCTGCTCAAATACGGTCTTAACCCATTCGGTTATCGATTGAATCCATTCCATTGTTTTCTACACCTTACCTTCTGGGACCTAACTTGGCAGGTGTTGGCCCGCAGCCGGTGGGCCCGCAGCCAGTAGGACCGCAACCCGAACTTGGTCTTGAGGCTGTTACAAATGCCCCAACCAGCTTGGCCTCATTGATCTCGCCTGAAACAGCACTCATTCCACGACCTTTTACCATAGCTACCACACAGGGAATGGAAAACTGCTTTGCCAATTGCGCATAATCAGGTGCGTCTTTTTTAAGTCTGAAAGCACAGATGCGACTTCCATTGGACTGTATTTTCTTAGCAGCGGCTTCAACCTCCTTTGTTATAGTTTGGCTGCCTTGTTGATCATCAGCAGCAAGAAAGACGAAAACTGCATCAGCCTCTGCCGCCACCTTATTGAGAGAAGCAAGAGAATCCAGTTCCGGCCTCCACAAAGTCGGCTCAGTTTTGTCGGATGTCTCAACATTTGTGACAGCATTTATTTGTACAGAGGTCTCATTGTTCTTCTCTTGCCCAATTGTGGCAAAGAGTTGTTGTGTGTCATCGCTTACAGCAGTTGATTCCTTCATAAGCGAACGTGCCAGAATTATTCCAGCTGCAAGCACAATAATAACAAGCACTACCAATTTCCTTTTGTTGTAGCTGCCGGAAGCAGACGAGCAGCATGTTTTGTCGCCGGATGTCGACGGACAGCATTTTTGTGAATCGTCCATGTTTTCTTGTCCTGCTTTATCAGAATTATGATTCTCAACCATTGCCATGTCCCTTTCTTACATTATTAACCAATCATTTTTATTTACAATTTGCTTTCGACAAACGTTTCAGATCAGCCTTAACAGTAGTGTGTGCTGCCAGGCATTCCCTGAAGCATTGCTGTAAACATTCTTCCAACCGGTTCCGAGCGTTTGAGAGCTTATAATGCATCCACGTACCTTCACGCCTGGCCTCGACCAGCCCAGCCGAACGCATAATACCCAAATGACGTGAAATTTTGAAATCCGGAGCATTAAGAGCCTCCGCCAATTTACAAACACAGGTTTCACCTTGTATTGAAAGCAAAACCATTAACCGAAGACGTGTCGGATCAGCCAAAACCTTAAAAACAGCAGCTTCATTTTCCATAAGAATATCCTATATACTTGCATATCTGTGCATATCCGCATATTCTACTGCAAGCCGAGCAATCAGTCAACTGTTTTTTCAGAATTGCCTCGTAGTATCCGAAAACGTCAAATTTGCCCGAACTTAACCGGAATACAGCAGACATCATTTAACAAAATAGTCGATTTCCCAAGCCGTCGCAGGCGAGTTCTCTGTCTGCGCGCATGCGATGAAATGCAAACCAGACCAGCGGATTGAACCAATGCAGGACCTGGAGAATGACCATGAACCAGCCCAGGTAGATGTCGTGACGCTTGAGGTGAGCGAGTTCGTGAAGAAAAACATAACGCAATTCGTCACGGCTGAGCGTTTCGAGTAAGCCTTTGGGTAATAAAAGTCTTGGCCGAATGACACCGAAAAGAGCGGGGCTTTTGACTTTGTCGGTTATAATGACGCCTAAGATTGTGTGGACGCCCATCCGGGCTTTGCAGTCTTCGAGTAAGTCGAGAGTTCTTCCTTCAGTGAGGGGCCTTTGGGATCTTATGATCCTCCAGAGTCTGAAGTTGCAGACCAAAGCAAAAATCCCCAAAACCAATGCGACCGCAAACCAGAGTAGAGATAATATGATCATGAAAGGAAGTTTGTCGGCAGATGATTGCGGCCAGGGTTGTGCGGTGTCGTTAAGTGTTACAGGCTCTCGGACTTCCGGAAGGTTAGTTGCTTCAGGTGCAATGGCCGGTGTTATATGGGCGGTTTTGTCAGCAGGTTCAGGGAGCGGGGGAACTTGGGCGATGCGTTCTGTAACGAAAGCTCTTTCTGCCTGCGAAATCAAAGTATAGAGGCTGAAGTTGCTCTGAGGCGCTGAAGGGATGGCCATGCGTATGAGCAAAACCAGCCATAACCAATAATGCCAACGAACTGCTAAGCGGTTTCGCAGTATGGCTTTGACCACAAGGATAAGGCAAATCAGTACGCCCACCTGTATTGTAGAGGTCAGCAGCCATCTGAAAAACAAAGACAATTCTGTAATGAAAGATTCCATTGTCACTTACCCCCTTTGTTGTCGAGGATTCGCTGAAGTTCGGCGATATCCTCATCGGACAGTTTTTCATTTTCGATAAATGCAGCCAGGATAGGCTTGAGCATTGTGGCGCCGGCACGGGCGATAAATGAGTCGGCGTCGGCTTTGACACACTCCTGCTGTGACAGCAGGGGATAGAAGAAATGCCGCCTTCCCTTTTTCTCAAAGCCGATAGCCTTTTTCTTTGTCAGCCGATTGATCAGCGTTCTTATTGTCTCCAACTTCCACGTGGTTTTTGTTGACAGGATTTCAATCACTTCCTTGACTGTGGCCGGTGATTTTTCCCACAAAACCTGCATGACCTGCCATTCGGCATCCGATATTTTTGGTTTGTCTGCCATTTTTATCTCCTAAAAGTTACATTTGTAACACACTTCTATTGTTACAAGTGTAACCGAAAAGTCAAGGGGGATTTCAAGAAAAAATGGAAATTCTCGAAAAATTTCTTTTAACGGGGTTTTTAGCCCAAAAATTGACAAAAATGGAGCCGATTATCGATCTTCCGCAATAAATAGGGACCGGCTTTCGGGTCAGAGAGGGGGCGGATTTTAGGTTTTCAGGAAAGAGAAATCTGATTGTTGAACGAAAATTTTAATGTTATACTGGCTGGAAAGCTATCGTGTTTTTGGAAAATGTGCCGTTGCAAGTGTCAATTTACAAGACTAAAGGGGTTTTGTCATGAGAGCAATTTTGGTTTTTGGTATTTTAAGTGTCGCTGTCTCATCGGCCGGCTTCGCAAAGTCAAATGTTACAGAACCGGGACTGCATCCGCAATCCCTTGAGAAAACTATCGTCCAAAAAACAAACTATCTGTTATACCTGCCAAAAGACTACGGCCAAACCCCTAAGCAATGGCCGTTAATACTGTTTCTTCATGGCTCAGGCGAGAGAGGCGATGACCCGAACCTGATAAATAAATGTGGACTGACAAAACATCTGGTCAAAGGCATGGAGCTGCCGTTTATTATAGTCGCGCCACAATGCCCAAAAAACCGTCGCTGGACGGACCAAACCGATGAATTATTAACCCTGCTGGACGATATAATCGAAAGATATCCGGTAGACCAACGCCGAGTCTATCTTACCGGTTTGAGCATGGGCGGCCTGGGGACATGGAATCTGGCGACTGATTATCCGCACAGATTTGCCGCTATCGTACCGATTTGCGGCCGCGGGGACACCGTACTGGCCAGGCGCAGACTTAAAAATATGCCGGTATGGGCCTTTCATGGTGCAAAGGATAAAATTGTGCCTATCCATAAATCCGAAGAGATGGTAGAGGCGTTAAGACAGGCCGGCAACAAGAAAGTAAGGTTTACCGCTTACCCGGATGCCGACCACGATTCCTGGACTCGGACTTACACAAACCCACAGTTGTACCAGTGGCTCCTTATATATAGCATTAAGTATATTGATCTCAATTGAATTTTCACGTTTACTTGTGCCACAGGTACTTGTGCCCCTGTGCCCTTGTGCCTTAGGTATTAGGTAACAGGTATCCGCGGGTAACTAACTTAAAAATAACCAATTACAGTTTTATTCGCGGACATCTATTACCCTTAAGGGTATAAATTTCTACACCTTTACGGGCAGGGCGTTTTTTCGAGTTTGAGCATACGTTCTTTAAGCGGTATCCCGCCTTTTGCGCTGAAGCCGCCGATTCTATTACCAGCAGCAAGGACACGATGGCAGGGCACAATCAGAGGCAGCGGGTTCCTTGACATCACCCGGCCGACCGCCCTGGCGGCTCCGGGCCTGCGTATTTTCTTCGCCAATTGGCCATAACTTGACGTTTGGCCGAAGGGTATAGTTCTGCAGACCGCCAGAATCCTGCGGGCAAATGGGCTAAATCCATCCGGCGCTATAGGCAAGCCAGGGTCGAAATTCACTGAATGGCCCTGGTAATAGTGAATTATTTGTTTCTGCAAACCGCGCAGGTAGCCGGTATCATATTTCGGAGTCGATAGATTTCTCAGCAGTTCGGCTTTAATTTTTTTCCGGTCCCGGACCGGCAGATGGGTCCGCAACAGGGCAGAATTTGTGCCAACCAGGCCGAAATATCCCCATTTGGTTTTGAAAATCGTATATTTTATCATTTTTGACATTTTTCCCACTCGAATAAGACTATCAAATATTATAATGATAAGCCAAATGTGTTGACGTAAAAGCGAAATTGTGATAAATAAGTTAGTTTTTATAAAAATGGCTGAAGTCTCTGGTTTTAAGTGCCGGAGTGAAAATTATGGATCTTGACAAATTAAGACAACAGATTAACGACCTGGACGTGAAGCTGGTCAATCTGCTCAACGAGCGAGCCCAGGTTGTTATTGATGTGGGCAAGCTCAAGAACAAGACCGGCGGTCAGATTTACGCGCCCGACCGTGAGAAGGATGTCTTTGCCAGGATTTCCGAGGTCAACGAAGGGCCTTTGCCGGACAAATGCCTGATAGCTATTTGGCGTGAACTGATGAGCGGCTCGTTCTTCCTGGAAAGGCCTTTGCGAATTGGATACCTCGGCCCCGATGGCAGCTTCAGTCACACCGCGGCTATGCTGAAGTTCGGTCAGAGCGTCGAGTATGAAGGACTGACCGACATCTTCAGCATTTTTGACGAGGTCAGTAAGGAACACTGCGACCTGGGTATCGTACCGATAGAAAATACCGCCGGCGGCGGCGTGATAGAGACGCTCGACGCCCTGATAGAGTCGAACGTTAAGGTCTGCTCTGAGGTGCTGATGGCGATTCATCACAACCTGTTGGCCAATTGTCCGTTGGACCAGATTGAAAAGATATATTCAAAGCCGGAGATTTTTGCCCAGTGTCGAAAATGGCTAAGTGCCACTTTCAAGGATGCTGAAACCATACCGGTTACCTCCAGTGCCAGGGCGGCCCAGATAGCCGCTGCCGAACCACACGTCGCCGCGATAGGTTCAGCGGTAGCAGCGGAGTTGTACGGCCTGAGAATCGTTTGCGAGCATATCGAGGATATAACTAATAACATCACGAGATTTCTGGTAATCGGTGCCGAAGACGCCAAGCCTACCGGCGAAGATAAAACCGCGATACTCTTCAGTACCTCGCATAAGGCAGGCGCCTTGGCCGACGTGCTCGATGTCCTGAAGAAATATAATATTAACCTGACCAATATCGAATCGCGGCCGAGCAAAAAAAGGGAATGGGAATACTATTTCTTTATGGACTTCCTCGGTCACAGACTGGATGAAAACGTTCAAAAAGGCATAGAAGAAGCACGTAAACATTGTCTGCAGCTTTCAATACTGGGCAGCTTCCCCAAGGCAAAGGAACTGCTTTAGAATAAATGAAAAACCACCTGTGTCTGCGGAATCACAGGTGGAGGCAAAAATTAAGATACAAAATTAAGGAAGTCATCGCCGCAAAGCGGCGAATTTTTAATATTTTTTGTTATCAGGGGATTTTTTATGAGAAAGCCATTTGTGGCGGGCAACTGGAAAATGAACACCGACACCCACAGCGCTGTCGACCTGGCCCAGGCTCTTGTTTCCGGTTCTACGGATGTTGCCGGCCACAGTGTCAACGTAGCAGTATATCCGCCTTTTGTATATCTGCCGACCGTGGTAAAGGCTGTCAGCACTTCGAGTATCGGCGTGGGCGCCCAGGATGTTTACTTTGAGCATAATGGTGCTTTCACCGGCGAAATAAGTGCTTCGATGCTCAAAGATATCGGCTGCAGCTTTGTGTTATGCGGTCATTCCGAACGCCGGCACGTTATCGGCGAAACCGACGAACTGATAAACAAGAAAGTTGCAGCGGCTATTTCGGGTGGTCTTTTGCCGACGCTGTGTATCGGGGAATTGATCGAAGAACGCAAAGCCGACAAAACCACTGAGGTAGTGACTCGCCAGTTAAAGGCAGGGCTCGAAGGCTTAAGCGCAGGCAAGGTCGCGGCGGTTACCATCGCTTATGAACCTGTCTGGGCCATAGGTACCGGCCTTACGGCAACTCCTGACCAGGCCCAGGAAGTCCACGCCCTGATAAGAGAGCTGCTCGCCCAGATGTATGATAAACAATTAGCTGACGAACTGCGCATTCAGTATGGCGGTTCGGCAAAGCCGGGCAATGCCGCTGAACTAATGGCCCAACCCGACATAGACGGACTTCTTGTTGGCGGAGCGAGTCTAAAGGCCGATGATTTTCTACAGATAATTCAGGCCGCAACGTAAAAATAGAAAAAAATAAAAAACAGGAAAGGCAATTGTTGCCTGACCTTTTTAGTAAATAAAAAATTGTAAAATATTTTTGGGGAATAAGTATGACTGTTTTTCCATTGTTAGCGGTTGGTTTTTTTATGAAGATTGCTGCGGCGCTTCTGGTTATCTGTGCCGTTGTACTGATTCTGGTTATTCTGATTCAAAAAGGCAGAGGCGGCGGCCTTGGCGGAGCACTTGGCGGAGGCCTGGCCAGCGGAATCCTGGGTTCCAAGACCGGCGACTTTTTAACCTGGGTTACGATTATTTTGGTAGCTCTTTTTTTGACGCTTTCGATATTAATGGCCAAGTTCTACAAACCGACCATCAGTGACTACGACGCCGGACCTGCTGTCGGGCAGCAAGGTAGGCAGCAGCCATCGACACCTGCCGCGACTGAAAGTGACGATGCAGCTCTGCCGGGTGATTAGGTCAGTATTGCTGCGGGCAGTGGTAAAACAGGCCGATTAATAGTTTAACTTTACTTGAAAGCATATTGCTATGATAAAAAGTATGACCGGATACGGCAGCGCCCATGGCCAACTCGACGATACAACTTATGTTGTTGAAATCAGGACGCTTAACAGTCGCTATCTAAAGACCAGAATAAAACTGCCCGATTCACTGGCGTTTCTCGAAGAAGATATCGAAAGATTTTTACACACTGAGCTCTCGCGCGGCACGGTGAATTACGCGCTTCGGCTCGAGAATGTCCCGGCAAACGCATTGTTCAATATAGACGAACAGGCCCTTCAAACATATACCGAGCAACTGGCCCGGATCGCATCTTCGGCAAATATCAATTGTCCTATCGATGTCGGCGGCCTTTTGAGCCTTCCGGGAATCGTCCATCCGATATCACCAGACGAGAAAAAAGCCTCCAAAATCAGAGACGTGGTCTTGAAAATTACCCAGGCCGCGATAGACAAGCTCAACCAGATGCGCGCCGCCGAGGGAAAAGCTTTGGCGGCGGACATGAAAAGCCACTGCAAAGCCATAAAAGAAAATTTAGCGAAGATACGCGCCCGCAGTGATACCGTTATCACCGAACACCGTGACAAGTTGAAGAAAAAAGTCGATAATCTGCTTGAGAACGTCTCACTTGAGCTCGATGAAGCGACTCTTGCCCGCGAGGTGGCGGTGTTCGCCGAGAAGTCTGATGTCTGTGAGGAAATTGCCCGTCTGGAATCACATCTCCGGCAGTTTACCAATAGCTGTCGAACCGATGGCCAGGCAGGGCGTCGGCTGGATTTCCTCAGTCAGGAAATGCTTAGAGAAGCCAACACAATCGCCAGCAAGGCCGGCGATACCGAAATCATCCACGTAGTGGTAGATATAAAGTGTTCGATAGATCGTATCAAGGAACAGGTTCAGAACATTGAGTAACCTCGCAAATGAATGAGCGGGAAAATAAAAAAGGTCAGGTTGTAATCGTCAGCGGCCCCTCCGGTGTGGGTAAAAGCACGATTTGCAAAGAGGTGGTTAAACAGCTAAAGAATGCTTATCTTAGCATCTCGGTTACGACCAGACCAAAAGCCGAAACCGAAGTTGACGGCAAAGAGTACTGGTTTATCTCCAAAGAGCAGTTCGAAAAACGAACCAACGATGGAGCAATGCTGGAATACGCCGAGGTCTTTGAAAACATGTACGGCACCCCTAAAGATAAGGTCGACCAGGCTCTGGCCGCCGGCAAAACAGTTATTCTGGAAATAGACGTCCAGGGTGCCCAACAGGTCAAACTCGTTTATCCTGAGGCGAAGATGTTTTTTATCTTTCCGCCAACACAGAGGGAATTGGCCGAACGAATAAATCACCGAGGCAGAGAAGATGCCGAATCGACGGATAAAAGACTCAATGGGGCCGGCAGTGAAATCGCCGCTGCCTGGCAGTATTACGAGTATATGATTATAAACGATGACCTGAAACAGGCGGTAAAAGAGGTGATGCAGATTATTGATAGTAGTGCGGGAGACCAAGAATGATAGATGAACTCAAGAACACAGAATTGGCTAATAAAGTTGGCGGCAGTTTCAGATTGACGGCCTTGATTCAAAAACGATTGACGGAATTGTTACAGGGGTCCAGGCCGCTGATTGAAGACGCCACTGGCAAAACCCTTATGGAGATTGTTGTTCAGGAAATCACAGAAGACAAAATCACTATCGACTACGAAGCCAGTGGACTTGATGAACCCGACCAGTCAAAATCGGAGTAGGAATGACAAAGAAAACCGCCCATCTTGATAATATAAACATCCTGTTGGGCGTCACTGCTGGAATAGCGGCGTATAAGGCCGTCGATTTGGCAAGTAAGCTTTCAGCCTGCCGAGCAAAGGTAACTACGGTGATGACCGACAATGCCTGCCAGTTGATCGGGCCCAGGAGCTTCGAAGCGATTACGGGTTCGGCGGTTTTCACCGACTTGTGGGCTACAGGCTCCGAGCACAAAATCGACCACGTGAATTTAGCTGATTTAAGTGACATTGTTGTCGTGGCGCCGGCCACAGCCAATATCATAGGCAAGTTCGCGAATGGCATCTGTGACGACCTGCTGGCCACAACCCTTTGTACCTGCTGGGCAAAGCCCGTGCTTCTGGCGCCGGCAATGAACGATAAAATGTGGAACAACCCGGCAGTGCAGCAGAACATAAACACCCTCAAAGACAGAGGCGTTAAAATAATAGGTCCCAACGTCGGCAGGCTGGCTTGCGGCACAGAGGCCGTCGGCAGAATGGCTGAACCGGCGGAAATCCTGGAGGCGGTTATGAAAATTGCCTCAGGAATCACGCACGAAAAAGAATAAAATCATCAAACAAAATGACACCTGGCAAAAAATCCACGGTCTTAAGATTTCTTATAACCGCCGGAGGCACACGCGAATATATCGACCCGGTGCGTTTTGTTTCCAACGCGAGCAGCGGCAAAACCGGCTACGCACTTGTGCGCGCCGCGATTGGTGCAGGCCACAAGGCCACACTCATAACTGCCCCAACAGCCCTTCGCGCACCTGCCGGTGCAAAAACAATTAAAGTCGAAACCGCCGCCGGCATGTTCGAAGCGGTCAAAAAATATTTCGATAAATGCAACTGTCTTATTATGACAGCAGCGGTGGCTGATTATGCTCCCGCCGGCCCTGCCAAAAACAAAATGAAAAAGACCGGCACTGGCCTGACAATAAAACTTAAGCCCACAAAGGATATCTTGAAATGGGCAGGCCGACACAAAAAGAAAAATCAACTTGTAGTTGGTTTCGCACTTGAGGACAAAGCCATCAAAACCGGCGCCGAAAAAAAACTTGTCGAAAAGAACCTTGATATGATTATCGCCAATACTCCCGCCGCGATAGGTGCCGACAAATCCGTCATCTGGATAAAAACGCCCGACACAAAATGGGCAATGCTCGCTTTAGCGTCAAAGATCGCCACCGCTAAAAAAATTATCGCTATGATTGAAAACATCGCTTCATGGCACAAGCCATTGCCTGGGGGTATTTAACTTTTTGCCCGCTATCTCGCTCATCGGCGTAAGCAACGGCAGTTGGCCTTGATTTCTTTTGGAACTGTGATAATCATATCGAACCTCCCTAAGATAAGGTGCCACGCCTCAATCTTTTATTCCAAGGTCGTTTTTTGTCAGGATGCTCTCGAATTTGTAGCCGGCCTCGGTGATGTTTTCGCCTGCGCCTTGTTTACGGTCGATTACGCAGACGATTTTCTTCACAGCAGCGCCGGCCTCGGTAATGATTTTAGCTGCTTCGATGACCTGTCCGCCGGTAGTGGCAATGTCTTCGACCAGAAGCACTACATCATCAGGCTTTAAGAGGCCCTCGACCATCTTGCCCGTGCCGTAACCTTTTTTGCTGTTGCGAATGATTACCCAATTCTTGCCGGTCTCCATAGCGGTAGCCGCCGCAAGCGCAA
>SDBT01015556.1_pt1 | contig 12087 bp, 13 predicted proteins | sample 2277101 | NCBI WGS metagenome assembly SDBT01 (sample SAMN10404973, study PRJNA504765) | marine sediment metagenome | isolation source: marine sediment core GS10_PC15, 103 cmbsf | place: Arctic Ocean: Southern Knipovich Ridge | collected 2010
AGTCCATAACGTCGCCAGAACGAATACGAACGGCAGGAAGAAACGGCAGGCCATGAGCAAGGTCGAGTACCTGGCCGAGCATTAGTTCCCGGTTCTGATCAATGAGCACAATTTCGTCAGCAACCGCACTTTGGGCGAGGGCGTATGCGAAGGTGGACCCCACTGCGCCCGCGCCGACAATAACCACCTTTCGTGCTTTCCATGGTGCATTATTCATTACCACGACCAGACTCCTTACATTGGGGTATAGGGACGGGCATAAATATATAAATAAACATAAGCTCGTGACAGTTAGTTATTTAATTATGCCCGTCCCCATTCTTCTCAAGTTCGTTCATGGGGTCAAGTCTACGGTTGACGGTTAGTCAGAACAGATTTGAGTTTTTCCACCCGCTGCTTGAGCTTTGGGTCTTTTGATATCCCAGCTTTCGTTCGATCAATCGCAGTACTGACAGGGCTGTACCTCTTGAGGCAGATGATAATGGTTGGGCATTAAACAGTAAGCTGCGATCCTTGTCCATATAGAACAAAACCGTCAAACGTAGACTTGACCCCTCTCTTTCTACTCGCTCGGCCCTTTTCAGCGAAAGCCTGGTCAGAGTCGTTTATTACTTCTTAGGAACTGATTGTCTCTTGGTCCCGCTCATGTTTTTCACAGTTCCTCCAACTCCCACCTTCTTCATCGCCTGAACAGCTTTCGGAATATCCTTTTGTGGCACTTGTAGGACCTTCTGACGCTTTCGGCTTACCTTCAAGCGGCGTGCAGCCTTCTCAAGTCCAGCATTACTGCCACTTCGTTCAACTTCAGTCGCTTTTATCTTAGAAGTAGCATCGAGTCGACGGTTTCCTTTGAGAGGGCTTTCGGTTTTGCCAGATTTACCCGCGGCCTTGCGCTTTGCTCTTTTGTGACTCGGCGTTTCAGTCATCTGATCCTCCTTTCAGCCTAACCATTTATTCTAGGCAATTTGCCTGATATCTGTATATTTGACAGATTAGTTTTGTAGTTTTGAGTTTGAAGAGCCAACAATATCAAAGGACCATTGAAAGACTTTAGAACTGAAGAGGATGTCCCCCAAACTGGTAAATCCCTCTTTTTGCCCATAAAAAAGCGATTATAGGGCCAATTTGAAGCCTCATTTCGAGATCATTCCTTTTGATATCAGCCCCTTGGCGCGGCCCGACCCCATTTCAATAATCATTTTTGCCCCGTTATTTTTTGTAAACCTGCTTTTTTCAATATATCTTGCCCAACCATTGCATATTTTGAGCCGAGGATTTCTCAAAATAACTTCCCATTATCATAACTTGTTAGAATTTCAAGATAGCATATGCAAATGATAAGCTCTGTAGAGATATGGAATGCAAATCGTAAGGTTTTTCGGCTCCTAGTTTTTCGAGATACTATGGCATTATCGTAAATCTAGCCCCATTCCATATTACAGTAGTATACGTAAATTGCGTAACGGGTTGCGCTTCACGCGCCACGGTTGGGGAGAAACGCGTTCACCGCGCCTCTGTTTATTCATACTCTGAGAGGTCGATGTGATCAAGGCCTTCCTTGTCAACGGCGCCATCACCTTCGCAAATGGGACACGTTCTGCTGCGATGGTAACCAGACCCTTTACAAAGAGGGCACTCCTCGTCCTCGAATCCTGAGAGGTCGATGTAACCAATGTCTTCCTTGTCAACGGCCCCATCACCTTCGCAAATGGGACACACTCTGCTACGATGGTAACCAGACCCTTTACAAAGGGGGCATTCTATGCTTCCTGTATCCTCTAGGTAGTGATTTCTAGCCTCGACAATATCGTCGACTACCTCGTTGAGTGTACCGGGGGAATGGAAGTCCTTTTCACGAAGAGAATCGGCTATGGTTTCCGTAAATTCTTGGTCTTCAGTAATCTGTTCCATCTGCTCAGGGTCCGGGCTGGCTTGCAGTCTCTCAAGTGCATTTTCTCTCAATCTCTCAATTGTCTTCTCTGCCACAATTAGCAATGCAGGGTGAATTACAACTAGTTTTTGGTCTTGAAGCGCAGTTCTTATGCTATCAATATCGTTAGTCAAAAGCAAAAGAGATTGAATTGCTCTATGCTCGATACGCCACTTACGCACTTGTGTATTGAGAAGTGTTTTCTTCAAGAACCTTATGGTTGAACCATCCAGGGTTGAGTGGGTTTTGTACCCCCTGTCATACGAGGTATGATGATTCTGACAAAGCCAAATCAAGTTGTGTGGATGATTGTTGTGGGACTTGCTAACAGCCTTAATATGGGCAGCATTTCCGCTATGTTCGTTGTGGCATACCGCACACTCACAATGTGATTCAATTTTTATCTCTTCTCTAATGCCCACAGGTGTACGCGGACGTTTCCCTGGCGTGTGAGGCCATGCTTTCTTAAGAAAACGGTCAAATGAAATCAGTTCATCTTTATCGTAAAAATATTCACTATTTTGCCGCACAAATTTCAACTTCCGATTGATACCAAATTTAGGGGCATTTTGGGTAAACCACCTCAGTAGCTGAGGAGACATGCGAACCTTCATTGCAGCCTCTATTTCTGTTAGCAGTGGCATCAACATCTCCTTTTAAGGTCCGATCAACTCGGCAGATAGGCTGCGGTCATTGCCCCAGCTTCATGCCGCGGACCACATCGGCCAAAATCCTCATTGCGAGACAGTCGTCCTCGTTGTACTCCAAGATCCGTTGCCTGATCGCTAAATCGCCAGTGTCAATCCAACGGTGGTACCATTCGATCGATGCTGCACCCGACGGTGCCGGGTCTCGCCAAACAAAGCCGAGACGGGCGGCAAGGGTTTTTATTGAAAGATCGCGTGTCGGCCACTCCATCTTCGGTAGGACAACGTCATAATACAAGTCCACAGTAACATCTGAGGCGAAGAGTTCTTCCACATCAGCCTTAGAAGCTACATTCGGGTGACGAACGGCTAGCTCGCGCCATACTGTGCGTTCGTACTTTGAGTAATAATAGATAGCTGTTGGCTCCTTTTCTTGGATGTACTTCCAAGCCTGAGCGAATACCACCCCCTCTGCCTCCTGGGTAGGTTCCTCCGCGAAGAACCCCACGTACTTCTCGGTGTCCATGTCACTGTTCTTACGCTCAACGAACCCATGGAGGTAGCAGAGGTCTCTGAAAGGGTCGGTCTCAACGTCGAAAAACAACTCACGCTCAGGAGACGGAAGTGTGATGTCCTTGCGCAGATAAGGAGTACTATCCGGTTGTATCTGGAGCTTAGCTCGGGATTGGAACCGCTGAAGCATCTCGACGCCTATGCGGGGGATCACCGTCTTGCTACCACGTATGAGTGATGAGAGATCTGCTTTTGCTAAATCTCGTACACTACGGATATGCTGCACCAGGCTGTCTCTGCGCGAACGCCCGAGATCGGGGATCAGAGTAAGGTCATCAAGCTCTTCCAGCCGCTTTTCACAGACTGTGCGCCAATGACAGACCTTGCATCCGCTTCCGAAGGCTGGGAGAGTCTGGAGACCTCCCGAAGCAATGGAACGCACACTGGCCAGAGAGGACTGATATTCCTCCCACATTGATGTGGAGATTCTCGGTCCCCGAGTAGCATCCAGTTTATACACCACTTCCTGGCCATGGATGTCCCAAACGAATGGAGACCGTCCACCCAAGAGGCCTCTGCGCTCAAGGATGTCGGTATAGATAGCCAGTTGGACCGCATAGTGCCGCTTGGGCTTACCATCGACGTCCTCACTGGCACCCTCAAGGCCTGCACCACTCTTGATGTCACCAGCGACATATCCGCCGCTCTCCTTTCTAAGAAGATCTGGCTCTCCCAATAGATCGTCAGCTCGGATGCGACCGCGGTAAATGAGATCTTCGCCTGCAGCCATGGCCTCAAGGGTAACATGTTCCCTCTCGTGATCTGGGACGGTACGCAGACTGAGAAAGGGAATCTCAAGTTGTTCAACTACTTCCTGCTCAAAGGCATGTCCCCTTTCCCAGAGAAGCTGAACAAAGGGGCTAACCGGATCGCGATCGGCGGGGTTCGCGTACAGATCCATTGACACCCGATGAGGACATCTGACAAAATCATACAGGATGGAAGCTGTTATCGAATGCATCTTCACCTCGCAACTCCGTTCCTTATGGGTTTGACAACATTTAGCCAAAAAACCACAAGCCCCACCTCTCCACATGAGAAATGGGGCTTGATATTCAATTCATCGCATCCCTTGTAGTCAGGGTTAGAAGCAATTGATGTCGATTTCAGCAAAGCCCTATCACTAAGGGATGATTTTGTCAAACATGTATGGGGTTTAGGGTGACCATGTCAAATTAGGGCCTGATATATGCAATCCATCGGACACGGCCATTGCTCCTTTCATCCCGCGTTTCCAGATACTCCAGGATCGACTTTCTCACCCCGCCCCTTATCTTCCCCTATTCCAACCCCTGAAATATTTCCAGAAGCCGTCTCCGTGCTTCGGGATTTATCTTTTTGGTTCTCTTCCCTGGACCTCTGGGGTTAGGGCCACCGCGACAGGTCAGATGGCTCCTCAGTATCATGGTCTTGGGGAAGTGACGATATCGGAACCATATCCTAACACTTCTATGATAGGCAAAAGTAGAGATAATATGGCAGTATCGTGAAAATTGGCCGATGCTTGATATTTGGCAGAAATCGAAAGTCGGTAACGCCAGCGTTCACGCAGCGGACTCACCAGTCCAAGTTGATACGGTTGTTAGATGATCCCCTTTTTCTCCTTAAGAATATACTCAGCAATGCCCAAAACGTTATCGACGGTTGGAAATTGATGTGCATGTTTGGAGATACCCCAACCGTATGTTACGCCAAGAAATTTCGCGCCGGCTTCGTTGGCGGCAACCCAATCTGCAAATTGGTCGCCCACATAAATACTTTCGCTGATATCTATCATAAAATTACCAGCAGCAGCGACCAGCGCATCTGCCTTTGAATGGTCGATTGGCCCATCCTTTGTAAATATGCACTCTGGATCGAAGAACTGCATGCTCTTGTCCAGTGCGGTTTCTACGTTATTCCTGACATTAGACGTGACGATCCCCATTTTGAGTCTATTTTTGCTTAATCTCAATAACGTTTCATTTACGTCTGGGAACGGCACCGGTGCATAATCAATCATGAAGCGTTCTTTGTAGTCCTTGAACGCCTGCTCGGCCAATTTTGCCGGAAAACCCACGGCCACAAAAAAGTAATTCATGGGGCTAATTTGAACGCCTTGGCGCACCATTTTCTTAAATTGCTTGGGGTCTGGAATAGTCAGCCCCAATCCATATTCACGGTTCTTATCCTCACAGATTCTTAGGTGGGGCGTAAGTGAGTCAAGTAGTACGCCATCTACATCGAAAATAACTGATTGCAGCGTTTTCAAGTGATTTTCTCCGTCGAATGTTGTGAATTGAAATGACTATGCAGGGAAATTATACCACAGTGGACGAACATGTTCGCACTGAATAAGATATAGCGAGTACCAAAAAAGTATCAGATATACCGCCAGAATAGAGAGCTGTATTATTGGCAGCCACTTTCCATGAAGATATTTTGACTTCTTAGAACAGCTTTCATCGTCATCTTGCCGGATAAATATACCAAGACGCCTTTCATGATCACTTTCTATCATGTTGCCAAACCAGTCACGTTGCTTAGGCCACTTAATTGTTCGCCTATAGTCCTTAAACAGTACTTCGTTTTCAAGCGAGCGTAATATATCCTCTGCAATATGTACAAGTTCCTCGTTCCGCCGTTCGAGAAAGACAAAAAAGATAGTTATGCCCCCACCGATTGCACACGTGAGCCCTAAAAAAAGTATATACCCACCTACAAGTAGCCTGAAGCAGGCGTTCATAAGAACTCCAGAGAACAAGATGAAAAAATTAAACATTGTAGTCCTTTGTTTTGCGTGAAACTCGAAATACCTCCAAGCATAATCAAACCTGGCCTTGTACAATTTCCACTCATGCTTGGTCATTTGTCCCTCGCTCGTCATCTAACATTATAGATTGAGCAGACTCTTCTTTTTCATACAAACTCAAGAAGTCATTTGTCGATTGAGGATTTTTACCAAACCTTCAGATATTTGAAACCCAGAGATTTTCAGGATTTCTTCCCATTATCATAAGTATTGGAAATGTCAAGATATGAAACACATATCGAAACCGGATTGGCGATGAAAAACGGGCCTTTTAAAGTGTGTCCCGACTTTTGATGCCTTTACATTATCTCTAATATTCGAAGCGGAGAATTGTGCGAGATAACTTCCCATTATCTGTAATATCCGCAGAATCAAGATTGCAGACACATATCATAACAATTCGGGTGAAATAGGGGACGGGCATAAATATATAAATAAACATAAGCTCGTGACAGTTAGTTATTTATTTATGCCCGTCCCCCTTATTCATACTTTACTTACTATATGGAAGCCCCCTTTTTCACATTTTGAAACCCTGCCCGAGACAACAACTGTTCAATATCTGCAATACAAATCTTCGACCAGTTTTCGTACATATCAATACTTCTCTTTAACGCCTCAACTGAAAGAAACTGTGGCTTGTTGATCGACTTTTCTCTTTTTCGTATTAGAGGCTTTTGTAGAATAAGGATATGTATGACTCCAAAGTGCACTTTACCAACTTCGTTGGAATCGTCATTAAGCAAAGCAACTATTTTGTCCGTATATTCAGAATCAATATACACTTCTTCATGTACTTCTCTATACATCCCTTCCTCGTAGGTCGTAGTGAACAAGTTGGGATCATTTACAGAAATGTGCCCGCCAATACCTATAGAGTGATTATGCAATAACCTTTCTTCCGAGAGCAGAACTCCGCGTTGGTAACTCAAGATCTTATTATTATGATAAAAGATTACGTATGGAATAAGCTGCTTATAGCTGAAGTCTTCTTCGGCATCACTTCTTCGCATAAATCTATGATTCTCTCTTGTAAGGATCAGGTCTAAATACTTATTCGGATTAAACGCTAATCCCTGGAAGGCTCCAATTTGATTTAATAAATTAGCCGGAAAAACAAGGACGTGTTCATCCAATTCAGCGCTGTTCATATTACGTCTCCATTCTATAACGGCAATATGGAAAGATTAGTGTATTACTTCCTCTTCAGGTGTAGGAACAATGAAAGCAAAGCTATCACCAATGTAAACTGAGAAATAAAAATCCTAGAATCGTATTCTATGTTGTGAAAAAGTGGTTTGACTTTATCCCAATAGAACTGCAGCAGTAATAAACTCGTTATGGAAATGGCGAAAACGAGGTTTGTAAGAAAATCAATATCGCCATGGCGCTTATCACTTTTCACGGATGATTCCACAGATGATGAGACCCTCAAAGACATTGTTGGCTCATTCGCTGATCGTACCTTCTTCTCAAACTCAGCAAGTATCTTCGGATCACCAAGAAGTGATGCAACCTTCCGAATATAATCTTCAGTTTGATGGTTAATTTGGGATAAAAGTATATCCTTTCTGAATTCAGGTTTAAAATGAGGTGAACTTGTGGGAGTTTCAAGCTTTGAAAAAACAAGGGTTACAAATGAATCTCCTTCGTTCATTTGTATAATCTTGTTTGTGTTATTTCTCATTGTGATTAGAAGAGGTCCGTACCAACCTGGATCAAGAGTTGTAGATATGTGAGACAGGCCCCTTGATACAAGGGAAACCTTCGCATGAAATGTGCCTCCGATCTTCCGTGATACCCAGAGAGATTCTCGCGTCAGTATTTGTAAGGTGCTTTTGGCGGGTAATTCATATGCTCCATTTGCCGGGTTCAAGAGGCCGTCCTCTAAAGAAAAAACGAAATTGCCTATGGTGAAATCATAACCAACGGGTGTCAACAAATTATCTAAGAAAGGCTCAATAACAATTTCTTTCCCTATGCACCTTCTTACGTCAACATCAGATAGCATTGACATGTGAACCCTCTCTTGCTTCCTTAGACATTTTGTTGAATAAGATGTTGTAGGCTAACCTAATATTATACCGTGAAAAGGGGGACGCCCCTAAAATTGTCAGTTTCTCTCTTTCGATGGATAGTATTGTATGAATCTATGTATGCTTATCTTTCTCAGGCTTTGAAACTGAAAAACTTAAGGATGCCCCCCTTTTTTCATTCTTGTCCGCGGGCGTATGCGATGCGGAAGTCCTCTGGAGACGGAGGAATTATAGAGTGCCAATCATAACGAAATACCGACTCTCTGTCCGCATTAAGATCGGCACCTGTCAATCCTTCGCCTGGAAGTCCCGTATCCTTATTGACAACCAAGATAGTTAACGGCGGCAGGTCATTTTCTTGACAATAGTACATAATATGTCCAAGGGGTTGAGCTAGGACTCCTGCACCCCCATATCCAAGCATGTTTGCCAGCATTCCGTAGGTTAGGATCTGTCGATCGCGTGCAGCACCTATCAAGATTTGCCATATTTGTAAGGCACGCATTGGGCGAGTTGATTCGTCGCTAAATCGTCTTACCATAGCTTCGTACCTCCATATCCGAGATTGAATTAATTCATTACAAACATACCTTGGAGTAAATTGTATGTCTTAGGAGGTCACTACGGACGTCAATAAATAAGTAAATAACTTGGATTGCGTGTTCAGATAGTTATTTATTTATGGACGTCCATAGCCTCCATTGGTTTTTTTAGTTTTGAGTTTGGAGAGCCAACAATATCAAAGGACCATTGTAAAACTGTAGAACTGAAGAACGTTTCCAATATTCGCCATGGTTTGGGCAATATGTCCAATTAGTCAACAACGTCCCCCTTTTTCTCCTGCGTATCATTTAGCCTCTTCATCAATTTAGAATCTCCTGCGTCTTACATCATCTATTCTTTGTTCTAATTCAGTGATCCCATTTTTCTCTACATAATCAGCATATATTCTCCCAACTTCCTCAACAGGTACTAGACCTAGCGATTTTGCCAAATGAACTGCTGCAAAATTGTCTAAAGCAAATCTATTGAACAATTCATATTTCTGATATGCCTCAATATTCTCAATTTGATACAACGGCATCGAATCATAATCGAGCAAAATATCCTGACAGAATAGTAACAAGGACAACAAATTGTCCTTGTTTGAATCTTTGTCAATCAATGGGTTTCTACTATATTCAACGTCGTCCTTATTAGTCACTATTGATCCTAATCTTCTAATAACACAACCATAACACGTACCATCATGTCTGCCAAAACGCTGTGTAATGCATGAATGTGTTCTTGTAATGCTCATATCATCAGTGAGATATGAAATAACTTCAGCCTTTGTCATATTCTCAAAGGGCGTGAGGATGTTTATTTTTCGTCCTAGCAACATCTCAAGAACGCGAGTTGCGATGTCCACAACAACGGGGTGTATTGTCATCGTAACACTATCATAAGGTCCGAATCTTGGCTGATACATAGTTGGTCCACACTCTGACAGGACTATTGTATCTACATCAAGTATATCTACCCAGGCACCAGCTGCCAAAATGTACAAAAACCCCCTCAGCTGCGAATAGCTACCCTTTCCTATTCTAGGTACATGTATGGTTCTCAGCCTGATGTTGTGCTCTGAGAGTGTTGTATTCGACAATGTAGTAACTGTGTGTATTCCCCAGGCTTGATCCGAATGAGCACAGAAGACGGCGGTTATGTTTCCAAAATGTTTCATTGCCCAGCTTATCCCCGCCAGCGAATCTATTCCACCTGAAAACAGTACTAAAGCATCTATACGATCATTTTCTTTTTCCTCATATCTCCTTTTGTAAAATCTCTCTTTTGACCTGAAGAACTCAATATTCACCTCCTCTAACAGTACATAGGAAATTAGCTCAGATAACATTTCCTTCAGCTCATGTGACTCGACATCTGAAAATCGGCCAATTTTCACATCTTTGACCCTAGCCCCCCGAATCAGTTTCTCCAGTCTAAAAATACTGTACGCAATGGAAAGGATATCCCTCGAAATCATGTGTTCCTCATGAGCGAATATCCGCATCTCTTTATGCGGCGATCCATAATCACCCAATTGCCCATTAAGGACGATGCTTGTATTGTGACCGACCATCTAGAATGTCTTCAAAGCTGCCAAAATGGATTTCCTAATTAGAATATTCGCCTTTTTCTCATCAGCCAGGTTTGCACCATCATTATGAATAAAATATCTCGCTGCAAGTTCTGCCATTGCTTCATGGTTCTCTCTTATTCTTCTCTTATCTTCACGACTGAAATTAGCATATCGAGATTTATACTCCCTTGACGAGATTATAGCGTGTAGCTCCTGCGCGAAAATGGTACGATAAAGCACAAAGTGGTCCTTCGCCGTGACCATCTCATTTCGATCAGGAGATCGCATTTTATGCTCTCTCCTTCAAAACTCTGCTTACACTATCAACAACCGCGGAATCAATTATCGAGTTCGATTTTAATTTGTCTTTGCTTTTTACACTAGCCCAGGCGACCCTCACCTTTCTATTTATGTCTTTTAAATTCGTGAGCTCGCTTGGTGAATACTTACCCTTTAGGGAATTAAATAGTTTCGTCGAATAAAGTACTATCTTTCCAATATCTCGATGCTCAACAACCAAATCGGCTGAACCGCGTGAAACAGCTCCTATATCCCCAGCTTTGAACGATGTCGTTAGAGTAGCCTTTTTTCTTCCGACCTTTCTGCCGGTTCCAACAACGTCTTTTAGAGAATATGACCTTCTGCCGCCCATTATATTCTATCCATTAGATTATTTAAGTCTTCTCTATATTTGGTTTCAACTCTATTGAGATGTGTAATGAAGCATAACATTACATAGAGAAAAGCAATGCAAGAACCAATCGGGATAAATTCCGTTTTTATTGCTAGGCAGAATACCTGAAAAGAACTGCAATCATGTATGAAGTAATTTACAATTGCGGATACTAAGAAGCAATGCGTGAGGATGACTACTAGCCAGTATTTTGTCTTACATAGATTTTCCAACCTGTGCCTGTGTGAATCAAGGGCACTCAGCTGTTCAATAATATCAATATCTTCTGTCAGCTTCAATTGGCTGTCTTTAACCAAATTATTTAGTGCCGTTATTCTTTTTCCAGGTGACAATTCAGTTCGTATTATAGTCCTGATTCTTCTAAGATCAAGATGTCTATTTTGACTGAAGTCCTTTTCTAATTCCAATGTTTCTCTGCGTAGATTTCTAATCTGATCACTCCAGGCTAATAGGGCCAATAATAGAGCTAAACCAGCGCCTATTAGAAATTCTTCCATTTTCGCCTCACAGGTTTCTATAACAATTGCTTGAAATCGATAGTCTCATGGATGCGACGGAGCTATGGGTCTGCTCTTGACCCTTATGAAGTTCAAGCCAGTAACTGCTTTAAGCTTCACACTGTTTCTTGGTGGTGCTAAGGGTTGTCTGCCCCAGGAACCTTCCCAATTCAAATATGAAAAAGCTCCGCCCCTCCCAAGGGAGAAACAGAGCTTCAGCATCTACAAAACCAGCTTTACAGAGTTCGCAATCCACACCAGGGAGGCAGGGGCGAAAGATTCAGTTACGAATTTTATGTCTTATAAACCTATCCTTTTGAAATGTCAAGAGATTTAGGGAAGATGCATGGGTGTAACCAAAACGGACGATTTGCGGGAAAACACGGGGGAACGAGTGTGTAGATACTACACAGCGGGAAAATGAATATTAGCCACAGACACACGCAGACCGACACAGACGAATGTTCACCGCCCGCTTCGCTCGAGGCACGGAGGGCGCAGAGAAAAACACCTTTTCATTTTTCCCGATAGAATCGGGACAAATGAAAACGGTCCGTCCCGCCTATGGCGGGAATTAAAGTGCCTGACAGGATTGACCCCAGTACGATGGTTCCCACCTACGGGGCAGGCAGGATTGACAGGATATTCACCGCCCGCTTCGCTCGAGGCACGGAGGGCGCAGAGAAAAACATCTTTTCATTTTTCCCGATAGAATCGGGACAAATGAAAACCGTCCGTCCCGCCTTTGGCGGGATTTGAACTGCCCGCATGGTTGAGATGATAGGGGACGTTGGTGCAGA